>WNGK01001155.1_pt1 | contig 73623 bp, 73 predicted proteins | sample 5400601 | NCBI WGS metagenome assembly WNGK01 (sample SAMN13153376, study PRJNA577476) | soil metagenome | isolation source: 60 cm soil or saprolite under Garry oak tree replicate 1 | place: USA:California | collected 2016-06-15
CAGGGTCGGCCTTGAACTGCCGCCGTACCTCTTGGATCACGCTGACGGCGGCCTTCGTCACCGCGCTGATGGCGAGCGCCGAGAACCAGAACACGAGCATGGCGCCGAACAGCCCGCCCACGAACACCTCGGGCTTCGAAATATCGACGGAGGCGAGCGGCGAGCCCAGCGCCGCGACCTCGTCCAGGTACGCGGAGAACAGCAGGAACGCGGCCAGCGCCGCGGACCCGATGGCATATCCCTTGGTGAGCGCCTTGGTGGTGTTGCCGACGGCGTCGAGCCGATCGGTGCGCCGGCGGATGTCTTCGGGCTGATGCGACATCTCGATGATGCCGCCGGCGTTGTCGGTGATGGGTCCGAACGTGTCCATGGCGAGGATGTAGGCCGCGGTGCCGAGCATCCCCATCGTCGCCACCGCGGTGCCGAACAAGCCCGAGTGGACGAGGCCGCTCGACGCCCCGAGCTTGTACGACGCGATGATGGCGGCCGAAATCGTGAACGTCGGCAACGCGGTGCACTCGAGCGCCACGGCGAATCCCGCGATGATGTTGGTCGCGGGTCCGGTGACCGAGGCGGCGGCGATGCTCTTGACGGGGCGATAGCGGTATTCGGTGTAGTACTGCGTGATGTAGACGAAGGCGATGGAGGTGGCGATGCCGATGACGCCGCACAGGGCGAAGTGCCACCAGGCGGCGGGGTGGGCCGCCGGATTGAGCAGCCAGTAGGTCCCCCCCACGAACCCGGCCGCCGCGAGCAGGGCGGTCCACATGTAGCCGCGGTTGAGCGCCTGCATCGGGTCTTCGTCCTCACGAGCCTTCACCACCAGCACTCCGATGATCGACGCCACCAGGCCGAACGCGCGGGCCACGAGCGGGAACAGCATCAGGCCGACCACCTGGGTCGGGCTGAACACCCCGGTATTCGCGAGCGCGAGGCCCGAGCCCAGGATCATGGCGCCGATGTTCTCCGCGGCCGTGGACTCGAACAGATCGGCGCCGCGCCCGGCGCAGTCCCCCACGTTGTCGCCCACCAGGTCCGCGATCACGGCGGGGTTGCGCGGGTCGTCTTCCGGGATCCCCGCCTCGACCTTGCCGACCAGGTCGGCGCCGACGTCGGCGGCCTTCGTGTAGATGCCCCCACCCAGCTGTGCGAACAGCGCCACGAACGACGCCCCGAAGCCGTAGCCCACGATCATGAGGGGAATCTTGGTGGGCTCGAAATGCAGCGCCTCGAGCACCGTGTAGAGCAGCCCCACGCCGAACAGGCTCATGGAGACCACGAACAGCCCGCTCACGGCTCCGCCGCGCAGCGCGATCTGCAGCGCCTTGTTGAGGCTCGAGCGGGCCGCGCTGGCGCTCCGGATGTTCGAGCGCACGGCGACGTACATGCCGACGATGCCGGCGACCCCCGAGCAGAGGGCGCCGAACAGGAACGACAGGGTCGTGGTGAGCGCCAAGGTCGCGGCGGCGGGTTCGTCCGGATGCGGTTTGCGGAAGAACGCGTACAGCACGTAGATGAGCACGCCCAGCGCGATGCTCAGGAGGCCGATCGTGCGGTACTGCCGCCGCAGGAACGCTTCGGCGCCTTCCTGGATCGCGTCGGAGATCTTGCGCATGTCGGCGGTGCCGGTGTCCTGCCGCAGCACGTAGCTTCGCAGACCCCAGGCGACGACCAGGGCGAGGACCGAGAGGCCCAGGACGAGAGCAATGAGCATAGTGCCTTGTGACTCCTTGGAGCCCGCCCAAGGGGCGGGCGGGTCAGTTGCCGATGCGCAGGGGGACGATGACGACGTCCGCCAGGGTCCGTCCACCCCGCGTGTGCGCCGGGTAGAATTGGTACGCCATCATGCGCCGCTGGAACTCCCGGTTGTACGCCGCGTCGGCGATCGGGGGATCCACTTGCACGCGAGTGACGCGTCCGTCGGCCGCCACCCAGAACGACACCCGCAGGGTGCGGCCGGCCACTGAGCCGGGCACCTGCGCCAGGGGCGGAAGAATCGCCGTCCGCGGCGCGGCGTGGAAAATGTAACCGCCTTCGTCGCCCGTTCCAGGCCCCGTCCCGCCCCCCGTCCCCGTCGCCGGACCGCCACCCGCCCTCGCTCCCTCAGCACCACCCGTGCCACCGGACACCGGCATTACGGGGAGCGGGAGGGTCGGGCGCGGCAGGTCGAGGGGTGGCAGCTCGATGGCGATGCGGCGCAGCCCGGACAGGTCGGCCAGGGGCACGTGGGGCGCGAGAGCGACATCGACGGGGGCCGGTGTGCCCCGCGACAGCACGAAGAAGTTCACCGCGTCGGGCGCCGCGGACCGCGGCGCCCCACCCGCCGGCTCGCGCCCCTGGATGACGAGCGCACCGATCACACTCGCGTGGACGAGCACGGCGAGTACGGCGCCCGGCGCCACGCCCCGGGACGGGAGCGGCAGGCGGAGCCCGGGGAGGGGAGGTCGGTCCGGGGCGGGGGGGTTCACGGTGCCTGAGGTATACCCCGACAGCGACGTAGGGGCGCACCATGCTGCGCCCCTACGTTCATTCGCCCTACGGGCGGGCCTATTTCTTGGCTTGCTCGGGCGGCGTGAAGCCGATCACCTGGACGCCCGCGCCGTGCGCGATGTCCATCGCCTGCATCACGTCGAGATACTTGCGGCTCGGGGCTGCCTTGATGAACAGCAGCTTGGCCGGTCGCGGGTCGTAGATCTGATGGAACGCCTGGTCGAGCTGGTTCACGGCGTACGGCTGGCCGTTGATCGCGTACGAGCCGTCGGCCTTGAGCTCGAGCACGATCTGGCTCGATTGCTGCTGCTTCTGCTTGTTCTGCTGCTCGGGCGGGACCTGAACGTCGAATGCCTTGCGCGACAGGGGCTGGGTGATCATGAAGATGATCAGCAGCACGAGCAGGACGTCGATCAACGGCGTGACGTTGATGTCGGAGCTGAGCCCCTCGCCGCCGCCGGAGGATCCCATCGCCATGGGTCAGTCCCCTTCTTTCTTCTTGGTGAGCGTCTGCTTCTGCTCCGTGATCGCGCCGACCACGCGCACGCCCGCCCGCCGGGCGATTTCGATGGCCTGCTGGACGCGGCCGAACTCGATGTTCTGGTCGGCTTTGAGAAACAGGACCTTGTCCTTGGTGCGGCTATCATAGATCGCCTGCAGGCGCCCGGGCAACTGGTCGTCCGGTATCTGCCTCGGTCCCGGTCCCAGGTCGAGCCAGAACTTGCCATCCTTGTCGATCCCGAGCTTGACCTCGTCCTGTCCCTCCGGCCGGTTCTCGGGGTTCGCGGAGCGCGGGATGGTGGCCTGGAAGCCGGCGGCGATCAGGGGCGTGACGATCATGAAGATGATGAGCAGCACCAGCATCACGTCGATGAGCGGCGTGACGTTGATGTCCGCCTTGACGGCCGCGCGGGCGCTAGTGGCTGATAGGGCCACTGGTCTGCGAAGCCTTCTGGGTCGCGAATTCCTTCGTGAAGATCGAGCGACCGAACTCCGACCCCACGCTCTTGATCAGGTAGTCGATCAGCTCCTTCGAGGTGTAGGTCATCTCGACGGAGAGGAAGTCGATCTTGGTGGTGAAGTAGTTGTAGAGCCATACCGCGGGAATGGCGACGATGAGTCCGAACGCCGTGGTGATCAGGGCCTCGGCGATACCGGCCGACACCGAGGCGAGCGAGCCGCCGCCGCCCGACGCCGCCATGCCGGTGAAGGCGTTCACGATGCCCATCACGGTGCCCAGCAGTCCCACGAACGGCGCGGTGGAGCCGGTGGTGGCCAGGATGCCGAGGCCGCGCTTCAGCTCGGCCGCCACGATGAGGATCTCGCGCTCCACGGCGCGCTCCACCGAATTGATGTCGGCCGCGGTGATGGTGGCGCGATCGCGCAGCAGCGGCTTCACCTCGGAGAGAGCCTCGCCCACCACGCGAGCCACGTGACTCCGGTTCTGCTTCTCGGCCAGCTTGATCGCGCCGTCGAGCTGCTCCTCCTGGAGGAAGCGCGAGAACTCGGGCGCGAATTTCCGCGTTTGCCGCTCCGACCGAACGATCTGGACCAGTTTCTGAACCGCGTTCGCCCACGAAATGACCGACATGACCGCTAGGACGACGACGATGAACTTCGCGAACGGCCCCATCGTCACGAACAGGTCGTAAAGCGAGAGACTCATGTGCGCAGGCTCCTTTGGGCGCTACTGTTTGAGGCGGAAATCGATGGGGATCTGCACCAGCACGCGGACCGCGCGGCCGTGTACGCGCGCGGGCCGGAACAGACACTTGAGCACGTAGTTTTTCGCGGATTGATCGAACCCGGGGTTCGGGCTCTGCAGCACTTTCACGGAGGTCGGCTCGGCGCGGCCCAGCGTGTCGACGATCGCCTGCACCAGCACGCGGCCCGTGATCTGCGCCTGCTTCAAGAGCTCGGGGTACACGGGCACCGGCCCCGACAGCACCGCCGGTTTTTCTTCCACGATCGCTTCCATGAACACTTCATTGCCCGTGGGCACGATTCCCGTGGCGACGCCGCCCTCCACGCCCGTTCCGGAATAATCCTTGGGATCGAAGTGCTCCTGGAGGTTCACCGGCGGAATGTTGGTGGGGATTACATCGGGCGCGACGACGGTCTGGAATCCCTTCAACGGCACGTCGAGCTGGACCGGCTGCTGCTCGGGCGGCTTCTCCTGCTTCGGTTGATCGACGAACACGAGCGCCGTGTCGACCTTGACGGAGTTGTCCGTCTGACCGGCGTTCAGGGTCGCGTACACGGCCGCCGCGATAACCACGGTGTGCGCTATCAAGGAAACGGCGTTCAGCCCGAACGTCCGCTTGCGGTTCTTGGTGCGCTTGGACTCGATCAGGTGGTCGAACACGGGTAGTCGCCCTCCGGCGTGATCGGTGTCTCCATATGAAATAGCGGCCAGGACGGTTAGCTCGCTAGTGCAACACGCATTACAAAACGATGACAGCTGGGGGAGCTTGAGGCGCCCATGCCTCACCGCACCCCCCGCAGCGTGAAATCGATCGGCAGGCGGATGAGCACGCGCACGGCGCGGCCCCGCACGCGCCCCGGCCGGAACAGGGCTCCCCGCACGAAGGCGAGGGCCGCGGCGTCGAAGCCCCGGTTGGCGCTCTCGACCACTCGCGCCGCGGGCTCCGCCCGCCCGAGCGTATCGATCACGACCTGAAGCACCACCCGGCCCTCGATGCCGGCGGCTCGAAGCAGCTCGGGGTACGCGGGTGGCGGGCCGGCGAGCAGCGCGGGGGGCTCCTCGACCGACCGCCAGTCCACGGCCGCGTCGCTTTCGTTTGCAGGTGCCGTACCAGCCACACCTGGCACCGGCAAGAAGGGCTCGATGCGCCCTCCCGGGTCGATGGGCGGAAGCCCGACGGGTGGCAGCGATGGCGCGTCGACCACGGGCTCCGGCGGTCCCGGAATCGCGTCGCGCGCATCGCCCCGTGGGTCGCGCGGGGTCTCCTCGGGCCACGTCAGGACGACGGGCGACTGCTCTGATCCAACCGCACGTGCCGGGTCGAGCGTCGCCCACACGGCGCCCGCGACGATTACGACGTGTGCCACTACAGCGATCAGTCCGCTCGGCAGCCAAGGGCGATGGGCGGTTGCCCTTGCGCCGGACTCGATCAGCAGGTCGCGCATGGAGATCCTCCAATAAGCGGTCTCCCACACACTGGCACATCCGGCTTTCGGTGCGATGGAGCGGACGTGAAGGGACGATGACGAGCGGGTTAGGAGTTGCCCGCCGAGAGGGGGGCCTCCCACGGCAGGGTGACGGTGAACGTCGTGCCGCGTCCCGGACGGCTCACGACGTCGATCTGTCCGCCGTGCGCTTCGGCGATCCATTTGCAGATGGCGAGCCCCAGGCCCGCCCCCGGCCGCTCACCGGTGCGGGTGCGTGCCGAGTCGGCGCGCCAGAAGCGGTCGAAGATGTGCGGCAGATCGCCGGGGGCGATGCCGATCCCGCTGTCGGCGACGCTGAGGGTGAGTCTGCCGTTGGCGGGCCCGAGCCGCAGGCGCACGCTTCCGCCCGCCGGCGTGTACTTCACGGCGTTGGTGAGGAGATTGAGGATCAGCTGGCGAATCCGGGTCGCGTCGACGGACACCACGACCGGCTCGGCCGGCGTCGTCACTTCCATGCGCACCCCCGCCTCCTCCGCCAGCAGCTCGCCGGTCTCGCGCGCCTCCTCGACGATGCCGCACAGGTCCACGGGCTCGCGGTGCAGCGGCGCGATCCCCTCGTCCGCGCGCGCCAACGTGAGCAGCGCCTCCACCAGCTCGGTCATGCGCTTGATCTCCTGCATCGTCTCCTCCAGCGTGGCGAGGGTGTCCTGCGGGAGGTTGGGCGTGGTGATGGCGCGCTCCACGCCGGCGCGCAGTACGGTCAACGGCGTCTTGAGCTCGTGGCTGGCGTCGGCGGTGAAGCGTCGCAGGGCGGCGAAGCTCCGCTCCAGCCGGGTCATCATCTGGTTCAGGGTTTCGGCGAGGCGGCCGAGCTCGTCCTTCACCAGCGGCTCCGCCAGCCGGCGATGCAGGCTCCGACCGTCCGTGATCTCGCGGACCTCCGTGATGATCTGGTCCACGGGGCCGAGCGCGCGTCGGGAGATCCACGAGCCCATGAGGAGGGCGACGGCGACGCCGAAGGGCAGCACGAGCGCGAACGTGGAGAGCAGCTGATCGGGGCCGAGCTCGGCCGTGCGCACGTTCGCCGCGGCGAGGATGGCGCCGAACTGGGGCCCCGCGTCGCTGAGCGAGCGGACCGCGTAATGAATCGTCGGCCCGTCGGGCTCGATGTGGAAGCTGCCCGGGGACCCGCCGGAGGGGGGACCAGTCGCGATGCGGTGCAGTTGTTCCACCTGCTGGAACGTGAGCGCCCGGGCATCCGACGACGCGAACAAGAGACTGCCGTCGCGCGCGGTGACGATCAGGATGTCGGGGACCGCCTCGAGCAGCGCGGCGACGTCGGGGATGAGCACCGGCCGGTTGGCGGTGTCCGGCCGCACCAGCACCCCGCGGGCCCGGTAGCTTTCCGCCAGGATGCCGGCGGTGAGCGAAGCCTCCGAGCGCATCCGCTGGTCCAGGTCGTGGTAGGATGCACTGCGCCGGTCCAGGTACAGCACCGCGGCGAACGCGGCGAGCGTGAGCACGAGAGCCGCCGAGTACCAGGCGGTGAGCCGGCCGCGGATGGTCTGCATCTCAGGCCTTCACGACGTAGCCCACCCCGCGCACCGTGTGAATCAGCTTCGGCTCGCGCGCATGGTCGATCTTCTTGCGCAGCCGCGTGATCACGACGTCCACGATGTTGGTACCGGGATCGAAGTGATAGTCCCAGGCATACTCCGTGATGAGGGTCCGCGACATGACCCGTCCGTGGTGGCGCATCAGGTACTCGAGCACCGCGTACTCCTTGGGCGTGAGCTCGATGGGCCTGCCGCCGCGCCGCACCTCGCGGCTCCCGGTGTCGAGCGTCAGGTCGGCGACCCGGAGCACCGGCGGCGCGATGGCCTTGGGACGCCGGCCCAGCGCTTCCACCCGGGCGAGCAGCTCTTCCAGGGAGAACGGCTTCGTCACGTAGTCATCGGCGCCCATCTTGAGCGCCTGGACCTTGAAGTCCACCGCGTCCTGCGCGGTGAGCACCAGCACCGGCATCCCCTCGCCCCGATCCCGCAGCGTGCGCAGCACCTCGAGCCCCGACAGCGCGGGCAGGCGGAGATCCAGCACCAGCATGTCGTAGTGCCCGCCCCCCGAGAGGCGGAGCCCCTCGGCGCCGTCGCCTACCAGATCCGCGTGGAACCCGGCCTCGGTCAGGCCGCGCTTGACGTACTGCCCGACCGTCTTGTCGTCCTCGACGACGAGAATCTTCAACCGATGGGGAGATATACCCTGAAGTTCGAGCCGACGCCGACCTGCGATTCGACGTCGATCCGCCCCCGGTGCTCGGCGATGATGCCGTAGCAGATGGAGAGACCCAGGCCGGTGCCCCGACCCTGGGGTTTGGTCGTAAAAAACGGCTCGAAGATCTTGGGCAGATCCTCCCGCTTGATACCGGTGCCCGTGTCGATGAACTCCAGCAGGATCTCGTCCCTACGGTCCGGGTTGATGCGGCTCCGCACGGTGAGCGTGCCGCGCGAGTCCATCGCGTCCATGGCGTTGAGCATCAGCGCCATGAAGCTCTGGATCAGCCGCTCGTGGTCGGCGAGCACCGTCGGCAGACCGGTCGCCAGCTCGCGCGCCACGTTCAACCGCTTGAACCGCGCGTGGTGCTTGAGCAGGAACAGCGTGCGCTCCACCACGCCGTTCACGTCCGTCAGCTTCATGTCGCCGCGCTTGGGCCGCGAAAAGTCCAGCAGGCTCTCCACGATGCGTCGGCAGCGCTGCACTTCGGTGTCGATGATCTTCAGATACTCGTCGTAGCCGTGGCGGTCGGGCGGCGCCAGGTCCGCGGTGCGGAGCGCCAGCGCCTCGCTGCAGGCGAGGATCGTCGCCAACGGGTTGTTGATCTCGTGCATCACGCCGGCCGCGAGCTGGCCCACCGCGGCGAGCTTCTCCGTCTCGGTGAGCCGCTGCTGCGCCTGGCGCCACTCGGTGATGTCCTCGCCGATGGTGATGACATGCGAGATGGCGCCCCCGTCCTGATGCATCGGGATCTTGGTGATCCGGTAGTGACGCGCTTCGCCGGTCGCCTGCGATTCCATCTCGACCTGTTGCAGCTCGCCGGTGTCGAACACGCGGTCGAACTCCCGCTTCAGGAGGTCGCGTGGCTGGCGGTCGAGCACGTCGAAGATCTCGCGCCCCACGGCGTCCTCGCGCGACACACCCTGCATCCCAGTCTCGCGTTTCCGGTTCCAGGCGCGGATCCGGTAGGTGCGATCGATCACGTACAGGCCCACGGGGAGGGAATCGATGATCTGAGCGGCGAAGCTCCGCTGCGCCTCCATCTCATGGGTGCGCAGCGCCACCTCGGACGCGAGGTCCTGCGACAGCTCCGTCGCGGCGATCATGGGGGCGAGGATGCGTGCCACCACGACCACCACGTCGTGCGCGATCCCTTCGTAGCGACCGGTGGGGATGACGACCTCGAGCGCCCCGAGCGGCTCGTCGTCGTGAATCAGCGGCAGCCGGATCACCGCGCCGCCCGGAACATTCTCGCGCTGCGGCCCCTGTCGCACCCACTCCGCCACCGGGGGCAGGTAGCCCGGCACATCCGCCTCGTCGCCCGAGGTGGTCACGGGTGCGTAGCGAGTGCCGTCGGGGGTGCGGAGCCAGAGGCGGCAGCGACGCAGGTTGAGACCGCGTCGCAGCGCGCTCACCACGCCGTGCAGGGCCTCGCCGGACGCAAGGCCCGCCTGCAGCACCGACGCTACTTCCGCGATGACCCGGATACCGGGGTGCTCGGTATCGAGGGAGGGGACGGCCATCGGCGCTAAGCTAGGGATGCCGCTCCCGCCGCGCCAGCGGCACGTCGAAGCGCACGCCCAGGAACGGCCGGACCAGGGTGGCGGTGCCGAAAAATGCCGTGGGGCCGAACACGAGCCCGAAATTGCCGACTCGCAGGCCCAGGAGGGCGGAGCCCGCTCCCCACGGAGACCCGATCCCGAGCGGCGAGTGCACGCCGGCGTAGCCCGTCGTCTCGATCGTGACGTCGACGCCCATGCGGCTTGGCGCCGTGTCCGACCCGAACTCGGCGACGGTCAGAGCGCGGGTCCGGGCGGCGAGCGTGGCGCCGAAGACAAACCCCTGCGAGCCGCCGACGATCGCGCGCTGGTCGATGAATTCGCCGACCCGCGCGCCGAGCGACACCGCCGCGAATGGTCCGGCGCGCAGCGTGCGCCCGTAGCCCACATCGAAGCCCTGCACCTGCCATCCGCTCCCGACGGTGTAGGCCAGACCGAGCATCAAGATCCCGCCGTACGTCTCCTGCGCCGCGAGCGGCGTAGACAAACCCGTCAGGGCTACCAACATTGTGAGCATGGACCGACGCACGTTTGTGCTCCTCACCGGGGCCGGTTCGGCGGCCCTCATCCGTCCGCCCGACCGCCTGTCCGACGGTCCGCCCCGGACGGACGGGCGGAAGGGCGGACGGGCGGTCGGCCGGCTGCGCTTCGAGCTGGACGACCGCCGTCGCTGGTCCCTGTGGTACTACGGCGACGGCGCTCCCGTTCCGCTCATCCGTGACGCGGACGTCGTGACCTGGCTCGCCGACCGCGCCATCGGCCTCGCCGACTTGGAAGATAGCACCGTGGGAAGCCGTCGACCCCCGGGCGGCGACGCCGTGGTGGTGCGCGGCCGAGCCGCCGGCGTCTGGGTGGAGGCGGAGTTTCTCACCGCGGGCGCCGCCGAGACCCCCCAGGCCGTGGTCACCGTCACGGTTTTCCCCGATCGCCTCCTGCCCAGCGTCAAAGGGGTACGCTTCTTCCAGCTCCCCGAGTCCGGTGTGCTGGGCGGGCCCGGCCCGCTGGTCGCCCTGGTGAACGGTTATCACTCGCTCGACCCGTGTCGGGTCGTGGCCGTGGGGGCACCGGAGGCGGCTGACCTGGCCAGCCACGGGGCGCTCGGGCTCGCCCGGGCGGGTCGGGGCCTGGCGATCGCCTTCGATCCGGGCGAGCCCGGCGAGGCCCGCGTCCACCTGGGCCCGGAGGGGCTCGAGGCGGCAAGCCAGTGGCTCCCGACACGACCGCTCCGGCCCGAGGGTGACGCCTCGCGCATGCGGTTGGCGTTCGACCCGCAAGGCGACGGGTTGACCGCCCTCCGAGCCTTGTTCGTCCCTTCGTCGCCGGTCGATCAGGAGCGGCTGGCGCAAGCGGTGGCACCCGCAGGCTGGTGCTCGCGGCAGGAGCTGGCGGGGGGCGTGAGTGAAGCGGACGTGGTGGCGAACACGGAATTCTGCGCCGCCAGCTTCGACCGCAGGTTCTTCCGCTCCATCGAGCTCGACGACGGATATCAACGGGCGGCCGGCGCGTGGGATACCAACGACAAGTTCCCGCACGGCCACGCCTGGCTGACCGATCAGATCCACGCCAAGGGGTTCAAGGCGGGTCTGTGGCTGGCGCCGTTCGCGGTCGCGGAGCGATCGGGGGTTCCGGCCGAGCACCCCGACTGGCTGTTGCGCGATGCCACCGGCCCGGTCGTGTGCGACACGCGCGAGTCGTGGGGCGGTCCGATCTACGCGCTCGACGGGGCGCATCCCAAGGTGCAGCAGTGGCTGTTCGACCTGGCCCGCCGCGTGGTGCGCGACTGGGGCTACGACTACGTCAGAATCGACGCCCTCCGCTGGGCCACGCTCGGGACGGGCCACTACGGGGGCCTGACGCACGCGGAGGCGTATCGTGGCGGGCTGGGCGCGATTCGCGATGGACTCGGCACCGAAGCGTTCGTCGTGGGGAGCGCCGCGCCGCTGCAGCACGCCGTGGGACTCGTGAACGGCATGCGGATCGCCCCGGACGTGGCCGCCAGCTGGGGTGGGCTCCAGCCCGCGGCGCGCGCCGCAGGGCTGCGCAGCTTCTACCAGCGCTCGGCGTGGCTCGACGATCCGGACTGCCTGGTGGTGCGGCCGCCCCTCACACCCGCCGAAGCGCAGGTCTGGGCCTCGCTCGTCGCGGTGACGGGCGGACTCACCCTCTTCTCGGACAACCTCCCGAAGCTCCCGCCCGAGCGGCTCCCCTTGCTGCAACGCACCCTGCCCGTCGCCCCGGTGGCGGGCCGCCCGATCGACGCGGCGGCCGTGGAGCGGGACGTCGCACCGGCCATCGTCGCCGGTAGCGACGTATTTCCCCTCAAGGGGCCCTGGCGCTTCCGAACGGGGGACGACGCCGCGTACCGCGCTCGGGAATTCGACGAGGCGGCGTGGGAGACGATCCCCGTGCCCCAGCGGTGGAGCGAGGCGGGGCATCGGGATTACACCGGCGTCGCCTGGTATCGGACGCGTTTCTCGCTGCCGCCGGCCGCCCCCGGGCGGTCGCTGTATCTCGAGCTCGGCAAGATCGCGGACGCCGACGAGGCGTTCGTCAACGGTGTGAAGGTCGGCCAGACCGGCGACTTCCCGCCCGCCGAGCGCGGCGCCGCACAAGCGTACCGCCGCTATCGCGTCCCATCGGAGACGCTGAACTGGGGCGGCGACAACGTGCTCGCCCTACGCGTGTTCAGCGCCGCGGGAGCGGGTGGTGGCCTCTGGAGCGTGCGTCGTGACATGCCGCCGCGTGCCTGGGTGGTCGAAGGCCTGCCGCGCTGGTGGACCGTGGTGCTCGTGAACTGGGAGGACGAGCCGCTCCCCACGTCGATTCCCCTGAGCGCGCTGGGCCTCACCGGCACCCGGTTCACCGCCTATGACGTGTGGCGCGATACCCCGCTGGCCGATCTCAAAGACGCGATCACTGTCACGCTCGAGCCGCACAGCGCGCTCACACTGGGGGTGCGGCCCGCCGCGGCGCGACCTCTGGTGATCGGGACGACGCGGCATGTCGTGCAGGGGGCAATCGACGTCACGGAAGAGACCTGGGATGCCGCAGCACGCACGCTCGCCGCGAGGTCGACCAACCTCGACGGTCGCGCATACGCGGTCACCGTCGCCGTCCCGAAGGGGATGCGGCCCGGGACGTGCAAAGCCGACGTGCCGTGCACGGTCCGGAGGTTGGAGACGGGGCATGCCGTGATCGAATGGGCCGCCGGAGGCGACGGGCGGGACATCAAGTGGGAATTGAGCTTCCGATCGGCGGCGACGACCAGGAAAGGCAAAGACTAGACGCGAGAGACGCACAGGGGAGAACAGTCAACAGTGTGAGGAGAGCGCCTCAACACCTCGTAGGAAGTACTTCTGGGCGACGAAATACAGAACGACCATCGGGATCACCGCCGTGGTCGCCGCCGCCATCTGATAGGGCCAGTTCAGGTCGTACGCGCCGTGCAGGTGTGCGATCCCCACCTCCAACACCTGCATGTCGGGGGAGGACGTCGCGACGAGGGGCCAGAAGAAGCTCTTCCACTGGTCGGCGAGCGCCAGCACGACGAGCGTTGCGAGCGCCGGCCCGGACAGCGGCAGTACGATGCGCCGGAAGACCGTCCATTCCCCCGCGCCTTCGAGCCGCGCGGCGTCTTCGAGATCGCGTGGAATCGCGAGAAAGCACTGCCGCAGGAAAAAGATCCCGCTCACTGAAACCAGCTCGGTCGAGATCAACCCCTCGTAGCTGTCCACCCAGCCGAGCGCACTGATGAGCAGGAACCGGGGGACGAGCAGTAGAACGGCCGGGATCATGAGCGCCGACAAATAGACGACGAACACGCGGTCGCGTCCGGGAAATCGCAGTCGCGCGAAGGCGTAGGCGGCGGTCGTGCTGGTGAGGACCTGGCCGAGCGCCACGGCGACCGAGAAGATCGCGCTGTTCAGGAAGAACCGGCCGAACGGCGCGGCGGCGAGCGCGGCAGGGAACGTCTCCCAATGCACGCGGCGCAGCGTGTCGCCCTCTCCCAGCAGCGCCGTCGCGACCATATAAAGGAAAGGTGCGAGCACGAGGAGCGCGATCGGCAGGCCGACGGCGTAGGTCGCGCTCGGTCTACGCATACTCGACCCGCCGGTCGAGCAGTTTCAGCTGCGTCCGTGTCGCCACCAGCAACAGCACGAAGAGCAGCAGCGACAGCACGCTGGCCTCGCCGAACTGGAGCTGCTGCCACGCGGTCCGGTAGATGCGATACACCACGACGTCGGTGCTGCCGATGGGGCCTCCCCCGGTGAGAACCACGACCAGCGGGAACACCTGGCACGCGCCCAACACCCCCGTCACGAGCACGAACAGGATCACCGGGCGGAGCAGCGGGAGTGTCACGCGCCGGAACCGCTGCCACGCATTCGCGCCGTCGACCCGGGCGGCGTCCACGTACGCCCGCGGGATGCGCTCGAGCCCGGCATGGAACACGGCCATTTGATACCCGAGCTGCGTCCAGATCGACACGATCATCACCGCGAGCAGCGCCACGCCCGGGTCGCCGAGCCAGTCCACCGGTCTCACTCCGACGCGCGCGAGCAGCTGATTGATCACCCCCGCGTCCGGGTGATACATCCACCGCCACACGAGGGCGACCGCGACCACCGACGAGACGGCGGGCAGGAGGAACAGCGCCCGCAGCAGCCTCGCACCGCGCGAGCGGCCGCGCACGAGCAGGGCGAGCGCGAGCGCGAGCCCCATGGTGACCGGCACGTAGCAGGCGTAGAGCAGCGTACGCCCGAGCGCCGCCCAGAGCTGCGGGCTCGCGAGCGCCTGGGCGTAGCCTGCGAGTCCGATGAAGGGTCGGGCGGGCTCGACGGGGCTGAACCGATGCACGGATAGATACACGGCGAACAGCACCGGACCGGCGGTGAACGCGACGAGGTGCAGCGCCGACGGCGCCAGAAACCCCCAGGCCGCCACGGTCTCGCGCCGCTGCCGCGGCGATGCGGTGAGGCTCCAACCGGCGAGCAGCGCCGCGACCGGACCGAGCGCAGCCAGGCCGAGCAGGAGCACAAGCCAGGGCGCCGTGTCGGCCTCCACGGGGCGGGCCCGCAGCTCGATCCAGCGTCCGGGCCCGAGACGCACGGCGACCACGGCTCGCACGACGCCGGCGACATCGCGCCGCACGACGCCCGCGCCGAGCGACTCCGCGGGCACCACCTCGGCACCTCGGGCAATGGGCGCGAGGCTGGCGGGCGCGCTGCGGGTATCGGGCACTCGGGCCATCGCCTCCTGCATGAGCACCCGGGCGTCGGAGAGCCAGTCATCCGTGGCGGCGCCTCCGGCCAGGCGCACGTCGGCGAACATCGCCGCCCCGAGCAGGCCGGCGGCCGCCGCGTAGCGCCCGAGCACCTGGCGCCACGGCTCGCCTGCCGCGCCCATCGCCCGCACCGCCTGCGTCCCGGCCACCAGCAGCAGGACCAGCGCCGCGAGGGACCACGGGGACACGGGCCAGGCTCCTCCCCGCGGCTCGGCCGCGACCGCACCCACGACGTCCCAGCCGTCTCGATCGAGCAGCGGCGCGAGCATCGCCTCTCCGGTCCAGCGCACCGCGACCTCCCGCCGCAGCCGCTCGAGCTCCGCGGGCGGGAGAGGCGGTGCCGTGGCGTGCACCAGGGGCGCGGTGCGGTCGTAGATCTCGAAGTCGACGGCGAGTCCCGGGAGCCCGGCCAGGGCGCGCGCCCGGATCAGGAGCTGCGGCAGGTCGTACCCGCCCCCGCCGCGGGCCATCGGTGTGACGATCGCCAGGTACCCCGCCGCGGCGCTGGCGTCGCGAGCGGCGAGCTCCCGCTGCCAGCGAGCGCGCGTCCAATGCGCGGTAGCGGGCGGAAGCAGGGCGGCCGCCGCGAGGCCGAGGACGGCGCCCCGGCGGGCGCGTGCGCGTGGCGTCATCGCGTAGCGCCCAGGAGACGGTCGAGCTCGCGCGCCGTGACGCCCGCGGCGCGCGCCGGGTCGACGCGCGTGATCACGATGCGGTCCATGAGATCGGCGAGCCGATCCGCCACGTCGCGCCACGCCCCGACCCGCGCGCCCCAGGACGGCCGGCCGTGCGCGGCCGCGCGCAGAAACGCCGCGTCCCAGCCGAGCGTGTCCGCCTCCGCCACGGCCCGCGCCGCCGCCGCGACCGCCGGCAGCTCCATGCCCGCCTCCGCCCGCGCCATCGCGGCGGCGGAATCGGTCAGGTCGGCCACGAGCTCCACCGCGGCTTTGCGCCGCGGCGTCAGTGCCGGTACGGCGTAGCCCGAGACGTAGAGCACGGTGGCGGGCGCGACGCCGGCGCGGTGCGGGATCGCGACGAATCCCACGTGCAGCCGGCCCGCCGCCACGCTCGCCCGCAGCCGCGGAATCGCCCAATGACCCGTCGTCATGAGTCCGAGGCGCCCGCTTGCGAACAGGCGCGCGATGGCCCCCGGCGCGTCACGCGCGTCGTGGATCCGCGGCGCGAGCCCGGCGCTCGTGCTCCAGCCGGCGTACCAGCGCAGGGCCTCGATCGTGGCCCGCGAGTCGAGACACCCCGAGGCGCGACGGCCATCGGCGCACAACACGTCGCCGCCACCCGACCAGATCCACGGGAGCCACAGCGCGAGCCGGGGGTCGAAGGCGCTTCCCCACTGATCGATCGACCCATCGCCGTCGGTGTCGCGCGTGAGCTGTTTCGCGACACGGAGAAAGTCGTCCCACGTCCAGTCGTCGGTCGGATAGGGAATCGCGGCACGATCCAGCAGATCCTTGTTGTAGGCGACGACCACGGGCGTATAGCCACGGGGCAGACCGTAGAGCCCGGCGCCGCGCCGGAACACCGCCACGAGCGTCTGGTCGTAGCGCGCAGTCTCCACGCCGACCCGCCCGAGATAGGGAGCCAGATCGAGCGCACCGCCCCGGTCCACGATCCGCGGCACGTCTTCGTCGTCCAGCAGGAACACGTCGGGCGGATCGTCACCGGCGAGCGCCGTGAGCAGCTCGCGGCGGTACACGTCGCGCGCCGCGACCACGACGGGCCGCCGCACGAGTTCGAGCCCGGGGTGGCGGGCGAGATAGGGCGTGAGCAGCCGCTCCTGGAGCTCGGCGGCCCCCGAGTCGATTCGATCGGCGAGGCCCAGCGCGCCCGGGCCGCCGTCTGCCCGGCCGCCGCAGGTCCAGCACGCGAGGCACAGCCCGAGGACGCGTCTCATCCCAGTCGCGCGCCGCCCGCGTCGAACAGGTGGAGATGCTTCTGGTCGAGCGTGACGCCGACCTGGTCGCCCGGCCGGAAGTCCGGAAAGCCGGCCACCCGTGCGATGACGCGCTGGCCGCCCGTGTCGAGGTGGATCAGCGTGTCCGCGCCGAGCGGCTCGACCACGCGAACCTCCGCCGTCACCGTGCCCTGGTCGGGGGCGCACACGCGCACATGCTCGGGGCGCACGCCCAGATGGATCTCACCTTCGTAATGCTCCAGGGGGACCGCGATCGACCAGGCACCGCAGTCGACCACTCCCCCGCCCCCGCCCCGGCCCGTTCCTCGTCCGCGTCCCTTGAGCACGTTCATGCCGGGGTTGCCGATGAAGCGCGCGACGAACACGTCGGCGGGCTGCCCGTACACCTCGGCGGGCGAGCCCAACTGTCGCAGCCGCCCGGCGGCGAGCACGGCGATGCGCTGGCCCATCGTCATCGCCTCGACCTGATCGTGCGTGACGTACACGACGGTGACACCGAGGGCGCGGTGCAGCGCGAGCAGCTCGGCGCGCAGCTCGCCGCGCTGGGTCGGATCGAGGTGTGCCAGCGGCTCGTCGTAGAGGAACACGCGCGGCTCGCGCACGATGGCTCGAGCCAGGGCCACCCGCTGGCGCTCTCCACCCGAGAGCGCACCCGGCCGGCGCTCGAGCGTTGCCGTGATGCCGAGCCGGTGGGCGGCCTGCTGGACCCGGCGCGCAATCTCGGCTGCGGCGACTCCGCGCACCTCCAGGCCGAACGCGATGTTGCCCCGCACCGAGAGGTGGGGGTAGAGGGCGTGGCTCTGAAACACCATGGCGACATCGCGGTCGCCGGGGGACAGCTGCGTGACGTCGCGGTCGCCGATGAGGATCTCGCCCGCGCTGGGGCTCTCGAGTCCCGCGATGCAGCGCAGCACGGTCGTCTTGCCGCATCCCGAAGGCCCGAGCAACACGAAGAACTCGCCGTCGCGTACGTCGAGCGACACGTCCGCGACCGCCTGCGTGCCGCCGGGATCGTACGTTTTGGCGAGACCGCGCAGTGTGACGGACGCCATGCCCGGGCGGTCCTAATGCCGGCTCGGAAGCCTGAAATCGACGGGGATCTGGAAGCGGACGCGCACGGCGCGCCCGGCCACGCGGCCGGCGGAGAAGCGCGCGCCGCCGACGTAACTCTTCGCCGCCTCGTTGAAGCGCGGGTCGGTGCTCTCGATCACCCGGATCGACCCCTCCTCGACCCGGCCGGTCGTGTCGATGACGGCCTCGACCACGACCCGCCCGGTGATCCGGGCGAGCAGCAAGGAGGCGGGATAGGTGACGGGCGGCCCCGCGATGGGATGAGGCTGCTCCTCCACGTCGTTCTCACCGTAGACGTCGCCCGCGATGTGGAGCGTGACGGGCGGGAGAGCGGCATGGGAGAATTCGACCGGGATGTCGATCGCGACCTGTACCACGCGTCCGCGCACGCGTGCGGGGCGAAACAGCATCTTGCGCACGAGGGCGTCGCCCGCGCGGCCCAACGCCGAATCGGGCGCCGCCACCACCCGTACCGTCGCCGGCTCGGGGTTGCCCGCGGTGTCCACCACGAGCCGAACCACCACCGCTCCGTCCACGCCGGTGAGGCGTGGATCGTCGGGATAGTGAAGCGGGGGCGTGAGCACGATTTCCGGCCGCTCGTCGACCTCGCTCAGCGCATAGACCCGCTCGGGCGACGGCGGTGGGAGCACGAAGGGCGGCGCTCCGCACGACAGCCTCGTGAGCGCGAGGGCGATCAGGGCGAGGCCGCGCCCGCCACTCACAGCGACGCGATCTGGCGGAGCAACTCGGCGTCGTCGCGCCTGGCCCCGAGCTCCGCTTCGACGTGGCGCCAGCGCAGGATCCCCTGTCTATCGACCAGGAAGTAGGCCCGCGTCGAAAAGAAACGGTCCACCAGGAGCGTCCCGTACGCACGGCTCACGTCCCGCTTGAAGTCGCTCAACAGGTCTTGGCGCATGGCGTATTTCGCCTTGTACTCCTTGAGCGTGGGCACCGAGTCCACGCTGATGGGCAGCACCACCGTGTCCGCGCGCTCGAATGCCGCGTAGTCCTCGCTGAACGCACAATTCTCCGCCGTGCAGGTGCTCGTGAACGCGAGCGGGAAGAACGCCAGCAGCACGTGGCGCCGGCCACGGAAGCTCGAGAGCGTGACGTCACTCCCCGCGGTGGACGGAAGCGTGAAGTCGGGGGCGGTGGTCCCCACACGGGGGCCGGCTGGGGAGGGGGAGGGGGAGGTGACAGTCACAACGCGGGCTCCTTGGCTCCGGCTCGGGACGCGGAACGGATCGCGACGCTCTGGGGTTACGACAGTACACAATGTCATCGCGCAAGACTCGGCGGGCAACCCGCGGGCGTGTCGGTTTGAAATCGGCATGCGGGCCGTGCATCTTTCCCGCGGCCCGCCACCCCGCCACAAAAGGAGTGGCCGACCAATGGCACAGAGCGTAAAGGATCGCACGACCGGTCAGACCGCCAAGGAGCGGACCATGGCGCATACCCTGCCGCCACTGCCGTACGATTTCGGGGCGCTCGAACCCTACATCGACGCCCAGACGATGCAGATCCACCACGGGAAACATCACCAGGCGTACGTCAACAACTTGAACGCCGCGCTCGACAAGCACCCCGAGCTGCACAACAAGACACTGGAGGACCTGCTGCGCGGCATCAACGGCATCCCCGAGGACATCCGCACGGCGGTGCGCAACAACGGCGGCGGCCATCACAATCACTCGCTGTTCTGGACGATCATGGCGCCGGCCGGCAAGGGCGGCGGCGGCGAACCGAGCGGCGCACTCGCCGATGCGATCAAGAAAAGCTTTGGCGACTTCGCCAAGTTCAAGGAGCAGCTGGCGGGCGCCGCGACGACCCGGTTCGGCAGCGGTTGGGCCTGGCTCGCTCTCGCGGGTGGGAAGCTCGAGTTGTTCAGCACCGCGAATCAGGACAGCCCGCTCATGGACGGCAAGACGAGGCGGCGAAGAAATAGATGGCTAGACGTCGAGACGGCCAGCGGTGAACAGTACGAGGGGCCAGGAAGACACGCCTGGCCCCTCGTCGCTCACAGGTGGAGATTGACAACGGGGAGGATCTTGAAGGGCGCCCTGTTGTTCTTGGCCCGGTTCACGATCCCGATCTGTACACCGTGCAGCTCGTACGCGGAGTTATAGAGTCCGATCGTCAGCCCGCGTTGGGGGCCGCGCACCCGGTTGTAGGCGCTGACGGCCAGCCCGGTCACGCGTTGGGGGCCGCGCACCCGGTTGTAGGCGCTGACGGCCAGCCCGGTCAGCGCGCGACTGTCCACACTGTATCCGGCGATCCCGACCCCGCGCACCGCGGCGTTCGCCACGACTGCCAGCCCCCCGATCGCGACACCGGTGAGGCGGCCGTTCGTGACCACGGCAAGACCTCCGATCGCGATACCGCTGATCGAGCCGTTCGCCACCGTGCCGAGACCGCCGACTGCGACTCCCCGGACCGCGTCGTTGGCGACGAGGCCGAGCCCCGCGACGCCCACACCGGTGATGTCACGATTGGCGACCGTGCCGAGGCCCGCGACCGCCACCCCGACGATGTCCGCATTCGCCACCGTGCCGAGGCCGGCGACGGCGATGCCCGTGATGCGCCGGTTCGCCACGGTCCCGAGACCGCCCAGGGCGATACCGCTGATGTCGCGGTTCGCGACGATGCCGAGCCCCCCCACCACGAGGCCGCACAAATCGCCGTTCGACACGGCGCCCAGCCCGCCCACGGTCACCCAGCGCGCCCGTCGCTCGGCCACGACCCCGCCGACGCCCAGAGCGATGCCGTTCACGATCTGTGAGCCCGGGACGAGACCCGCCTGGATACCGTTAACGGTGCCGGTCAGCGGCTCGCGCGGCTTCCACAGGGTGACGTTGATGCCATTCACGCGCTCGAGCCCGGCGTCCTGGATGTTGATGCGCAGCCCGTTTACCCGCGGCGCGTTGCCGATGCTGATGCCCCAATCGTGGATCGTGAGCCCGACGTGGAAGTGACCGGTGACGCTCGAGTCCTGCGCGACGAGCGGAGTGGAGAGAGAAGCGATGACGAGGCACACCCGGCGGAATCCGGTCGTCACGGCGGTCCAGTGCGGTGGAGGATCAGGCGTCCTACGGGGGTCGCGGCCCCCGCGTTTCACTCGTCCAGCGCCTCGGTGAACACCTCAGCCGTCCCATCTTCGGCGTAGCGCACCGTGACCCGCCAGGGGCGGCAGCACACCTGGCAGTCCTCCACGTACTCCTGCACCGAGCCCCCTCCAGGGTCGAGCCCGAGCTCGTTGGCCTCCCCGCAGTGCGGGCACACGACCAGCACCTCGCTTTCGGCCGTGCCGTCGCCGAGCGGCAAGTCTTCGTCATCGAGCGGATCGACGTCCGGATCGGGGGGAGGCGTCACCGCGAGCCGAACACCGAGGTCGTACCGTTCTTGTCGAAGGTCAGGATGTAATACTTGGCCGGCGCGTCCGATTCCATCCCCGGCGACCCGGCCGGCATGCCCGGAACGGCCACTCCCGCAATCCCGGGCCGCTCCTTGAGCAGGCGTTGGATCACGTCGGCGGGAACGTGCCCTTCGACAACGTAGCCGTCCACGATGGCCGTGTGGCACGCGGTCAGCTTGCGCGGCACCCCGTAGCGCTCCATCACGCCGGCGAGGCTCGACGTATCGTGCACCGTCACCCGGAATCCCGCGGCCTGCACGTGCTCCACCCACTTCTTGCAGCAGCCGCAGCTCGGGCTCTTGTACACAACGACTTCCGGTCCGGGCGACGGCGCCGCGACGGCGAGGCCCGCGACGCCGATCACGGTCGCGACGAGCGCCAGAGCGCCCCAGTGGCGTGGACCGATCATGCGACTCCCTCCGTGGCGCGGGACAGCGTGTCCAGCATCGCCTCGTGCAGCGCGCCGTTCGAGGTCACGAGGCTCCCGGTGTAGATCGAGCGCTCACCACCCAACCCGGTGGCGCGGCCGCCTGCCTCCTCCACGATCACCTGGAGCGCGGCGACGTCCGCCCGGTCGGCTTCGGTGACCGGGCTCGCGTCGGGCTTTTGCTCAACGCGCAGCCGCTTCGTGCCGAAGAATGTAAGGGCGATCTCGTCGGCGCGATCGGCGATGTCGCCGAGCAGGGGGAGCCAGTCGCTGGGCCGCACCGGGTCAGGGACGCCGAATCTTCGCCGGCTGGAACAGCGGGAGGTACTGCCCGTACCCTTCCGCTTCGAGCCGCTCCAGGGGAATGAACCGCAGCGCCGCGGAGTTCATGCAGTAGCGTAACCCGGTGGGAGCGGGCCCGTCGTCGAACACATGTCCGAGATGGGAACCGGCGTGCGCCGAGCGGACTTCGGTGCGCACCCGTAAAGAGGGAGCGATCCGTTTTCTCGCGGATGTTCCCGGGGTCGAGCGGCTTGGTGAAGCTGGGCCAGCCGGTCCCGGAATCGTACTTGTCGAGGGAGCTGAAGAGCGGCTCGCCCGAGACGACGTCCACGTAGATCCCGGGCTGGTGGTTGTCCCAGTACTCGTTGTTGAACGCCCGCTCGGTGGCATCACGCTGCGTCACCTCGTACTGCAGCGGCGTGAGCGTACGCCGCAGATCGCCGTCGCTCGCCTTCTTGAAGTCCATGGGATGCCATCCTGTCGGTCGAGCCGCGGGAGCGGACGTTTGCGCGGGTGCGGCGCCCGCGCCCAGCAGCATCAGGGCCAGCCAGGCCGGCACTGCACCCTTCGTCGTAAGCACCACGTGATCACCTCCGGAACGTGGAGCGGATGGGATTCGAACCCACGACCCCCTGGTTGCAAAATGGGATTCGAACCCACGACCCCCTGGTTGCAAACCAGGTGCTCTCCCAGCTGAGCTACCGCCCCGCCCCTACAACCTAGCGGGGATTGAGCGGAAAGTGAGCAGACGGACAGGCAGACGCCTCTATACACTCGGTCCTCCAAACCGCTAGCCGTCTCGCCGCTCCGTTACTACCCTACGCCATGCGCCGAGCGCATGCGTTGCTCGTCTGCGGCTGGCTGGCGGCCTGTCACTCGGGTCCTCCCCCCCTCCGGCTCGGCACCACCTACACCGTCCAACAATCCGGCGTCCTCGCCGTGCTCGAGTCGCTCTGGACCGGCCCGCGATTCACCACCGTCGTCGCGCCCTCGGGCCAGATCCTGCGCGCCGCGGCGAGCGGGGATCTCGACGTCGTGATCACGCACGCTCCGGCGCTGGAGCAGCGCGTGCTGGTCGACCCCGGACACGCCCTGCTCCGCTGCCCCCTCGTCGCCAGCCGGTTCGCGATCGTCGGACCGGCGGCGGATCCCGCGCGCGTGGCCGCGGCCCCGTCGGCCGCCGCGGCATTCCGCCGCATCGCCGCCGCGGGCGGGCCGTTCGTGTCGCGCGGCGATTCGTCCGGAACGCACGTGAAAGAGCTGGCCCTGTGGCAGGCGGCGGGAGTGACGCCCGCAGCGCGCTGGCGCATCGAATCAGGGGCCGACCAGGCGGCCACGCTTCACCTCGCCGACGAGCGCGACGCCTACGCCCTCGCCGACCTCCCCACATACGCCAAGCTCCGGGACTTGAGCCTGCGGGTTCTCTTCGTGGCCGATACGGCGCTCACCAATCCTTACACGTTGTACGTAACGCGCCATCCGAGCGCCGCGGCGGCCGCGGGCGCGTTCGCGCGCTGGGCGACACAGGCAGGCCGGGCGGCGATCGTGGGATTGCGCCTTCCCGACGGCAGGCCCGCGTTCGACCCCCTAGCGAGCGGATGCGCGGCGGTCGCTACCGGGCAATGGTGACGGCGCGGCTTCCCGGCAGCAGCGTGGCAAACGACGCGTCCGCAACGTCCAGGATCGCCGCAGTGTAGGCGCTCGGCTGGGCCTTGCCGGGGACGGCAAGGCGCAGCAAGGCTCCATCGGAGAGATGCCCGGTGATGATGGCACGCCACCGGGTGGAGGACAGTCGTTGCGTGAACAGTCGATAAGTCGAACCAGCCGGCGCCAGCACGCTGTCGATGCGCGCGCTCGTGTCGGCTCCGACGAGCTGCACCAGCATCGCCCGATCCGTTGATCCCGCGTTGGCGAGCTGTGCGGAGAAGGTCACGGAGGCGGGGGCGGCGGGTTCGCTGCAGCCGGTCGCGGCCATCGCCCAGGCCACGCCCAGCGCCGTCAGGTATCGCTTCATGGTCGTACCCTCGCGGCCGTGACGGCCGGGCCTGCCGCTGCCACCTGCCCGGTGCGCACGAGCCAGCGCAGGACGTCGCCGATGTCGAACGTAGTGTTGTGATTGCCCTGCAAATCGAGGTAGCGGGTCTGGTCGTCAATGGCCGGCACCTGACCCTGGAACTCGAGATTCAGCACCTGCTGCAGCGTGAGGGCCGGTTCCGCGACGTGCAGGGTCATTCCCCGCCCCGTCGTCTGCGTCCCGTCGGTCACGCCGACCTGGAACGTGTATGTCCCCGTGTCGGTGGGCCAGCCGCTCAACACGCCGCCCTGTGAGAACGTCATGCCCGGCGGAGGCGCACCGGACTTCACCGTCCACGTGTAGGTGCCCGAGCCACACGCCGCGGTGATGACGGTGTTGTACGCGTATCCCCACAGGCCCCCGGGAAGCGGCGACGCCGTGGTCACCGCCAGCGACTGGGGACCCGTGTTCAACACGAAGCGGACGGCGCCGTTGGGCGCGATCTGGCTGATCGTGTCGAGGCTGAAGCCGGGACAGCCGGTCGAGTTGAGGTCGTCGCTCGGCAGCGTGGTGTTGGAGAGCGTCGTGTTCCCGGTCGTGCCGGGATACAGATCCCCCGCGTCGCCGCGATCCGAGCAGCCGACGAGCGGGGCCCCCGGATAGCAGCGACTCGCGGGGTCCGCGTCGAGGTTGCCGAATCCATCCGCCTGGACCGGCTCGAGGCCGTGAATCGAGCCCACGTTCACATGGTTGAAATCGTTGTTGGGGCCCGGTGTGTTGAGACCGTCGGCCACCTGCGCCGAGTCCACGTGCCAGACGATCAAGCCGCCGCCGCACGACGTGGGTGGATTCGCGGAGGCGTACCAGACCCGGCAGTGGTAGCGAATCATCGCGCTGTCCGACAGCACGCCCTGGCGGTTTTCCAGCAGGAAGTATTCGCCGCGCGGGTTCGATCCGCCGACGGGGACGAACAGGGCGGTGTCCACGCCCGCTTTCGCCGGACCGAACCTGTACGCCCCGCCGGTGGTCAGCGGCGTGACAATCACCCAGCCAAGCTCGTTGAGCGACCACACATCCATGCGCGAGGGACTGGACGGAGACGTGTAGTTCCCGCTCCCCATCAGACTGAACTCGCCGACGCCCTCGCTCGCGCCGTCGGTGTCGTACAGGTCGGGGAGCCCGAATCCGTGTCCCGTTTCGTGCGCCACCGTGCCGATCGGCATGATCGCGGTGGTGTCGCATCCGCTCGCGCCCCCCACGCCGCTCTCGAGGATGTAGTCGGCCACCTTCACGTTCACGGTCTGCCCGTTCACCACGGTGGTCGAGTGCGTGACATACGGCCCCAGGGCGAAGCGATGTGACCACAGATGATTGTTGCCTTTCGGGCCGCACGCTCCGTCGAGCGCCGGCTGCATGAACGCCACCAGATCGACGAAGCCGTCGCCATCGCTGTCGTATAGCGTCCAGTCGATCTGGCTGTCCAGCTTGCGCAGCGCCTCGGTCAGCCCGCTTTGCATGCGCGCCCTCGCATTGGGGGAGAACAGGCCGTTGCAGTCGGTCGAGCCTGGGTACGGGTTACCGCTGCAGGTACCGGGCACGCCCGTGTAATTCACCTCGTTGGAGTCGAGCGCGGCGTAGCCGTAGGTCTGCCCCTGCACGGTCAGCAAGCCGTTGGACAGCTCCGCGTAGTACGACGCGTAGGTGTACGGGCGGCCGGCGGAAGCGCCGGTGGGCGCGGGCGCGAACAGGACGTCGTCGAACTGACTGGTGGGTCGGATCTCGCTCGCCGGCGTGTTCTTGAACCGAAACAGGATGGCCGGCACGCGCAGCACGCCGGAGACGACGGGCCCGGCCGCGAGCGGCGCGCCCTGCACCCGGGGCGCGCGTCCCCCGGTCACGAGCGGCGCGTTCAACGCCGGAAAGTTCCGCTGCCCGAGCAGCTGCTGGCGGGCGCTCCGCACGGCGCGCGCCCGCTTGCGCCACACGCCGTCCTTGCGGAAATCGAACCCGCGAATCTCGCGGCGCACGCGCGGCGGGCCCTGCTGGGCCCGGCCGGCGGCGGGGAGGCACACCGCGGCGAGCACTGTCAGAAACAGCGTGTGACCAGACTTCACGCGGATACTCCTGGGATCCTCGAAAAGGGACGGGCGCGACCTTCCATTCTAGAGCGCCGCCGACTGTGCAACCGTGTGATGGCTCACACCGCGCCTGGCGAGTACTACCCCGAGCAGCATGAATCCGATCACGCCCCCCACGACCTTCCCCTCGTACAGCCACGGATGCGCCTCGTCGGCGGGAGGCACGAACCCGAGCACGATGGACAAGAGGACCGCGGCGAGACCGACCAGCCCCACCAGCGCGGTGCCGGGCGTCCGCTCGCGACGCAGCCGCAGATACGTCGCAAACAGGTAGAGATACGGAATGAAATACAGGATCAAGGTGGTCTGCGTGAGCACGAGGTAGGCGCTCTTGACGCTCGAGCCGACGAGGCTCGCGATCACGAAGAGGGTCGCGATCGCGCCCTGGACGAGCAGCCCGACGTGCGGCGTTTGCCAGCGCGGATGGATCCGGCCGAACGCCGCGGGCAGCGCCCCGTCCACGCCGGCGACGTACGGCAGCCGCGCCGAGCCAGCGAGCCACGCGCCCACCCCGCCGAGATTGCCGAGCACCAGGAGGATCGCCACGAGCCCCGCCACCGGGGCCAGCCACCCCGCGCCCAGCCGCTGCACCAGCGCGGCCGTCGCCTGCGGCATGCCGTTGGTGATGCTCACCGTGTCCGGAGGCAGGGCGACCAGCATGGCCCCCGTGCCGAGCACGTACATCGCCACGATCGCGAATCCGGAGAGCAGCACGCCGCGTCGCAAGGTCGGCGCGGCGTCGTGAATCTCGTCGCCCAGCGTGGGCGCCAGCTCGAGTCCCGCGAAGGCGAACGTCATGGTCGCGAACAGGTTGATCGACGGGAGGTCGAATCGCGCGAGGACGAGCCCGCGCGCGGCGAGCGGCGTCGCGCTGCCGCGCGTCACCAGGGACCAGACGGCGAGCAGCACGAAGATCAGCGCGGGAAGCCAGGTGCCGTATCCCCCCAGGTTCTGCAACCGCTTCCCGACCTGCAGGCCGACCACGTTCACGCCCACGGCGAGCCACAGTCCGGCGAGCGACAGCGCCGCGATGAACGCGGGATCGTCGCCCAGGTGCACGAAGCGCGGGCCGGCGGCGTAGGCGGCGATCGCCGCCGTCGCGACGAGCAGCGAAGGAAAGTAGAACAGGTTGTTCACCCAGTATCCCCACCCCGCTACGAACCCGTGCAGCGGTCCGAACGCCCGCCGCACCCAGCGGTAGATCCCACCCGCCGCGGGATCGATATCGGCCAGCTCCCGCACGGCGACCGCCGAGGGCAGAAAGAACACGATCATCGCCAGGAGCCAGAGGCCGAGACTGGCGAGCCCGAACTGGCTCGCGGCGGTGGTGAGCCAGCGCAGCCCAACGATGGCGCTGATGTTGAAGAGCACCACGTCGCGCAGCCGCATCACGCGGGGGAGCTGCTGGCTCACGTCACGGACCGGTGGGATGCACGCGCGCCGCCAGCCAGCCGACGCCCACGCCGAGCGCCGCGCCGCCCGCGACGTCCGTCGGAAAGTGCTTGCCGGCGGAGACCCGCAGTGCCGCGACGCCCAGCGATGCCGCATACAACAAGACGGCGTTGCGGGTGCGGTGGGGCAGCCGCTCCCGGCCGGCCATCACCACGTACGCGGTGCTCGCGGCGAAGGCGAGCGCCGCGTGCCCCGAGGGAAGCGAACGCCGGCTGTCGACGTCGGTAGCGGCCGCCGCCGCGTCAGCCGTGTAGAGCACCGGCCGGCTGCGGTGCGCCAGCACCTTGAGCCATTCGGACGCCGCCAGCGTCCACGCCAGCGCGTTGGCGTACACGACCGCGTGACCCCGCACCTGGGCCGGCGTGGCTCCCGCGAGCGACGCTAGCCCCGAGCCGGCGACGACGCCCGCGAGCAGCACGCTGCTCGCGGTCCCGGCGGACCCCGAGAAGGTGTGCAGCGCCGCGTGATCGATGCCGGACAGCGAGGCGGGGTCGCACGGCGCGCAGGGCGGTGCGCCGCGGGGCAGCCCCGCGACTTCGGGAATGACGGACAGCCCACCGGCGACCAGCACCGACGCCGCATCCCACCAGGCGACGTGATACCGGTCTTGTGTCGCCGCCGGTTGCGCGGCGACGGTCAACAAAGTGATCGCCACGGCCAGCGGGCGCATCGCCCTTCAACTTACGTTCCGAGGGGAGGGCGTGCTGACGCGTCGCATCTCTCGTGCCCTTGCGGTTTTAGGCCACCGCCACTAGCATGTAGGCTGCATTTTCCCATCACCGCCCTGGGGGCCCCGTGCACACCGAGACCCTGCAGCACGTCGCATTGTTCGATAAGTGCAAAACCTTCACCAAGGCCCGGGAGCTGCAGGCTGCCGGCCTGTACCCGTATTTCCGGCCGATCTCGCACTCCGAAGACACGGTCGTCGTCATCGAAGGCAAAGAGCGGATCATGATGGGCTCCAACAACTACCTGGGGCTCACCCATCATCCGGAGGTGCTCGCGGCCGCCAAGCAGGCGCTGGAGCGTTACGGGTCGGGCTGCACTGGCAGCCGGCTCCTGAACGGCACGCTCGATCTGCACGAGCGGCTGGAGCAGGAGCTGGCCGAGTTCTTCGGGAAGGAAGCGTGTCTCGTCTTCTCGACGGGCTACCAAGCGAACCTCGGCCTGATCTCTGGGCTCGTGGGTCGGGGCGACGTGGTGTTCCTCGACAAGCTCGACCACGCGTCGATCGTGGACGGCGCCAAGATGTCCTACGGTGAGACCGTGCGCTTCAACCACGGCGACCTGGGCAGCCTCGAGCGCAAGCTGCAGCACGCGTCCCCGGGTACCGGCATGATGATCATCGTCGACGGCGTCTACTCGATGGAAGGTGACATCGCCGACATTCCGAATCTGCTCAAGATCGCGCAGAAGTACGGCGCTGCGCTCGCGATCGACGACGCGCACGCCGTGGGCGTACTCGGCCCCCGCGGTGACGGCACCGCGGCGCACTTCGGCCTCACCGATGAGGTCGACATCATCGTGGGTACGTTCTCCAAGTCGCTCGCCTCGATCGGCGGCTTTGCGGCGGCCTCCGAGAGCGTCATCCACTTCCTCAAGCACCACTCGCGGCCGCTCATCTTCACGGCCGCGCTGCCGCCCGCCAACACGGCGGGCGTGCTCGCGGCGCTCCACCTGCTACAGCGTGAGCCCGAGCGCCGCGACTGCCTCTGGGCCAACACGCGGCGGCTGCAGGAGGGATTGCGGTCCATCGGGTTCGACATCGGCCCCAGCCAGACGCCGATCGTGCCGGTGCTCATCGGCCCGCTCGAGAAGACGTTCCTGTTCTGGCGCAAGCTGTTCGAAGCGGGCGTGTTCACCAATCCGGTGGTGCCGCCCGCGGTGCCGCCGTCGCATTGCCGCCTCCGCACCAGCCTGATGGCGACGCACGCGGCGCAGCAGATCGACCACGCGTTGGAGGTGTTCGCCCGGCTCGGCAAAGAGCTGGGGGTCATCTGAGCCTTCCGGAGATCGCGCCCGTCAGCGACGGGCGCGGTCTCTCGCAGTTCATCGCCTTCCCTTACGACCACTACCGCGGCGATCCGCTGTGGGTCCCGCAGCTGCGGATGGACGTCCGCACCCTGCTCACGCCCGCCAAGAACCCGTTCTTCCAGCACGCCCAGGCGCAGTATTTTCTGGCGCGGGTCAACGGTCGGACCGTCGGGCGAGTCGCGGCCATCAAGAACGACGCGCATACGCGTGAACACGGCGACCGGGTCGGCTTCTACGGCTTCTTCGAATGCATCGACGATCCGGCGGTGGCGCGGGCCCTGTTCGACACCGCCGCCACCTGGCTACGCGAGCGTGGCCTGCGGGTCATGCGCGGGCCCATGAGTCCCTCGGTCAACGACGAGTGCGGCCTGCTGGTCAAGGGCTTCGACACGCCGCCCACCCTGATGATGCCCCACAACCCGCCGTACTACGTCGGCCTGCACGACGGCTACGGCTTCGCCAAGGCGAAAGACCTGCTCGCCTTCGAGAGCCCCGACGCCCGGATGCCCGAGCGCATCGCGCGCGCGGCCACCGTGATCGCCGAGCGCAAGCACATCACACTGCGGCCGTTGAACATGAAGCGCTTCAAGCAAGAAGTGGAGCTGGTCAAGGCGCTCTACAACCGGGCCTGGGAGAAAAACTGGGGCTTCGTTCCCCTCACCGACGCCGAGATCGATCACCTGGCCAAGCAGCTCAAGGCGATCGTGGAGCCAGACCTAGTGTGCTTCGCGGAGCGCGAGGGTGACGTGATCGGATTCGCCGTGGCGCTCCCCGATTTCAACGTGGCCTTGAAGCACAATCCCTCGGGGCGCCTGTACGGGCTGCCGAAGATTCTCTGGTACGCGCGTACGATTCATCGCTGCCGCATCCTGCTGCTCGGCACGCTGAAAGAGTACCGCATGAGCGGCGTGGACGCCCTCATGTACCATTGGATCTGGACCAAGGGCGCGATCCACGGCTATCACTGGGGCGAAGGCGGCTGGATCCTCGAGGACAACGTCCCGATGGTGAACGCCGCGCTGCAGCTCGGCTTTCGTCCGTACAAGACGTACCGGATCTACGACAAGTCGCTGTGAGGGCGTTCGTCACCGGCGGGACAGGCTTCGTCGGAGCGCACCTGGTGCGGGCGCTCCGGGCCCAGGGCGACGCGGTGACGTGTCTGATCCGTACACCCGCCAAAGCGAGGGCGCTGGGGTGGACCGACATTCGGCTGGTGCAGGGCGACCTGGACGACGCGCGCGCCCTGCGCGACGGCTGCGCCGGCGCGGAGGTGATCTACCACGTCGCGGGACGCATCAGCGCGCGCGGTCTCGACGAGTTCATGCGGGCCAATCGCGACGGCACGGCCAACGTGCTCGAGGCCGCGGCCGAACAGCCGCCGCGGCGGTTCGTGCTCGTGTCGTCGCTCGCGGCCGCCGGCCCGACGCGCCCGGGAGCCCCGATCGATGAGACCCGGCCGCCGTCCCCGGTCACGCCGTACGGCCAGAGCAAGCTCGCGGCGGAGGTGCTGGTGCGGGCGATGGCGTTTCCTTGGACCATCGTGCGCCCGCCGACCGTATACGGCGAGCGGGATCGCGAGGTCCTCAAGCTGTTCAAGCTGGCGCGGCTCGGGCTCGCCCCGGTGTTCGGTGACGGATCCCAGGAGCTGTCGGTCATCTACGCAGGGGATCTGGCGCGCGCGCTGGTGGCGGCCGCCGCGTCCGCCACGGCGAATCGCGTGTACTACGCCGCTCACCCCACGGTGACCACCAGCGGCGGGCTGGTCCGGGCGATCGGGCGCGCGGTCGGCCGCGAGCCGCGCGTCGTCCCGCTGCCCGCCGCCGTGGTGCGCGGCCTGCTGTGGATGATCGGCTCGGTCGCCCACCTGGCGGGCCGGGCGACGCTGCTTTCGTCGGACAAGGCGGCCGAGTTCCTCGCCCCGGCGTGGACCTGCCGCCCCGAGGCGCTGATGCGCGACACGGGATGGCGCCCCGAGACCGACCTCGAAACCGGACTGCGACGAACCGCGCAGTGGTACCGGAAAGAGGGGTGGTTGTGACGAGATCGTGGTACGATGCTACGACGCTACGTCTTACGTCGTTACAGGCAACGTGGCGTCGTAGCGTCGTACAGCGGTTCGCAGCCGTGGACGTCGTCACCCTGGTCTACATCGCCGTCGCGACCGCCGCGGTACTGGCGTTCTCCGGCCACGATCACGCCGGCTGGAACCTGCTGCTCACGGCGCACGCCCTCATCCTGGTCCTGGTGCTGATCGCCCCCGCGGCGCGGCAGGCGGGCCCCGTGGGTCAGTTCCTGGGCGACTGGTACCCCATGCTGCTGCTGGGCGGGTTGTACGCAGAGGTCGGCGTACTCAACGTGGACCTCGCCTACCAGCACGACCTGGCCGTCCAGCGGCTCGAGCTGTGGGCGTTCGGCTCTCAGCTCTCGTATCGCTGGATCCGCGAGATGCCGAACCCGCTGCTGTCGTGGTTTCTCCACGGCTGTTACCTCGCCTACTACGCCATTCTGTACGCTTCGCCGCTCGGGCTGTGGTTGAGCGGTCGCCGCGCCGCGGCACGGCACACCATCTTCGCCGTGATGATCACGTTCTATCTGTGCTACGTGGTGTTTCTGTTTTTCCCGGTGGCGGGACCGCGCTACGCGTTCGATCTCGCGCACAACGCGGCGACGGACGTGTGGCCGGCGCGGGCGACGCAGTGGCTGCTCGACCGCGGCGACTCGTGGGGCGCGGCGTTTCCGTCGTCGCACGTCGCGGCCGCGGTGGTGGCGGCCGTGTGCGCGCTGCGCTACTGGCGTCGCCTGGGACTGGTGCTCACGCCGTTTACGATCGGGCTGGTGCTGTCGGTGGTGTACGGGCAGTTTCACTACGCGGTGGATGCGGTCGCGGGCCTGATCGTGGCAGGCGCGGTGCTCGCCTCCCACACCATCTACTACGCGACCGCGCCCGTCCCCACGCCGGCGCTCGCCGAGCGCGGGCTCGAAACCGGCCGGGCCTAGCCGGAGAGGGCCGCCGCGCGCGAGGCGACCGTGTCGAGGTCCCCACCGAGGGCGTCCATCTTCCGCTGAAACCGACAGTCGATGATCAGCAGCCCGACCACGTACGCCGTCAGATTGACCAGGAAGATCACGCTGAAAATGAGCGGGTACGGCAGCCACACTCCGAAGTAGAGCGCGAACCGCTTCACCCCGGGGTCGAGCTTCGAGCGATCGGCGATACTGGTCATCAGCAGGATCGCGGCGAGCGCGAGCAGCACCAGCCGCCACGAGACCAGGCCGGCCGCGGCGAGCCCCGCGAAGATCGCCGCCTCGGAGGCGCGGTCGAGCTGCGTGTCGAGCCGCCGCCCGGCAGCCGACGCGAGGCCGTACGCCCGCGCGATCCCGCCGTCGATCCCGTCCACAACCTGTCCCAGCGCCATGAGGGCCAGCCCCACGCCGAGGCGTCCGGCCGCGAGCGCCACGCCGGCTGCCGCGCTCGCCCCGAACGCGGCCCACGTCACCTGCGCGGGCGACAGACCGAGTGTCTCGTGACACAGCCGCAGCAGCGGGCGGATCGCGCGGTCGGCGCCCCGTCCGATCGCGGGCGCGAAGTCAAACACGGTGACGGTACCAGTACAGGGCCGCGTAGCCCGCGAGCAGCAGCACGAACAGCGTGCCTTCCTTGAGCTTGTCGGGCACCGTGACGAGCCACCCGCGCGTCACCCACGTCGAGTAGGGGTACAGCGGCATCTTCTCGAAGCGCACGCTGTAATCCATCGCGACGTGGATCGCGAAGAACAGCAGCGGCACGACGCTGCCGAGAAACACGCACAGCGGCACGATCCACAAGAGGGCCACCGGCTCCTGCAGTGACGAGCGCCAGTAGTAGCCGCGTTTGTCCCGCAGCCCCACGGCGCGGAGATAGAACGGTGCCTTGACGACGTGGTCGATGTCGACGCCCATCCCGAAGGCGTAGGCAAGCACCCTGTCGCGCCCCTCGAGTCCCATCGCCTGCACGCCCAGCGTGGTGGCGAGGAAGTGCGTGAAGACCGTCATGGCGTTGCGGCGCCCGCCGGGGCCGGCCGGCGGCCGGAGAGCCAGACGAGGCCGACGCCCGCGCCGATCCACACGAGATCGCGCACCCGGCTCACGATGGCGGTGTACACGCCGAGTGCCGGGTCGAGGCCCAGGAGCTGAAACAGGAGGTAGAGCGAGCCCTCCTTCGTGCCGGCCTCGAACGGCACGACAAACAACACGTTTTGGACGAGCTGCGTGAGACCGCCGATGACGTAGGCCCGCGCGTACCCGATGTCGAGTCCCACGGACAAGGCGATCAGCAGGTACTCGGCCATGAAGAGGCAACGACTGGCGTATTCCAGCGCCAGGGCCAGCAGGAAGCGGCGTGGGCTCGAGTGGTAAAACTGGGTGATCTGCTCGTCCATCGAGGCCAGCGTGGCGCGCTTGGGCTCGAGTCGCCGGGCCAGCCGGTCGAGCAGCGGGACCCGGTGCAGCAGGTCGAGTGCGCCCGCGAGCATGCCACGCTGGTGACCCGTGAGGAGCAGCAGCGTCAGGGCGGCGAGCGCCAGGAACGCGCCGGCCAGGAGCGCGACGATGACCGGGGACCGGGGCAGGAAGATGATGCCCAGCACCACCGCCGTGAGGAAGCTCAGCAGCATCCCGAAGGTGTGCAGCATCTGATAGATCACCGCCGACCCGGCGGCACGCCGCAGCCCGAGCCAGGGTGCGACGGCGGCGATCTTGAACGGCTCGCCTCCCACATTGACGAGCGGGGTCATGAAGTTGAGCGAGAAGCTGGCCACCGTGATGGCCCACGCCCGCCAGTACGGCGGGCGGCTCGGCTCACCGGCCATCACGAGCCACCACGCGCCGGCGTTGCACGCGCACACCGTGCCGTACAGCAGCAGGATGGGGACGAACATCCAGCCCGTGTGGCGCGCGTCCGCGAGCAGCGCCCCCACTCCGATGCGCGCCACCAGGTAGGCGAACACCGCGGAGCCGACGACGAACAGCAGGGCCTGGAGCCGGCGACTCACACGCCGTCCGGGATCGCCACCGTCGCGCCGCTCCGGGCCGCCGCATACGCGTGCTCCACGACGCTCGCCACACGGCCGATATCGTCCAGGAATCGCGTGCCGGCGTCGCCCGCGTCGAGTGCGGCGACGAACGTCTCGAACAGGCAGGCGAACCACCGCTGATACGCCGTCTTCTCGAGCTCGGCCGCGAAGTCCAGCCGCTCGACTGCCCCGCCCCGCTCGAGCCGCAGCTCACCGTCCACCCATTCGATCATTCCGGCATCCCCGACGAAGCGGATGCGGTTCTCACGCGCGCGCCCCGCCCAGGTGAAGAACATCGTCGCGAGCCGGTCGGGATACTCGAACCGCAGGGCCGCCGTGTCTTCGACGTCGTAGCCCGCATGCCGCAGCCGGCCGGTCCAGGCGCTCACCGCGGACGGCATGCCGGCGACGTCGAGGAGCTGGTAGACGAGATGCGTGCCGTGATCGAGCAGCACGCCGCCCCGTCCCGCCGCGCTCGTGCCGCGCCACGGCGTGCTCGCCCCCCCCGCGGCCCGGCCGGGGTCGGCTGCGAGCCGGTGGACCGAGAATTCCGCCAGGTGCCAGCGACCGATGGCACCGGTCGCGAGCCACTCTTTCACCCGCAGCCACACCGGGTTGTAGCGGTACTGGTGACACGGCATCACGATGCGGCCGCTCGCCCGCGACGCCGCGGCGATCCGCTCGGCCTCTACGCGCGTGAGCGCCACCGGCTTCTCGCACACCACGTGGTACCCCTGCTCCAGTCCCCACACGGTGAGCTCGAGATGGGAGGCGGTCGGAGTGCAGATGTCGATGAAGTCGAGCGGAGCGAGGTCGCGCAGCGCCGCGTGATCGCGCAGCAGCGGGATCCCGTCCACCGGCGGAACGCCGGGAGCGCTGTCCACGACCGCGACGACGTCGACGCGGGCGCGTAGCGCGGCGGCGCCACGCAGGGCGGGGAGATGAGACTGCCGCGCGATGCCCCCCGCGCCGATCAGGGCTCCGCGGTAGCGGCGGCGCGGCTCAGGTGACGCGGGCGTAGGCATTGTGCTCCGCGTCGAGCAGGCCGCCCAGCGCCGTGGCATTCCACTCGTGCATCCACAGCAGCACCACGAGCACCAGACTCATCCACACCGCCTCGGTCCACAGGAACGCGGACGGGCGTCCCGCCAGCCCCGCGATGCCCAGCACGACGAACCGGATGTTCTGCCCCAACCAGGCGCACAGGGGCAGCACCGCATCCTGGCGGGCGCGGTACTGCCTCCGGAACTGCGGCGACACCCCCCCCTGCCGCAACGCGCGGATGAGCTTCACCGAGCGAGGGAACAGCTGTACCTGTCGCACGATGTAATCGCGGTACACGCGCGCCCCGAACCGCTCCAGCCACGAGCCGCGCGGCGCGGGGTCCAAGTCCTCGGGGAGGTCGAGCTCCCCGCGGCCGCCCACGCCGATGTAGAGGTACGCGTTGCGCACGAAGTCGATGGCCGCGCTCTGGAAGGTGTGCGCGAGCCCGGCGGCCGCGACCAGCAAGCAGGCGCCCGGCCACCAGAAACCCGAGGCGATGAGTCGGTACATCAGATGGAAATACAGGTTGACGAAGCGCAGGTTGTCGTTGATCCCGTCCAGGGCCCGGCCGAAACGCGTGGACGTGCCCCGCAGCCGCGCCAGCTGCCCGTCCGCCGAGTCGAACACGTCGGACACGATAAACAGCGCGAAGCCGATCAAGTTCGTCCAGCGGTCCCGGTAGGCGAACAGGTGACCGGCGACGAGCCCGATCACGAGCGACCACAGGGTCACCTGGTCGGCGGAGATGCCGGTAGGCTGCAGCGCCCGGGCGATCCGGATCCCAATGGGCCGGAAGAAGTGGAGATCCACCCACTCCTCGACCGACCGCCCCTTATGCGACAAGTCGTTCGGTGGCTTCACTGAGCACGTCCTTCATGATGGCGAGGGCGCCCATCGCCTGGTCTTCCTCGATGACCAGGGGCGGGTTGATGCGGACCTCGGGGTTGTAGATCATCGCCAGCACGCCGCGCGACAACAGCGTGTCGAAAATCCAGCGGGTGGTCTTCTTGTCGAGCAGCGTGCGCGTGCCGGGGACGACGAGGTCCATGCCGAGCAGCAGGCCGCGGCCCCGCACGTCCGACACGATGGGCAGCGTCGCCGGCCAGCGCTTGAGCTCCGCGAGCATGCGGTCGCCCACGCGGCGCGCGTGCTCCACCAGATTCTCCGCGAGGATCGTCTCCACCGTCACGCGCGCCGCCGCGGCCGCCAGCGGATTGCCGCCGTACGACGACGAGCTGCCGCTGGGATTGGCCCACGGCTTCGAGAAGGCGAGCTCCTCGCGCGCGATCACGCCACTCATCGGGAAGCCGCCCCCGAACCCTTTTCCGACGGTCAGGATGTCCGGGAGGACGCCCTCGTGCTCGATCGCGAACATCTTGCCCGTGCGTCCGAATCCCGTGATCATCTCGTCGCAGATCAGCAGCGCGCCCAGCTCGTCGGCGAGCTCACGCAGCAATTGCAGGTAGCCGGGCGGCGGCACGACGTTGCCGGCCGTGCCCTGGATCGGCTCGACGATGATCGCCGCGACGTCCTTGGTAGTCTCGAGCTCGATCTTCTTGCGCAGGAAGTCGACGCAGTGCCACTGGCACGAGGGGAACGTCTTCCCGAACGCGCACCGGGCACACGACGCATATGGAGAGAGGTACGCGCCGGGCATGAGCGGTCCGAGCGCGTGCTTAAAGCTCGATCCCAGGACCGGGAGCACGCCCCCGGTCTTGCCGTGGAACCCGCCCCAGAACCCGATCACTTCCGTATGCCCCGTGCGCGATTTCGCGAGCCGCAGTGCCGCCTCGACGGCCTCGGCCCCACTCGAGTAGAACTGGGTGCGGTTCAGGTCCCCGGGCGCGAGCTCGGCGAGCAGCTTGACCAGCGCCGCCCGGTGCTCGGTCGTGAAGCTCCCCACATGCACCCGGGCGATCTGCCGCTGCATCGCGGCCACGTACTTGGGATGCGCGTAGCCCAGGCTCGCCACGCCCACGCCGGCGAGGAGATCGATGTAGCGGTTGCCGTCCACGTCGTACAGCACGGCGCCTTCGCCGCGATCGATCGACAGCTGGCTGAACAGGGCCACGCTCTGCGTGCCGGGCGCCAGGTACGCGGATTCCGCATCGAACAGGGCCTTGGACTTCGGGCCGGGGATCTGGAGACGGCGTAAGGTGTGCGTCACGAATGTTTCCGATGGGCGAAACGGTGAGTGATGTAAGCCGCGATGGCCCGCGCCGCCGGCTCGCGGAACGGGGCGAAGCTGGGCCAGTCGTTGATGTCGATCAGCACCGGCCGGTCGGGCTCGGGGAACGCGACGTCGCCGCCGAACACCTCGAGTCCGAGGATGGCCGCCGCCTCGAAGGCGAGCGCCTTGAGGTGGTTCTCATCCACCTGGGGACGCTCGCCCGCGAACCCGGCGTCCGCGCCGTACCAGTTGAAGAACCGACCGTCGGTCACGCCGTAGAACTTCACCACCGGCCCCGGCACGTGCTCCTGCAGCGCCACCCAGGGGATCCCGCGACCCGTGAAGGCGCGCAGCGCTTCCGGCAGCGCGTCCAGCGTCGTAGCGACCACATCCTCCGGACGCTCGGCGTGCACGTCGCCGCGTTTGATCCAGACCTTCTGGTGATCGCGACTGAGCGCGCCGAGCTGCGCGGGCGGCGGCAGCGGCGCCGAGCTGGCAAGGATGAGCGTTCGGGGAAACGGCAGCGTGCTGTCGCCCAGTCGCCGGACCAGGCGATAGCGGTGGCAATTCAGCGCGCTCGACGGCCGGTTCACCACGACGATACCGTCGGACTCGAGCGGCATGAGCTGCTCCGCCGCGAGCGAGCCCTGGCACATGTTGAGGTAGAGCTCCGCCGCCGGAAGCCGGCCCTGCTCCACCTCGAGCTCCGTGGTCTTGGTGGCGCGCCAGCCGGTCGCTTCGAGCAACCCGACCGTAGCATCCAGGATGGCCGTGTCGTTCACGCCGTGCTGCAGCGGCGAGTACGACGGGCTGCGGTAAATCGCGACCAGTTGGGCCAAGGTTTACCTTTCGCGCGCGGCAAGCCACGCGTTCGCAGTCTGAAGATCCGATGGCCGATCGATATCGATGATGCGCGGCACTTCGACGGCCGCCACCCGCCGCCCCTCCACCACCAGCGCCTTGAGGAAGGCGCGCATCTTGTGCACGCCGCGGGCGACGGCGCCCGCCGCGGCAAGGCAGGCGGCCTCGCTCAGTCCGTAGACCCCGCCGGTCACGCACACGGGCGTCGCCGGGTGGTCGCTGACGGCGCACACCGTGCCGTCCCCGCGCCGGCTCACGTACACCGGAGACTCGTCGTCCACGTACGGCGTCACAGCGAGCACCAGCTCGGCACCCTCCTCGAGATATCGCCCCGCCGCGCGGTAGACCGCCTCCCAGTCCTCCGGCCGCATCACGCTGTCCACCATGCTGCAGAACACCGGCCCGCCGGCCATCCCCCGCAGCCCCTCGACCAACGTGTGCAGCGAGGAGGGCGTGCGACAGGGCACCACTGTAAGGGGCGGGCCGAACCGCCTCCCGTCAAGCAAGCGCAGGACTTCCGGGAAATCCGCACGAACGGCACACGTGAGGCTGGAACACCCCAGCGCGGCGAACGTCTCGAGCAGGCCCACGATCTGAGGCCGGCCCGCCACTTCGACGAGGGGCTTAGGAACGGCAATCCCCCCCGCCGCGAGCCGCGACCCCTCGCCTCCCGCGAGGATGAGCCCGTGCACCTGTTAGACGAGCACCCGTTCGATGTCCACGAAACGTGCGATGCGGGCGGTGGGGACCTGTCCCGGTCCCTCACTGGGGGGCAACGGTCGCTCCGACGGAGCGAGCCAGCAGGTCCGCAGGCCGAGCGCCGCGGCGCCGCGAATATCCGCCTCGAAGTTGTCCCCCACCATCCAGGCGCGCTCCGGGCGCGCTCCCAGCGTGGCGAGCGTGCCAAGGAAGATGCGTGGATCGGGCTTGCTGCATCCCACCACCGCGGAATCGCTGACGGCAGCGAACAATCTCGCCACACCGAGCTCTTCCAAACAAGGCTCGAGGTTGCCCGTAAAGTTCGATACGATACCCAGCCGGTAGCGCCGGGCCAGCCGCTCCAGGACCGGACGGTTACGCGCGACGGCGGCCAGGGCGTCGCCGTGCAAGCGGCGGGCGATCGCCGCCGGATTCACGCGCTCACGGTCGGGAAGGGCCTCGGCGAGCAGGCGGGCTTGGGTCTCGATCGCGGCCCGGAACCCGAGCGTCGCGATGCCCGGCAAGCGCGCCAGAGCCTGGTCGGAGATCTTGAAGAGCGGCTCGAACGCCGCGAGGTCGAGGGTACCGCCCTCGGCGCGGTAGGCCGTGTGAAAGCGCGGGCTCCAATGCACGCCGTCCGCGTCGAGCGTGCCGCCGAAGTCCAGCAGCACGGCGTCGGCCGCCACCTCAGCGGTGACCGTGCGCTGGGTGCTCGTGCCCGGCCATTCTCATGGGCATGGCGGTTCCGGCCATGTTCATGTCGTGCCCGCCCGCGAGGCGCATGTAGTGGAGGTAATCCTCGTGGTAGAGCGAGTCGCGCGGGTCGGCGGCCGGCCACGCGACGCCACGGTCGGGCACGAACAGGCCGCCCACCACGCCCATGCCACCGTCCGGAATCGGCTGACCCGTCGGGTTGTCGTACGACACGGTCACGCGGTAGCGGTGCGCGGGCACGATGTGGACGCCGAGACGGGTCCATCCGTACAGGAATGCGACGGGAACCGACTCGATGTGGCCCCCCGAGTCGGCTACCGGAGCCGCGTGGTAGATCACCTCGCCCGTCGTCGCGTCCGCGAACTCGATCAAGCGGCCGAAGTCGTGCATATGGCCCCCGAGGCCGACGATGCTGCCCGGCACGGCCGGGCTCCCTTCGTAGGATCGCGCGGAGTGACCGGGCGGGAGCGCGAACGACTTGTCCCCGACCGGGAAGGCCACGTCCATCTGCCAGGGCGAGGCGCTGAACAGCGGCCACGGGCGGCCGGTGGGCGTGAAATTCATCGTGAGCCGCACGCGCGCCCCTCCATACGTCGTGGCCGTGAGGTTCTCGACCATCGCGCTGGCGACGACGTGCTCGCCGCGCCGCAGCGGCAGGCCGAACAGCAGGCGCGGCAGGCGAATCGCGCCGGTCTCGTGTCCGGCCGCGAGCAGACGGCGCGAGATCGGGAGAAACAGCTCGCGGTGGTCGGGGTCGATGAGATTGAAGTGATGGATCAGCTCATCGGGCAGCGCATGCCCCGCGCTGTCCACCACCTGCACGCGGAAACCGTAGATGAAGCCCGTTTCCGGAATCTCGAGCGTCGCGACGGGCGGCTGCGCGATCATGTGATGCGGCGTGTTGGCCGGTAGATCCATCGGCGCGAGATCGATCACGAGCGTTCCCGCGCCCGGATCGCGAAAGATGCGGGCGGCCGCGGCGGGCGGCACCCGCGCGGCGCCGTCGCTCGACACAGCGAGCAGCGCGACACTCAGGAGCAGGCGGTGGGTCATGGCGTGGGGGAATCCTCGAACGGCCCCGGGGTTGGCCGGGGCCGTTTCACCATGCGGTCGTGGTGACCGGTTATTGCACCGTGATCGTAATGTGCATGCCGAGCGCGACGTGCGGCATGCAGTAGCCCTTGTACACGCCGGCCGGGGCGCCCGCAAAGGACACGTCGTACTTCTCGCTGGGCTGCGTGAGGAACGGTCCCGTGAGGTCACCCATCGGATTCGGCATGCCTTTCTTCAACGCGTCGACGCCGCCCTTCGGCACGGAGTCGCCGTAGAAGGCGACATTGTGCGGACCGCCCGAGACATTCATGAACCGAACGGTCGTGCCGGTCTTGATCGTCAGCTTGCTGGGTTCGAACGCGGCCTGAGACGTGCCGTTGCCGGTCATCTTCACTTCGACCACGGCGCCCGCCGGTTCGGCGCTGGCCGGCGCCGCAGACGGGGCGGCCGGTGTCGGTGTCGCAGCCTCGGCCTGAGACGCCGCCGACTTCTTCTCGCCGCCGCAGGCGACGGCCGTGAATGCGACGAGCGTGGTGAGCAGGGTGAACCGCATCGCGAGCTCCCTCCGGGACGATAGACGAGATAGTGCTTGTGAACGCGTTCACAATATATTCGCGTACCCGGAAAACGGGAGTCCTGAACCGCCATGCCGCACGCATCCGTCCCGCGTATTCCCGCCGCCGACCTGGCGCGCCGCCTCGACCAGGGAGAGCGCGTGCAGCTGCTCGACATCCGCACCCCCGAGCGCGTCGCCCGCGGCCGCGTCACGCTGGGCGCGACGCTCGACTTTCGCACCCTGCCGGCGTCGGCGATGTACCAGCTCCCCACGCTCGAGTCGCTGCGACTCGATCCGACGGCCCCCGTGGCGGTGATGTGCGGCCATGGCAACTCGAGTCAGCAGGCCACGCAATACCTGCGGGAGCGCGGCTTCGACGCGTTCTCCGTGACCGGCGGGATGGCCGCGTGGGACACGGTATACCTGCCGCGCCGCCTCGCTCCCACGGCGGCGCTGCAGCACGTGGTGCAGCTCGATCGCGTGGGGAAGGGCGCTCTCTCCTACGTGCTGGCGAGCGACGGCGATGCCGTGGTGGTCGACCCGGGTCGCCACCTCGAGCCGTACGAGACCCTGCTGCGCGCCCTCGACGCCACGCCCGCAGCCGTGATCGACACCCACATGCACGCCGACTACCTGAGCGGCGCCCGCGCCGCCGCCCGGCGCTGGCAGGTCCCCTATTTCCTGCACCCGGACGACGCCCGCTCCCCCTACGACGGCGCGGAAGGTCGCGTCGAGTACCACCCGCTGGGCGACGGCGACACGATCGCGTTCGGTCGAGCCACGCTGGTCGCCGCGCACGTCCCCGGGCACACCCTCGGCAGCCTCGCGCTGCTGGCCGACGGGGCGCTGGCGCTCACGGGCGACTTCCTGTTCGTGCGGTCGGTCGGTCGCCCCGACCTGGGGGGACAGCGCGACGCTTGGGCGGCTCGGCTGTGGGACAGCCTCGAGCGGGTGCGCCAGACCTGGGCGGGGGACCTCCTCATCCTCCCGGCCCATTACGCGAGCGAGACCGAGCGCCGGGCGGACCGGAGCGTCGCCGCTCGGTTCGACGTCATCGCCGCTACCAACGAGGCCGCAGCCATCCAGGAGCGGCGGGCGTTCCTCTCCTGGGTGGCGGACCATACGACCGTCGCCCCCGAGAGCTACCGCACGATCAAGCTCGCGAACCTGGGGCTGGGCGACGTCGCGGAGGCCGACGCCGAAATCCTGGAATTCGGGCCGAACCAGTGCGCGATCGGATAGGCGCCCGTTACTCCACCGGCGCCTGCAGGACCACGTACACCCAGTCCGTCCCGCCCAGCGTCTGCAACCCGTACGGCACGCCGGCGGGAATGTGCACGAGATCGTTCGCCGAGACTTCGATACGATCGCCGTCGAGCAGCATCACGCCGCGTCCGGCGATCGTGAAAACCAGGATGCCCGTGTCGTCCTCAACTGAGATCGCCACGGCGGCGCCGGGGCGCATGACCATGTGCTCGAAGCTGAGCCCGTGCAGCATGCCGGGGAGGTTCAGCACGGTGTGGCGACGCAGCTCGTCGGCCGTGCTGGGAAGTTTCGTCAGGCGGCGGTAAGTGTAGCGCGGCACGGTTCCCATCCAAATAGGGCGCGACGACCTACGGCCGGCGGTGCGGGCGCATCCCAAGATGCGGGCGCCCGCATGTTCACCGCAACCCCTTCGCACGCCGACACGTACGGACTCGGCCCCTGCCGGCTCCCCCGGCGCCGTGTGCAAGCGAGCGGGCCCGCGGCGTCTCTCTCTCGTCTCTCACAGGATCCGGTCGCCATGTTGTCCTCGCCTCGGTTGCTGGGGCTCGTCTGCCTGCTCACCGCGCCGCTCGCGCCGGGAGCGGCGCAGGGGTGGATCGAGCCGATCCGGCCGCTGCCGGCCTTTCCGCGCGGCGCAATCGTCAAGGTTCGCAGCGCCGTGCAGGTCACCCTCACCGGACGGGCCGCGCGCGTGACGGTGGAGGAATGGTTCCGCAACTCGGGCCCCGTGCTCGACGAGGCCAACTATCTCTATCCGCTCGCGGGCGAGGCCGTGTTCAGCGACTTCTCCCTGTGGCAGGGCGATCGCGAGCTCAAGGGAGAGCCGATGGATGCGAACCAGGCACGCGCGATTTACGAGGACATCGTGCGACGCAAGCGCGATCCCGCGCTGATCGAGCTGGCTGGACACGGCCTGCTGCGGGCGCGCGTGTTCCCCATCGCCCCGGGCGAGACCCGCAAGATCACGCTTCGTTACACGCAGCTGCTCGATCGCGTGGGAGACGCCTGGCGCTTCCGGTACGGCGCGGGCAGCGGACCCGGCATCGCGCCGTCGCGGAGCCTGCGCGTCCAGGTCGATTCCGCGGGACGATTCGGCGAGCCGTATTCCCCGACCCACCGCGTGAATGTGACCCGCGACGCCGACCGCCTCGAGATCACGCTCGCCGACACGAGCGCCCGCGGCGACCTCGAGCTGTTCCTGCCCCTGGCCCGCGGTCTCGTGGGCATGTCGCTCGTCGCGAGCCAGCCCGCCGGCGAAGACGGGTACTTCATGCTGCTGCTGGCGCCGGGTCGCCCCCGCGACGCCGAGACGGTGCGACGCGACCTGGTCGCGGTGCTCGACGTGTCCGGCTCCATGTCCGGCGACAAGCTCGACCAGGCGAAGGCCGCGCTGGTGCAGTTGCTCGGCACCCTCCGCGCGGGAGACCGATTCCGCGTGATCGCGTTCTCGAGCGGGGTGGAGCGATACGCGACCGGGTGGACCGCGGTCTCCGGTGAGACCGTGCAAGGGGCGCAGGCCTGGGTGCGGCGCCTCGAAGCGGGGGGCGGCACCAACGTAGCGGGGGCGCTCGCCGAGGCGCTCGCCGCGCCGCCCGCCGAAGGGGCACTCGGAGTGGTGGTGTTCCTGACGGACGGCGTGCCGACCGTCGCGGAGACCGATCCCGAGCACCTCGCCGACCAGGCGGAGCGCGGCCGCGGGCCGTTCCGGGTGTTCGCGTTCGGCATCGGGTATGACGTGAACACGTATCTGCTCGACCGCTTGACCGAGCGTGCCCGTGGGGTCACGACCTACATTCAGCCCGGTGGCGATATCGAGCAGGCCGTGGGCTCACTCGCCGCCAAGGTGTCGTCTCCGGTGCTCACCGACCTCGCGCTCGCGGCCGACGGCGTCGACCTGTATGATCTGCAGCCGCAGCGCCTGCCCGACCTGTTCGCCGGCGACGAGCTCGTCGTCTTCGGTCGGTACCGGGGAGCTGGCAACGGGGAGCGGTCCCTGACGGTGACGGGACGCAGGAATAGTCGCGAGGAGCGATTCACGACGGCGGCCCGGTTCGACGGCGAGCCGTCCGGGGTCGGCTATCTCCAGCAGCTCTGGGCGGCGCGCAAAGCGGGCGCGTTGTCGCGCGAGATCCGACTGCATGGCCCCAATCCCGAGATCGTGGACGAGCTGAAGCGGCTCGCGTTGCGTTACGGGATCCTGACTGAGTACACATCGTATTTGGTGCAGGAGCCGAGTCTCGCGGCGCGCCCCATGCCGTTGATGGCGCCCGCGCCACAAGACCAGGCGGGGGCGGATGCCGTGCGGCGCTCCGAGGCGGTGCGCAAGATGGCCAGCTCGGTCAACCTCGAGGCGGTCGTCGCGACAGGTTCGGCCGCGGCCGACTCCGTCGTCGTGCAGGACCGCGGGAAGATGAGTCGCACACAGCGCGTGGGCGGCCGCGTGTTCGCATGGCGCGACGGCGTGTGGACCGACATCGCGCATGGCGACTCGGTGCGCGTGGTCAGCGTCGCGGCCTTCAGCGACGCGTACTTCGCACTGCTGCGGGCCCTCCCCGAGCTGGTGCAGCCGGCCACGCTCGAGCCCGTGGTGCTGGTGGCCGGGCGCCGCGTGAGCGTCAAGATTGACGCCGGAGGCAAAACCACCTGGGATGATGGCGAGTTGGCGAAGCTCGTGAGCGAGTTGGCGAAGCTCGTGAGCAACTTTAGGTGATGAGCCCAATGCGGAGTGCGGAATGCGGAATGCGGAATGCGGAATTTCAGGGGGGGGTCGTTCGCCTCGTGACGCTTACCCTGACATTCCGCATTCCGAACTCCGCATTCCGCACTTAGTGCCGTGCCCCAGGATCTGGCGGAGATCTATCGCACCACCTACCGCGCGCTCGTGCGCTTCCTGTACCGCAAGGTGTGGGACGCCGCGCGCGCGGAGGACCTGGCGCAGGAGGCGTTTGCGCGCGCGGTGGTGCACAAACCGGACAACGCGCGGGGGTGGCTCTTCATCGTGGCGGCGAACATGGCGCGGGACGACGCACGGCGCGCGGCGCGGGAGCGCCGCCACCTCACGTTGCTCAAGGCCGAGCCGCAGAGCGAGCCGGCGGCAGATGACGGGTTGCACGCGGAGACCGAGCGCACCCACGTCCGCGCCGCGCTGGAACGGCTGACGCCCCGCGATCGGGAGGTGCTCCTGCTGTGGGACTCAGGGCTGTCGTACGACGAAATCGCCGCGCAGACGGGGCTCGCGCGTGGGGCGATCGGCACGACGTTGGCGCGGGCGCGCCGGCGGCTGGTTGAGGCCTACGAGGCGGGAAGGTCAGGTGAGCATGTCGCACGTGGATGACGGCATCCTGCATGGCTATCTCGACGGCGAGCTGTCGCCGGCCGAGGCCCGAGAAGTCGACGCCCACCTGGCGCACTGCCCCGACTGCCGCCGCCGGCTCGACGAAGAGCGCGCCCTGATCGCCCGCGCCGCCGAGCTGCTGGCGCTGGCCACACCCCCCGACCGTGAGCTGCCACCCTTCCGTGCCGGGGACGTGAAGCCTCCCGCCCGGCTGTGGTGGCAAGTGCGTCTCCCGCTGGCCTGGGCGGCGACGGTCGCGCTGGCCCTGGGAATCGGGACCTACCTCGGCAGGGATGTGAAGCGAGCCCGGGAAGCCGAGGCGGCACGCTACACAGCGGCGACGCCGCCGCCCACAAGGGCGGAGCCGCCGAAGCAGGAGCTAGCGCGCCGTGAAACTCGCGTCGCGGCGCCGAGCGCGGCACGCACGCCGCCCGCGACTCCGGCTGCTCCGCCGCAGGCCCGGGCTCGGGTGGACAACATCGCGTTACCCCGCCCCGAGCCGGTCATGTCGGCGGACAGGGCTGCCGCGCCCGTCGCGGACAGCGTGGGGTCTCAGGAGCGGGCGGCGGGGCTTGCCCGGCGAAAAGAATCCGCGGACGAACGCGGCCAGTGGCAGAAGGGCGGCGCCATCAGCATCGACAGCGCGCGGCGCGTGCTGGGCGCCGACCCGCTCGTCGTCCCCGGCGTCCCGATCGAGGCCCTCTACCGGGGTCGCGCCATCGGCTACGCCGACGTCGTGATCGTTGAGCAGGCGCTCGACTCGACGACGATGATCGAGGTGATCAACGCCCGGATCGCACCGCAACTGCTCGACCAGGTGGTGGTCGCGGGGGAGCCCGCCGCGCGACCCGAGCCGGTCAGCGCCGCCGATTCGCCGGCAGCCAAGGCTAGGCGCCTCGCATCACTTGCCGCGAAAGCGGCCGGTCAGGTGCGGCCCGATCTGTTCCGGGACGTTCGCGGGCCCCTCTCCGCCGATTCCCTCGCCGCATTGCGGCGCCGACTGCAACCGCTCCGCGCCGCTACTGGACCGTGATGGTCCCGTGCATGCCGGTCGGGGGCGTGCCGTTGATCCCGTGAATCTTGCAGTAGTAGTTGTAGGTGCCGGCGGTGGCGAACTGGTGGGAGACCGTGCCGGACGCGAGGGCCATGTCATACGTGTCCGCCGACCCGGTCGCGCTCGTGACCGTGTGTCCGATGCCGTCCCCGTTTTGCCACGTCACGGTGGTGCCCGCCGCCACCGTGAGCGTCACGGGGCTGAACTGGTTGCCCCCTGCCGTGCAGACCTTCGTGGCCGTCGGCGTGCACCCGCCACCGCCGCCGCCGCCGCCGTAGTTCGTGCCGGTCGAGCTTCCGCACGACGCCAGCAGCAGTGCTCCCGCGACCCCTGATACCAGCGACAGCCACTTCGACCGCATAAACCCTCCGTTGTCACGCGTGGGTGCGACGGACGACAGGTACGAGTATTACACAGCGGAACGCGGTGAGATCGCGGCTGGATCCGGCGGAAGGTCAGGAACTTGTGAGGGGGTCGGAGCTGACTAGTGTCGCTCGCGCTCCAGCGCGTCCGCGGCGAGACGCGGGGACAGCATCGGGTAGCGCGCGCCGAACCAGCCGAGCGAAGCGAGGAACAGGCCGCCGAACAGCAGGGCGACGCCGATCTCGGGCACGCCGAGCACCGGCGCTGCCCGGCCGTTGATCGAGGGCACGATCTCGAGATAGCGCTCCAACCAGATTCCGAGCAGGCTCACGAGCGCGAACGTCGTCAGCAAGAGAGGAGACTTCTTCGGCTTGACGCCGAGCAGGCCGATGAACGGCACGACGAACACCAGGAGGAACACCGCTACGCCGAACGGCCTCCAGGGATCGATCAGCCGATAGAAGATGAAGAACGTCTCCTCGGGCATGTTGCCGTACCAGATCACCAGGAACTGCGCCCACATGAGGTACGCCCAGAAGACGGTGAACCCGAAGCACAGCTTACCCAGATCGTGCAGCTGTTTGGACGAGATCGCCGCCTCGAGTCCCATGCGCCGCCGCACGGCGATGGCGAGCACGGCGAGCGCCATCAGCGCCGCCAGAAAGCTGCCCATGAAATAGAACACGCCGAACAGGCTGCTCACCCACTTGTGGGCGAGCGACATGATGAGATCGAACGCCAGGAGGCTGTATCCGAACGCGTAGGCGACGACGAGCACCGCGGCGTCGCGGTTGATCGCGTCCCGGTCGTCGAGGCGCTCCGCCGGGCGGCCATCGGCCAGCTCGCGGACGTCCGGCGCCAGGTCGCGCCGCACGAAGCGCCACGACAGCCAGGTCAGCAGCACGTAGATGGCGCCGTTGCGGAGGAAGAACGTCTTGACGGTGAGCCAGCTGCCCAGGTCGGGCCGCAGATCGCGCAGCCAGCTGAAGATGTGCGCGCGCCCCACGATCAAGCCGACGAACAGGACGAGGGAGACCGGCAGGAAGGCGCCCGCCGCCTCGGCCAGCCGGATGACCACGCCCGACCAGTGTCCTTTGGCGAGCTTCTGGGTGGCCGCGAACACCACCATGCCCTGCGCCAGCGCGGTCCAGAACATGAAGTTGAAGTGCCACGACTGCCAGGCGCGCGCCGTTTCGCCGTTGCTGAACGACCACAGGAATGCCGCGCCGCCGAGCACGGCGAGCACCACTCCGAAAAGCCTAAACGTCCGGGCCGGGAAGCGGCCCGCCTTGTCGACCAGCTGGGCGCGCGACACGCTCGTCGCGATCATCGCCGTCCCGTGGGGCTCTTGGCCCCGGCCTGCAGCGTGCGCACGTAATTCACCAGGTCCCAACGATCGACGCCACGCACCTTGTCGCCGTACACCGGCATCAGCCCCCGCCCCATCACCTGGCCGCTCACGATGACCGCATAGATGTAGCCGTCCGTGCGCCGGGCGATCGTGTCGTTGACGAGCGAGCGCACGCCGAAGAACGGACCCCCGGCCGCCGACGAGATCGGTCCGTCGCCCCGGCCCGCCGGGCCGTGACACACCAGGCAATAGGTCTCGTACAGGAACCGCCCGTGGTTGACCGATTCGGAGGTGCGGGTGCGGGGGTTCACGAGCCGGTCGGCCGTCTGCAGGCTCATGAGCGGCTCGGCGCCGGTCACGGGAACCGTCCCGGGCACAGGCGCGAGCGGCCGGGCGTAGGGCTTGATGCTCCGTTGATGTCGCATGGTGGCGAACCAGCCGATGCGATGCACGACGTCGTCGGGATTGCAGGCGAGCGCGGCAAGGGCGACCAGGGCGGCCAGGGCGGCAGGGGCGGCACCGGAGCTACGCACGCCGCACCTCTTCCGCTCCGGCGCCGCGCAGCAGCGATTCGACCTGGGATGCGCGTGCCGGCTCGCTCGGGACGAAGATGCCGAACTTGTCGTTCGTGAAGCGCGGATCGTAGGCGACGGTCCCGAGACGGCGCGCCGCGAACAGCGCGTTGAAGGCGATCCCGAGGATCGTGGACAGCGCCCCGAACAGCACCGTCATCTCGAACATGATGACCACGTAAGGCGGGATCGAGCCGATCGGCTTGCCGCCGAGCACGATGGGCCAGTCGTACGACATGTACAGGGTGAGCCAGGCGCCGACGGCGCAGCCGGCGATGCCGCCGATCAGCGTGAACATGCGGACCGGGCTCACCGACTGGTCGAGCGCGTCCTCGAGCTCGTGGCGCGGCACGGGCGAATACACCGTGAAGTCGCTGTGGCCGGCCGCGCGCAACCGGCCGATCGCGTCGACGGCCGCGTCTAGGTGGCCGAACACGGCCAGCAACCCCGGCGTGGGCGGCGGGTGGAAAATGGCGGTGAGCGGGTTGACGAGCTTCATGCCGCCACCGCCTTGCCCCGCTTGGGCGCCGGCAGCACCTCCTTCACCTCGGAGATCGAGACCGCCGGGAAGTTCTTCACGAACAGCAGGAACCACATGAAGAACCAGCCGAAGCTCCCGGCCATGATGCCCCAGTCGGCCCAGGTCGGGTTGTAAGTCGCGTTGGCGAACCGCTCGAACGGCTCGCCCGCGAGCGACACCACGATGATCACGAAGCGCTCGAACCACATCCCGATGTTCACGAAGATCGAGACCACGAACAGCGCGACCACGCTGGTCCGCACCTTCTTGGACCACAGCAGCCACGGCAACAGTCCGTTGCAGATGTTCATCGTCCAGCTGGCCCACCAGAACGGCCCGAACGCCCGGTACCAGAAGGCGGCGCGCTCGTGCGCATTGCCGCCGAACCAGGCCGTGAAGTTCTCGGTGCAGTAGGACATGCTCACGATCAGGCCCGTGAGCAGGCAGAGCTTCGCGAGATTCTCGAAGTGATGGACGGTGATGAGCTCCTCCAAATGGAAGAGCTTGCGGATGGGGACGAGCAGCGTGATCACCATCGCGACGCCGGAGTAGATCGCTCCGGCCACGAAGTAGGGCGCGAACAGGGTGGCATGCCAGCCCGGCACCAGGGCCATCGCGAAGTCCCAGGACACGACGCTGTGCACCGAGAGCACGAGCGGCGTCGCGAGCGCGGCGAGGTAGAGATAGCCGCGCGTGTAGTGGCGCCATTGCTCGTTCGTCCCGCGCCAGCCGACCGCCGTGATCGCGTAGAGCTTCTTGCGCCATCCCGTGGCGAGGTCGCGGACGGCCGCGATATCCGGGATCAGGCCCATGATCAGAAACACGGTCGAGACGGTGAAGTAGGTCCCGATCGCGAACTCGTCCCAGATGAGCGGCGACTTGAAGTTGGGCCACAGACCGCGCTCGTTCGGGTACGGAATCAGCCAGTAGAAGTACCACTGGCGCCCGATGTGGATGAGCGGGAACAGGCCCGCCGTCATCACCGCGAACACGGTCATCGCTTCCGCGGTGCGGTAGACCGCGGTGCGCCAGCCCGAGCGGAACAGGAAGAGGATCGCCGAGATCAGCGTGCCCGAGTGCGCGATGCCCACCCAGAACACGAAGCAGGTGATGTAGACGGCCCAGTACACCGGGTGCGAATAGCCCGCGAGCCCCAGCCCGTAGCGCAGCAGGAACAGCAGGCACACGATTCCGACCGCGAGCAGCGCCACCGCCAGGGCGAGCAGCGCGAAGTACCCCTTCCCCGGATTGCCCAGGGTGCGCGCGATGGAGCGGGTAACGACGTCGTACGTGACGCGCGACGTCGGCGTGTCGGCCATCGCCTCAGCCCTCCACCACGGCGCCGTGCACGACCTTCGCGAGATACGTGATCGCCGGCTGGGTGTTGAGACCCGCGAGCACGTGGTAGCCGCGCGGGTCACGCGCGAGTGCCGCGACGCGCGAGGCGGGGTCCCGCAGGTCGCCGAACACGATCGCCTCCGACGGGCACGCCTGGGCGCACGACGGCGTGATGTCCCCGTCCTGGACGTTGCGGTCTTCCAACCGGGCCCGGTTCTGCGCGCCGCGGATGCGCTGCACGCAGAAGGTGCACTTCTCCATCACGCCCTTTTCGCGCACCGTGACGTCCGGGTTGAGCAGCATATGGAGTGGATCGGGCCAGCTCTCCCACTCGCCGCCGTGCTCGGCGTAGTTGTACCAGTTGAAGTAGCGGACCTTGTACGGGCAGTTGTTGGCGCAATAACGCGTCCCCACGCAACGGTTGTAGACCTGGCCGTTCAAGCCGTCGGCCGTGTGATAGGCCGCGTACACCGGGCACACCGGCTCGCACGGGGCGTTGCCGCACTGCTGGCACAGCATCGGCGTGACCACCGCGCCCACCGATTGGCCGTCCTCCCCGCCCGTGTAGTAGCGCTCGATCCGCAGCCAGCTCATCTGCCGCCGGCGCACCACCAGCTCTTCGCCCACCGTCGCGAGATTGTTCTCGGCGTAGCACGCGGTGACGCAGGCCGAGCAGCCGGTGCACTTGGCCAGGTCGATCGCCATGCCCCAGCGCGGCTGCGGACGCGCGTAATCCCCCAGCGCGGCCGTCTCGTGCTGCGCCTCCGCCCACTCCGCGAGCGCCCGATCGGCATAGGGCGGCGTCAGCCGCTCGTGGAACGGATGCGCCCCACGCTTGAGCTGCTGCGCCCGGGCGAGCGGCAGGACCTCGATCACGCCGCGTCCCTGCTCGCGTGCATCTCCTTCGAGCGTCGCCAGGCGGCGGTGGTCGCCGGTCTTCGCCACGGCGACGCTCACCGCGAAGGCACGCCCGCCGTACGCGGTGGGCGCGTCGCTCAGCAGCTCGAACGCGTTGAACGAGCGGTCCTTGGCGTACCGGCCGTAGGCCTTGTGGCCCTGCCCGGTCGGGATCGCGAGCACGTCGGGTCGGACGCCCGGCGTGATCCACACGGGCGCCCGCAGCGCGCCGTGCGGCGACTTGAGCAGCAGGACGTCGCCGTTTTCCACCTGCCACTTCGCCGCCGTCTGGGGGTGCACTTCGACCCAGGCGTGCCAGGTGATCTTCGAGACCGGGTCGGGCAGCTCCTGCAGCCATGGCTTGTTCGCGCCGCGGCCGTCGTGCAAGGCGATGGAGGGACATACGAGCAGCAGCGGCTGGTCGGGCGCGGGTTTCCATCCGAGGGCCGGCATGTCGCCGGCGAGCGCGAGGCGCACCGTCTGCACCGGCGCCTCGGTGAACACGCCGCCGTGCTGCAGGGCGTCGTCCCAGAATTCTTCGAACCCCCGTGCCCGTCCGAAGCGTCGGTGCAGCTCCTGCCAGCGGCTCTGCAGGTGGTCCTTGAACGTCCCCGTCTTCCCCGCCAGCCGCAGCAACACGTCACCGGCGTGCCGCGGGTTCGGGAACACCGGCTGCATCACCGGCTGCTGCAACGCGTACACGCCGGTGCGGGGCTCGGAGTCGTTCCACTGCTCGAGCGGGTGGAGGTCGGGGAGCACGAGGTCCGAGGCGGCGGCGGTCTCGTCGAGATACGACGAAAAGCTGACCTTGTAGCGGGCGTGCGCCAGCGCCTGCGAGAACGCGGCCGGGAGCGAGTGCGCGGGGTTGGCGCCGTGCACCAGCAGCAGCGCCACCTTGCCCGCGCTCAAGTCCGCCGCCAGGTCGGCGAGCTCCCGGAACGACCCGCCGGCCCCGAGGGCATGGTTGGGACCGAACTTCACGGTCTTGCCCACCTGGCCCGCGACGTAGTTGAGGATGTTGACGGCGGCGACGATCTCGGCGCCGTTGGGGTACTGGGCCGCGATCCCGCCGGCCACGGCGAGACCGCCCCGCGACGCGGCGAACTCGCGTGCGAGGCGGGTGATCACCTCGGCCTCGATCCCGATTGTCGCGGCGACCCGCTCGGGGGCATTGGCATCGAGCGCCGCTCGCACGCGTGCCACGTCGGGCGGGAGCGGGGCGAGCCGGCGGGCGACGATCACCTGCGCCATCGCGAGCGCGAGCATTCCCTCCGTGCCCGGCGCCGCCGCGATCCATTGATCGGCGTTCATGCCCGTGAGCGCGAGGCGCGGGCCGACGTAGACGAACTTCGCCATGGACGCGTCGCGACCGCCGCTGAAGGCATGGGCCCGCGTGAAGGCGTTCTGGTAGCCGACCGGCGACAGCCACGTCTCCATGAAGTCGGCGCCGAACGACACGATGTAGCGCGCGTTGGCGAAATCATACCAGGGAACGGCCGGGGTGCCGAACGCGATGCGGTTCCCGGCGCGCAGCGCCTCGAACGCGAACGGCTCGTAGGTCACGTGCCGGCCGCCCACCTGCCGCGTCCAAGTGTCCACCAGCTCGCCGAACGACCCGCGCTCGAGCCCCGTCACGAAGGCGATGCCTTTGCCGCGAGCTTCCTGCACCTTCGCCTGCAGACGCGCCAGCGCGTCATCCCAGCTGAGCTTCTGCCAGTCGCCGTTCGCGGCGCGCGCCATCGGATCGGTGACGCGATCGGGATTATACAGGCCCTGGAGCGCCGCCTGCCCGCGCGCGCACAACCGACCCTGGTTGATGGGGGACCCGGGGTTGCCCTCGAGCTTGATCACCCGACCCTCGCGCACCTTGGCGTGCAGCCCGCACCCGGCCGCGCACTCGCGACAGGTCGTCGCGTAGTAGGTGGCGATGCCCGGGACCTGATTCTCCGGCGGCACGAGGTACGGGACCAGCTGCTCGGTGGGCTCCGGGCCGATGCCACACCCCGTCAACGCGGCGGCGCCGCCGCCGGTGACGCCGAGGACTTTCAGGAATCGTCTGCGGTCCATCGCGTCGGGCCTCAGTAGTGACACAGCGTGCAGTCGCGCGACACGTTCCGCTGCAGGTGGCAATTCACACACCAGCCCATCTTCAGGGTGGCGACCTGATAGACCTGCGGCATCCGGCGAACGTCGCCGTGACACGTGACGCAGCTGTCCGTGCCTAGGATCTTGATATGCCGCATGTGTGGGAAGTGCACGAATCCCGGGAGCGCGTGCACGCGCACCCAGCGCGGTGGCTGCTTGTTCACCCACGCCTCGCGCACCTTCTTGATCTCCGCCTGATGCGACGGCGTCGAGCCGCCGATCATCTGATGGCAGCCGAAGCACGTCTGCACCGCGGGGATGCCGGGCTCGCTCGAGATCGTCACCGTGCTGTGGCAGTACAGACACGGCACCTGGTCCTGGCCGGCGTGGACGTCGTGACGGAAGAAGATGGGTTGGCGCGGGCCCTTGAGCCGCCCGGTGTCGTTGATGACGGGGGCCGTGAGGCTTGCAGCGGGTTGACGAGTTTGCGCGGCGGCGGGGACGGCGATCGACACGGCGATCGCCACACCCACCCCGACCCTACCACCCCTCTTCGTCATCCGGAGCGCTCGATGGCGACTGGATCGTTGTGTGTGTGGAACGGCTCGCGGGCGCCGGAATGTAGCGCCGCCGCGGAAGCGCGCACAAGTAGGGGCACGGCCTGCTGCGCCCCGACCACGGCGATCATTCCGGCCGCGCCAACAGCTGATGTTTCAGCGTGACCACGCCGACGAACGCGTCGACCGCGTCCAGATCCGGGAACTCCATCCAGCACCAGCGCACCCCGCCCGCCATGCGCCCATCGCGGACCGCATGGCGCGAGGCCCGCGGCAGTCCGTCGGTCACGCCGAGCTCACGCTCCTCGCTCTCGCTCAGGATGAACGTGCCCGAGAGGCCGGTCTCCATCGGATGCAGGTAGGCGAGCTTGCGCCCGCCGACCTCGTACATCCACACCCACTTCCACGCCGTGCCCATGAACACCACTTGCTCGGTCACGTGCCGCAGCGCCCGAATCCCTTCTCGCGCCCGCTTGAACCGCTGGGCGGCCCGGGTCGGCAGGTCCTTGAGCGGCGCGTCGGACTTGGGACGCTTGCGAGGGCTGGCGTAGAGATTGGTCGCCCAGTAGCCCGGCGGCTGGTGGTCGATCGGGATCATGATCCCTATTGTAAGCGACCCGAGAGCGAACGGAAGCGCCGCTCGAGCGCGCCCTCCTCCGTCTGCCGCGTGGCGAGTACGCCCAGCCAGTCCCGGACTGCGGCGGCCGCCTGCGCCGTGGGCTCGACGTCGGCGCCCTCGATCACGCCGTACAGCTCGACGAGCCGACCGCTGAGTCGCGTGAGGCCGGCGTCGCCGCCGTCGATGGCCGCCGCCTGCCGCTCGAGCGAGTCCAGGACGGCCGCGAGTCCCGCGGCGCCCGCCTGCCCGCGCGCGCGCCCGAGTTCGCCCCGCAGGGCGCGCAGCGTAGCGAGCGCGGTCGAGTCGCGCCGCAGCGCGTCCACGACGCGCAACGCCAGGGCCAGCTGGCGGTCGAGCGCTCGCGGCGCTGCCGCAACGCGCGGGTCCATGGTCACGCTCAAGGCTCGCGTGAGCGTGTGCCCGGCGACCGTGAGACGGACCGTGTAGCGGCCGGGGAGAACCCAAGGACCACGCGGCTCGCGCGGCGTGTCGTGGTACACGGCCGCGATGGGGTACTCATGGCGCAGGGCCGCGGGGGGTGGATAATGCAGGTCCCACACGAAGCGATGCATCCCCGCACCGGTCCCGAGGACGTGCGCCGGTCGGATCCACCAGGATGGAATGTTCAACCCCGAGTCCGACGGCGGCACGGTGTCGGCGCTCGAGAAGCGTCGCACGACCGTCCCGCTGCGGTCGAGAATCTCGAGCGCGACCGCTCCCCCGGCGGCGCGCGGCAGGTAGTAGTCGATTATCGCGCCGTCGGGAGGATTCTGACCGACCGGCTCATCGATCGGGAGCGGTGTGTCGGTGTTCTCGTTCCAGCGTACCCGGACGGCACCGGCGGGCCGGTAGAGGAAGGCGTCGGGCGCCGCGGCGGCCTCGGCGGCCTGGCGCAGCGGCGTGATGTCGTCCAGGATCCAGAAGCCGCGACCGTGAGTGCCGACGACGAGATCGCTGTCGTGCACGACCAGGTCACGCACCGACGTGGGCGGCAGGTTGAGGCGCAGCGCCTGCCAGTGGCCGCCGTCGTCGAACGAGACGTACGCGCCACGCTCGGTCCCCGCATACAACAGCCCACGCCGCGCGGGGTCCTCTCGGACGGCGTTCACGACCGCGTTGCCCGGCAGACCCTGCACGATTTCCGTCCAGCTGCGGCCGCCATCGCCGGTGCGATACGCGTGCGGCCGCAGGTCGGCGAGCCGGAAGCGGTTCACCGCCGCGTAGGCGACGAGGGTGTCGAACCGCGAGGCCTCGAGCAGTGAGACCTTGCTCCAGGGCGTCAGCGCGGCGGGCGTGACGTCCGTCCACCTGCGGCCTCCAGTATGCGTCACGTGGATCAGGCCGTCGTCGGTGCCGACCCACAACAGCCCCGCCCTCCGCGGAGACGGCGCGACGGTGTACATCACACCGCGATGCTTGCCCTTCTCGGGATCGAGCGACGCGAACGCTCCGAGGTTTTCGGGCACCGCGTACGTCGCGCGCGTCAAATCGGGACTGATGGTCCGCCAGCTGCGGCCGCCGTCGCTGGTCTGGAACAGGACGTTGGCGCCGAAATACAGCACGTGCGGGTCCACCGGCGAGAACAGCAGCGGCATCGTCCGGACCCAGCGGTACTTCCCGGCCCGCACCGGCTCCGGCGAGACGTCCTGCACCTGGCCCGTGCTCCAGTCGAAGCGAGTGACCCTGCCACCGTATACGATGGTGGGGTGCAGCGGATCGGGCGCGATATAGCCGTACTCTTCGACCCCGACCGGGTGCCACTCTCGGAACGTGATCTGACCGTCGTTGCCGCGGCTCACGATCCCGACCGAGCCGCTCTCCTGCTGCCCGCCGTACACCCAGTAGGGGAAGCGACGGTCGGTCGCCACATGGTAGAACTGCGCCGTGGGCTGGTTGTACCACGAGCTCCAGGTCTCGCCGCCGTTCACCGTCACCACCGCGCCCTGGTCACCCGCGAGCAGGATGACGTTGGGGTCGCCCGGATCGATCCACAGCCGATGGTAGTCGTCTCCGCCGGGGGCGCCGCGGAACGCGGTGAAGGTGTGCCCGCCGTCCAGCGACTTCCACGTCACCACGTTGGCCACATACACGACGTCGGGATTGGACGGGTCGACCTTGACCTCGTTGAAGTCGCCGTCCCGCCCCCACAGCCGCTCGTCGGCGTTGGCGAGCCGCCAGCTGTCTCCGCCGTCATCCGAGCGATACAGCCCACCCCCCTTGGTCGCGCCGACCACGGCGTACATGCGAGCGGGAGCGCTCTGCGATGTGGCGAGGCCGATGCGGCCGAGACCCTCTGCGGCACCGGGGAGGCCGGCCCCGATCTGGCGCCAAGTGGTGCCGCCGTCGGTGGACCGGTACAGACCGTTCGACGCCGACAGGGTCCACGAGCTGCCGATTTCCCATGGCGCCTGCCGCGCGGCCCACAACACGGCGAATACCGTCTGGGAGTTCGCGGGATCGAACGCGAGGTCCACCGCGCCCGTGTTCTCGTCCCGGTCGAGCACTTTTTGCCACGTGGCGCCGCCGTCCAGCGAGCGGTACACGCCCCGCTCGACGCTCGGGCCGTAGGGCTGCCCCAGCACCGCCACGAACACGCGATTGGGATCACGGGGATCGACCACGATCGCCGGGATCTGAAGGCCGTCCGCCAGGCCCACGTGCCGCCAGCTGGCCCCGCCATCAGTGGACTTGAAGATCCCGTCGCCCACGGACAGATCGGGACGCTGCAGGCCTTCCCCGCTGCCGACATAGATGGTGCGCGGGTCGGATGGGGCGACTGCGATCGCCCCGACGGAGCCGGTCGGCTGGTCATCGAAGATCGGGGTCCACGTGCGCCCGTCGTCCCGGCTGCGCCACACGCCTCCGTTGTTCACCCCGATGTAGAGCACCGTCGGGTGGCCCGGCACACCGACCGCGGCGACGGTGCGACCGCCTCGGAACGGACCGATCTGGCGCCAGCGCATTTCCGCGAACAGGGCCGGGTCGTACTGTTGGGCCGGGCTCACGGACCGGAGCCCGGCGACCGAGAGCGCGCACAGCATGACTACCTGACTCACACGAGCCACGGTTCGACTCCTGCTAGAGGGTGTGTGTCGCGGCACGGAAGCGCCCGGGATCGAGCAGGCGGGCGATCGACACGCCGGGGACGCTCATCCGTCCGTCCTTGCTCATCGTCAGCTTGACCACGTCCGATCCTCGCCCGAACCAGCGGGCACTCGGCTCCAGGTCCGAGGGATACACGCACCCAGGGAGCGCGGCCACGGCGATCCCCGCCTGGGAGCCGATGCCCGATTCCGGCATCGTGCCGGCCCAGAGCCGGGCGCCGCACTCCGCCGCCACGCGATAGATGCGGCACGCTTCGGTCAACCCGCCGATGCGATGCACCTTGATGTTCCACACCAGCGGCCCCTCGAGCGCGACGATCTGGCGGGCGATCCCGGCATCGCGCAGCGTTTCGTCGAGACACAGCGGCGTCTCGAGGGCCCGTGCCAGCCGGGCGTGGCCGACGAGCTCCTCCGGCGCGAGCGGCTGCTCGATGTACAGCAGGCCGGCGGCATCGAGTGCGCGCAGCGCGCGCTCGTCGCGGGGCCATTCGTAGGCGCCGTTCGCGTCGACCGTGAGCGGCAGGTCGGTTCCCGCCATCCCGTCGCGGGCGGCCCGAACCGCGAGCTCGTCCCAGCCGGGCGCGACCTTGATCTTGACGCGGCGGTAGCCGTGCTGCAGCGCGTCGTAGACGCGACGCGTGAGCGTGTCGGGGCGCCGATCCTCGGGGATGCCGAGCGCCACGCCGCAGGGGAAGCCCGTCGCCGGCGCGACGCCGAGCCGTTCCGCGACGAGCTGGGCGAGCCCGGTGCCGCGGCGGTGGGCTTCCAAGTCCCACGCCGCCGTCTCGATGCCCGCCCGCGCGAACGGATTGCCCCGCACGTTCTCGCGCAGCGCCGCGTCGACGGCCTCGGGAGAATCGAACTCCCGTCCCGCGACGCGGGACACGAGCACCCGGGTGAGCAAATCGCGCACGCTGCCGAGCGTCTCTTCCGAGTAGAACGGCAGCTCGTCGGGCGCCGCCTCACCGTAGCCGACGTGCCCGTCGTCGTCGTGGAGCACGACGACGAGCGAGCGGCGCGCGTCGATCCGGCCACCGGAGATGATAAAGGGCTCCAGGAACGGAAGCTCCAGCGCGTGCAGCTCAACCCGGGCGATGCGCATGGGCCCGCAGGTCGAGGAAATGCAACTCGCCGTCGCGCCGCTCAAGCTCGCCGTGCGCTTCGAGCGCCAGCATCCCCGCGATCAAACCATCTTCCGGCGCGAACAGCAGCGCATGCAGCGCCCGCTGGGTGCGGGAGCCGTGCGTCGCGGGATACTGGGACAACGGCAGCTGAAAGAAGCTGTGCAGCTCGACGCTCTCGCAGCCGCGGCGCGCGTAGTCGAGGATCAGGCGGCCGGAGCAGATGTTGCCGGTGCCAACAAGTGCCGGGAACCCCGGGCTTGCGCCCGGGGTCAGGAGAGTCCCCAGGACTCTGAGATTCCGGTCGCTCAAGTCCCACCCGCCGTAGGCCACCCCCCGTTCCGCATCGAACAGCCGGTTGAAGCACACCAGCGCATCCGCCTCGGAGGCCGCGCGCATCATGTCGAGCTGAAAGGCGTCGTCGAAACGTGCATTCATGAGCTTCACCGCCACGCGCACCGGCAATGGTGAGGCGGCCCGGATCCGCCCGGGCACTTCCCGCAGCCAGCGGAGGATCTGCGCGCGGTCGTCGGCGAGGGCATCGCCGGCGAGCGTGGGCGAGAAATCCTTCTCGACGAGCAGCGGCGGCGCCCCCCAGGCCTGCGCCAGCCGCCCGGTCGTATGGCGATATTCCGCGTCCCGGAACGGCTCGTCGAGGCGCGGCAGGTGATACTTCACCGAGGGCACGACGAGCGGGCCGCCGGCGCGAGTCACGTCCCGACCGGCGCGCACCAGGGCGAGGTACTCGTCGAGGGTGCGGTCCCAGCCGCGTCCCTTCCATGTCACCGTCCAGCCCGGCCGGCCGTCAGAAGCCGCGCGCCGCTCCACGCGCATCCGGGTCTCGTGAATCGCCCAGGCGGCCATCGCCTGCGCGCCTGTCTCATCTTCGGCGATGACCGTCTTGAGCACCACGAACGCCAGTCCCGCGGCGGCGTCCTCCTCGAGCTGGCCCGCGTTGAGCGACAGCTGCCCCGAGCCCTTGCCGATGGGATGCGGCAGCGGCTCCCCGGCATAACGACCCGTGAGATCGATCCGATACGCGGCCCGCACGTGGGCGGCGAAGTCGCGCGGCAGGCCCCGCTTGAACCGCTCGAAGTCCTGCTCGAGCTGCGCGCGCACCCTACTGCGCGAAGCGGGACAATCGGAACTGCGGGTCCGGCGTCCCGTCGCCGAGGACGAGCCGGGCCACGAGCTCGCCGAGCGCCGGCCCATGCTTGAACCCGTGCCCTGAGCCTCCGCCCACGAGCCAGGCGTTCGCCGCGGCCGGGTGGCGATCGATGATGAAGTGCTCGTCCGGCGAGTTCTCGTACTGGCACACGCGCGCCTCGACCAGCGGAGCGTCCTTGAGGGCCGGAAAGCGGAATGCCAGGTAGTCGCGGGCGCTGCGTAGCGCCTCCGGCGACGGCACACGCTCGCCGGCGGTGGGGTCGAACGCCGGCCCCCGCGCGTCGTCCGCCACCTTGAACCCCCGCCATTCGTTCCCGGGGATCCCGTACATGAAGTGATTGGCGTGGTCGGCCCACACGGGGAGCGCCTCCTCGGTGAAGCGCGCGTCACCGGGCGGCGTGCCGAAGAAGAACACTTCCTGACGCGTCGCTCGCACGCGATCGCCGATCACCTCCGGAAACAGCTTCCCGAGCCACGGCCCGCAGGCGAATACGTACGCGTCTCCCGCCAGCGTGCTGCCATCGCTGCAGCGCAGGGCCTCGCCCGGCGAGGGTGGTTGGACCGCGACCTGACGATACATGCCGCCGGCCGCCAGCAATCCCTCGAGTACCGCGGCACAGGCGCGGCGCGCCGTGAGATAGCCGCCGTCCCGTTCGAAGATCGCCCAGCGCACGCGCGCGCAGTTGATTTGCGGGTAGCGTTTCGCGGTCTCGGCACCGCTCAGCTCCTCGAAGCGACATCCGGCCTCCTTGAGCAGCGGCAGCGCGGCCTTCTCGTACGAATCGTCGTCCTCGACGAGCCACAGCACGCCGATCGGGTGGAGGAGACGCTGCTTCCAGCGTCGCTCGTGCTCCCGCCACAGCGCGAGCGCGCGCACCGCCATGTGCGTGTAGACCGCCCGCGGGCCATAGGTGGCGCGGATCACGCGCGTCTCGCCGCCCGAGCTCGCGCGGGCGTTGCCCGGTCCCCAGGCGTCGACCAGCGTCACGCGGGCGCCGCCGCGCCGGAGATACAGGGCGGTCCAGCCGCCGAACGCCCCTGCGCCGACCACCACGACGTGCGGTTTCTGCTTCATGGGAACCAACCCTTTGAAGAGAGGGAGTGCCGCGCCCGCGGCGCACGCCTCGAGAAACGAGCGCCGGGGAACGCGCTTCACGGCCGGCTGACGCGCGCGCCCCGCGCTTCCCGGACGGCGCGGCGCACGACGTCGCGCTCGGCCGGCGGCAGGGTCGGCCCCCAGGGATCGTCGCACGCGTCGTCCGGGATCACCCCGTCGGCCGCGAGGGCCCACAGCATGCGGCGCACGTACCCCTCCATCGGCGGGATGAACGTCGCCTCGGCGAACCGGTCGCAGAGGCCGGACAGGCGGACGAATTTCGCGAAGTCCCCCGCCCGGAACGACTCGAGCAACGCGCTCTGCAGGTCCGTGAGCGCCGCGCCCATCCCGATCAACGCCGCCCTCGCCCCTATGGTGAGCGAGTACCCCAGGAAGCGATCCTCCCCCGTGATGAGCAGCTTGTCGGGGTGGTCGCGCATCAGGCCCGCGATGCGCTGGAAGGTGACGACCGAGTCGAGCGTCGCCACCTTGATCCCGATGACGGCGGGCAGTGCGAGCAGCGCGTGCAAGGTCGCATTGTCGTACGCCACGCCCCCCGCCGCTTCATATAGATAGAAGGCGATCACCGGCAGCTCACGGCCGAGGGCTTCGTGGTAGCGCACCGGATCGTCGGCCTGAGGAAACGCCAGGATCGCGTCGGCCCCGCCCGCCTTCGCTTCCGCGGCCATGGCGACGCTGGTCGCGCCCGCGACGATGGCGCTCATGGGCAGGGCCGCCCGCCACGCGGCGAGCACGCGGCGCCGCTGATCAGCCGAGAGGTGCGGTCCGCGGCCCGTGTGGGCCCACACCGCCACGCCCGCCACCTGATGGGCCGCCATCCAGGTGGTGTACGCCTGCAGCGCATCCTCCGCCAGCGCGTCTCGTCGGAAGGGAACGGGCACGGCAGGGATGAGACCCCATTCCAGGGCGGCGGTCAGGCGTTCCCGCGGAGGTTTCAGCGCAGCAACCCCGCGCGGGCGTTCTCCGACTCGATGGCCGCGCGCCGTGGTGCACCGAGATCGAGGAGATCGAGCTTCGCGACGGCAGTCTCCGGGATGCGGAGCGGCTGCCCAGTGCCGAACACGAAGCGCTCCACCCCCACCGTTTCCACGAGCGTCCCGAGATGGTCCTCCGGCGGGCCCCAGATCCAGCTGATGTCCCACCAGATCCGCGCCGCCTCTTCGGGCGTCGACCCGAAGTGCACCTCTTCGATGAACGCGCGATCCGCATGCGTGATCAGCAGCCGTACGGCGCCGTCGCTGCGGATCAACGCGCGCACCGCCGCGGCGGGCAGCTCGCCGGCGCGGTCGTTCGGATGACGCTGACGGCCGTCCTCGAGGCGCACCGCCATCATGAGGGGGAGCTGCGCGGCACCGCAGGCCGCGGCGAGCCCGCGCACCTCGGGCCCCGCCGCGTCGAGGCCGTAATACGACGGATCGCATCGGACCGCCGGTGCGTCGTGGTCGGTCGCGTCCCCCAGGGTCGCCGCCCAGCCGGCGAGCCCCGGGTGCACCGCGGGCACCGGCCGCAGCCGCCGCTCCCGCGCGACCGTGTCGTACAGCCACGCGTTCCCGTCCATCGGCTGGCGCCAGAAGAGGCTCGGCAGGTGGCTCACCCAGGCCTCGTCGATTTCGGCACGCTCGAGCGCCTCGATCAGCCGCTCGGGAGCGGTGCCGGGCACGCGGCGATAGGGGTAGGCGCCGAGGAAGGCGTTGACGTCGGTCCGCATCAGTCGGCGGGGAACGCGCCGCGCGGGAAGATGCGCGCGGCATTCTTCCACTTGACCAGCTCGAGCTGCGCGGGTGACAGCAGGTGCGCGAGGTAGCGCAGCTTGGCCCACCCGGTGTCCATGGTCAGGTCTGTGCCCCAGAGCAGCCGCTCCACACCGGCGGCTTCGAGGCACGCCTCGAGCATGCCCCCGTCCACTCCGCTCCCCGAGAGATCGACGTACACGTTCGTCGCCGTTCGGAGTGCCGCCAGCGAATGCTGCCAGTCGCCGCCCCCCCCGATGTGGGCGAGAATGAATCGTACGTCCGGATGGCGCGCGGCCAGTGCGACGAGCTCGGCGCCGTCCGACGCCTCCTGCCCCGGCCACTCGCGCCCCCGGTGCTGCCACACGTGATGCAGCACCGGCACCCCCCCCTCCCGGGCGAGCTCGCAGATCGGGTCGAGCAGCGGGTCGGTCGCGCGGCGGCTGGCCGCGAGCTTGATGCCGACCATCCCGGCACTGAGGCAGCGGGCGATCTCGGCACAGGCGTGGTCGGTGTAGTTGGGGTTGACGGTGACGTAGCCACGGACACGATCGGGGTGCTGCCGCTGGAGCGCGAGCAGCGCGTCGTTCCCGTACACCAGATCCCGCGGCGACGGGAAGTAGATCGGCGACGTCAGGCCCCAGCTCCCGAGGATCGACGCCACATGGTGGGTCACCCCGATCCTCTCCCCGGCCGCCAACCGGCTGGCGTTGCGCTCGCGCCAGTCGGCGCGCGGCGTCCGGTCGTGGTAGAAGTGGGCGTGGACGTCGATGAGCATGACGGGAATCTGGGTCATACGACGCTACGACGCCACGTTGTACGAGGCGGCGGAGCGTGTCGTATGCCGTAGCGTCGTGGCGTCGTACAACGGTTTATGTATCTTGTGTCTTGATGCGCACCCCACCGCCCCGTTCACCCGGGCCTCCGCCGCCGCGCGGCCCGACTCCGCCGCGCGGGCCCACGCCGCCCAAGGCCGGGCCGCCACCACGCCCCACGGTCAAACCCGCCGCCAAGCCACGGACCGCACGCAAGCTCCCGGCGTGGCTCATGCGCGCGCAGCGATTGCTGCTGCAACCCACCCAGGAGTGGGCGACGATCGCGGGAGAGTTCACGAACGCGGGCGTGATCTACTGGCGCTTCCTGGCGCCCATGGCGGCGATCGGTCCGATCGCGGCCACGGTAGGGGGAATAGTGTTCGGGGAGCGCGGCAGCCTGCTCACGTTCGGCACGGTCCCGGTCAGCCTCGGCACGGCGGTCCAGGCCGGGGTGCTCGAGTACGTGCTCAATCTCCTGGGGGTCTATGCCCTGGCCGCGGCGATCGACGTGATCGGCGGCGCGATCGGGGCACAGCGGAATCGGGTGCAGGCCCTGAAGGTCGCGGCCTACGGCAGCACCCCGTACTGGCTCGCCAGCGCCTTCGCCCTGTTCCCGCGAATCGAGCCGCTCGCGATGCTGGTCGGGCTCTACAGCATATGGCTGTTCGCCATGGGGTTGCCGCCCGTCATCAAGGCACCGCGCGACAAGACCGCCGCGTACACGTTGCTCACGAGCATCGCCGCCACGCTGCTCGTCCTGATCATCACGGCGATCATCACCCGCCTGGTCGTCGCCTAAACCCTCATCCTTTCGCGGCGAGCGCGCGCGACGCCGGGGCCGCGCGGTAGGTCCACGCCGCGGGCTCACGCTCGCCCATCAGCACAGCGTCGATCAGATGGCGATGCGGCGAGAGCGAGCACACCGGATCGGTGACGCCCGCGTCGCCCGCGACCAGGAAGGCCTGGCAACGGCACCCGCCGAAATCCTGAGCCTTGCGCGGGCACGAGCGGCACGGCTCGGGCATCCAGGCGTCGCCGCGGAACCGGTTGAACGCCTCGGAATGCTCCCAGATCCAGTCGAGCGGGTGGTCGCGCACGTTCTCGAACGTCAATGTGGTGATCCCACCCGCCGCGTGGCAGGGCCAGACCTCGCCCGCCGGCGTGACGGTCATGTAGGCGCGCGCCCAGCCACCCATGCACGGCTTGGGGAATTGCTCATGATAGTCGGGGAGGACCCAGACGATCTCGAGCGCGGTCCCGAGGCGGGCCCGCTCCCGCTCGACTACGTGCCACGCCGCCGCCAGCTGGGCCTTGGTCGGCATGAGCGCGTCGCGGTTATGGAGCGCCCAGCCGTAGAACTGCGTGTTGGCGAGTTCGATCCGCTCGGCGCCGAGCGATTCAGCAAGCCGGATCAGCGCCTCGACCTGGTGGAGATTGCGACGGTGCAGCACCACGTTGATGGTCAGCGGAAACCCCAGCTCCCGCGTGTAATGATACGCCGCGATCTTGTCCCGGTAGGACGCGGTGCCGGCGATCTCGTCCGAGAGGTTCGCATCCGCGCCTTGGACGCTGATCTGGACGTGGTCGAGCCCGGCCGCCTTCAGATCCGCCAGTCGCTCCTTGCTGAGCCGGTAGGCCGAGGTGATCAACGACGTATAGAGTCCGAGGGCATGCGCGTTGCGGACCAGCTCTTCCAGGTCCGGCCGCAGCGTGGGCTCGCCGCCCGAGAGCCCGAGCTGCAGCACGCCGAGCGCCTTGGCTTCGCCGAATACGCGGCACCATTCAGCGGTCGAAAGCTCGCGCTTGAAACGCGGGCCCGCGAAGTTGAGCGGGTTCGAGCAGTAGGGGCATTGCAGCGGACACTTGTACGTCAGCTCGGCGAGCAGCCAGAGCGGCTTAGGGTCCATAGAGCACCAGCCCCTTCGCGGCGAGGCCGTCGAGAAATACGGCGACGTCTCGCTCCAGCCCGCTCACGGCGTAGCGCCGCTCCAGCGTCGCCACGATGTCGGCGAATGAGCGTACCCCGTCGCACAACCCGACGATCTCCGCGCCCGTGGGGTTGAGCCCCACCAAGCCCTCGGGATAGAGCAGCACGTCGCGCCCCCGGACCTCGTCCCGCTGGAGGCGCGCTTTGGTATGGAGGCGTGGAACGGCCGCCGCCGTCGCGGGGGTCATGCGTCGGCTCCCGGAAGCGGACCCCGCTCTATGGCATCCAGGAGGCACCACAGCACGTCGCACTTGAACTCGACCGCGGCCACGGCGCGCTCCTGGTCGGCGGGAGTGCGAAGCCGCTCGGTCACGAGACCGAGCGCGTACTCGGCGTCGCGGGGGGCCTGCTGCAGACGATTCCTGAAGTACTGCAGCCCCTCGGGATCCACCCACGGGTAGTGGCCGAGCATCGCGGCGAGCCGCTCCTTGACGATCACCGGGGCGAACATCTCCGTGAGCGACGCGGCCACCGCCTCCAGCCAGGGCTTCGACCGGCAGAAGTTCACGTACGCGTCCACCGCGAAGCGGACCCCGGGCAGGAGCCGCCGCTGCTCGAGCAGCTCGGGCCGCGGCACCCCCATGGCCTCGCCCAACCGCAGCCACGCTTCGATGCCGCCCTCGTCGCCCGGGCGCCCGTCGTGATCGATGATGCGCTGGATCCACTGCTGGCGCACTGCGCGCTCCGGACAATTGGCGAGAATGAGCGCGTCTTTCACGGGGATGTTGATCTGGTAGTAGAAGCGGTTCGCCACCCAGAGCTGCAGCTGTTCGCGCGAAAGCTCGCCACGGTGCATCCGCTGGTTGAACGGGTGCAGGTGATGATAGCGGCGCTCCAGCACGCCGCGTAACCGGCGCGCCAGCTGGTCGGCCGGCGCCGGCGAGCGCAGCGGCGCGCTCACAGCTCGAACTCCAGCGCGTCTTCTCCCACCAGGATCCCCGCGGCCTCGACCTGCGCGCGCTCGGCCGAGCTGCGGCACAACATGGGATTGGTGTTGTTGATGTGCACGAACACGGTGCGCTTGGCGCCGAGCCGCGGCAGCTGTTCCAGGCTTCCCCCGGGCGCGCCCACGGGCAGGTGGCCCATCTCGCGCGCCGTGGGCGCGTCGCCACCGGCCACGGCGCGGAGCTCGTCGTCCGACCAGAACGTGCCGTCGAACAACAGGAGATCGACGCCGCCGGCGACCTGCCGCACGGCGGCGTCGATCGCGCCGGCCGTCGGCACGTAGGCGAGCGTAGCGCCGGTGCGCTCGTCTGCGAGCCGCAGGCCGACATCGAACGTCGCTTGGGAGGCCTCGCGGGCGTAGCGCGGGGGCCGACGGGCGACGGGAGTAGCCGCGCAGCAGATCCCCAGCGGAGCGCCGGTGTGATCGGTGAGCGACATGGCCCGACTTTCGTCGAGCACGCGTCGCTCCACACCCGAGTAGGCCGAGAGTACCCGGTAGAGTGGCCAGCCATCGTCCAGCAGGGCGGTGACCCCCCCCGGGGCATACACCGGCAGCCTGGTGGCGCTCTCGCGCATCAGCAGGAGACCGAGCGTGTGATCGATTTCACCGTCGGTCAGGATCACCGCGGCGATGCTCGAACCGCGCCGGCCCCGAGGCCAGAGCTCGTGGTGGGCGGCGAGCTGCGTGCGGAGATCGGGCGACGCGTTGAGCAATACCCAGCGCTCGCCGTCCGCACTCACGGCCACGCACGATTGGGTGCGGCCGCGGTTATCGTGGCGCGCATCGGTGCAGTTGGGGCACCCGCAGTTCCACTGCGGCACTCCACCCCCTGCCGCCGAGCCGAGAATGATCACGCGCATTGAACAAAGGGGCCGGGTTTGTCACCCGGCCCCGCTCCACCTGTTCCGGCTTGGTTCAGGCGTTGCCGGCGTACGCGCCGACTTCCATCCCCAGCTCGACGACCTCGAATTCGGGCTTGGTCCACTTCATGTTGCATCCTCCAGAAACGATGGGGGTCGGTCCTAGGAACCGCTTGAGCTTAGGGAGAAGCAGACGCCGTGCCAGGTGGGCCGACCGAGCAAGTCGTTTCCGCGCAAGCGATTGATTATGCGATGTCCGCCCGAGCTGAGCGCAGGGTGAGCCTTTTCCCCCAATTGTGGGTGTGGTCACCCACTGAGCCCGAATTTCTTCAGGCGGTATCGCAGCGTGTCGCGCGAAATGCCGAGTCGCTGCGCCGCCTTCGTCTGATTGCCTCCCGCGTCTCGCAACGCCTGCTCGATCATCGTCCGCTCCCGCTGTGGCAGCGTGGCGGTGTCTACCGGCTGCGCCGCATCACCGTGGTCGCTCGCGGCCACCGGTCGCGTGAGCGAGAGGTGCTCGACATCGAGCGTGGGACCGCGACTCCACAAGACGGCGCGCTCGATCACGTGGCTCAGCTCGCGAACGTTCCCGGGCCAGGGGTAGGAGAGCAGCAGGTCGCGCGCGGCAGGGCTGAGCTCGCGCACGACTTTCCCGTATTTGGCATTGCATACCCGCAAGAAATGCTCGGTGAGGAGCAGCACGTCCTCGCCGCGCTCGCGTAGTGGAGGCACCTCGAGCACGATCACGGCCAGCCGGAAATACAGGTCCTTGCGAAACCGCTCCTCGCCCACCGCGCGCTCGAGATCGCGATTGGTGGCGGCCATGATGCGGACGTCGACCTTGCGCTCGCGCACACTTCCCACGCGCCGCACCGCGCGCTCCTCGATGGCCCGCAGCAGCTTGCCCTGCACGGCGAGGTCGACGTCCCCGATCTCGTCCAGGAAGAGGAATCCGCCCTCGGCGGCCTCGACCAGGCCGGGCTTCGATTCCTTGGCATCGGTAAACGCGCCGCGCTCATGACCGAACAGCTCGGCTTCCATGAGCGTGGCGGGGAGCGCCGAGCAGTTGACCTCGATGAACGGCTGCGTCGCGCGGGGACCCGCGGCGTGGATCGCGCGAGCCAGGAGGCCTTTCCCGGTACCGGTCTCGCCGGTGAGCAGCACGGGTGGCGTCTCGACCAGCGCCGCGACCTGGCGGGCCCGGTCGAGCACCGCCCGCACCGCCCGCGACTCCCCCACCAGTCCCTCGAAGCCGACGTCCGTCGTCGCGCGACGGCGGTAGTAGGACAGCTCCTGCTTCAAGAGCCGCGTCTCGCGGGCGCGGTCGGCGAGCAGCTTCAGCTCCTCCAGGTCCACCGGCTTCTTGACGTAGTCGAAGGCGCCGAGCTTGACCGCTTCCACGGCGCCCTCGATCGAGCCGTAGGCGGTCAGCATCACGACGGGAATCACCGGATCGAACGCGTGGATCCGCTTGAGCAGATCGAGCCCGCTCATCCCCGGCAGGCGGACGTCGGCGAACACGACGTCGGGTTGCAGTGTGGCGAGCAGGTCCAGCGCCTGCTCCCCGGTGCCCGCTACCTCCGCCTCGTAGCCGTGGTCCGACAGGAACGCCTTGGCGGAGCGCGCCAGCGATTGCTCGTCGTCCACGATGAGCACGGTCGAGCCGCTCACGCGATACTCCGTGCCGGCTGGGGCGCGACCTCGCCGCTCGCGCTGGGAAGCCAGATCCGCACGGTCGTACCGCGGCCGACCGTGCTGGTGATGTCGAGCCGGCCGCCCGCCTCCTCCACGTAGCGCTTCGCGATCGCGAGCCCGAGGCCCGTCCCCTCGGGCCGCGTCGTGAAGAACGGCTCGCACAGGTTGGGGAGAATCTCAGGAGCGATCCCGGGTCCTGAGTCGGTGACAGCGACGACGACACCGCCCGCGCCGCCGGCGCCGGGCTCGACCCGCGTGGCCACGTCCAGCCGGCCGCCCTCCGGCATGGCGTCGAGCGCATTCGACACGAGCTCCGTGAGGGCCTGCTCGAGGCGCATCGGGTCCACCTGCACGTCGGGGAGGGCGGCCGGGGCGTGGACCGCGAGCTCGATCCTGCGCTGCCGCAGCAGCTCCGCGAAGCCCGCGAGGGCGCCGTCGACCAGCGCCTGCACGCGCTCGCGCAGTGGGCGAAACGGCGCGGGCCGGGAGAACTGCAGCAGGTGGGCGATCCGGAGATCGAGACGATCCACCTGCTCCACGATGGCATCGAGCTGCTCGCGGGCGGCGGGAGCGTCGACGCGGTGCCGGGCGAGCTGGGCGGCGGCGCGCAGACTGGCGAGCGGATTGCGCAGGCCGTGGGCCACCGCGGCAGCCATCTGGCCGATCGACGCCAGCTTCTCGGACTGCACCAGCTGGGCGCGCGATTGCCGCAGCTGCTCGGTCATGCGGGCGAAGGCCCGCGCCAGGTCGCCGATCTCGTCCGAGGATCGGGACACGATGGCCTGAGCGATCGTGTGTTCGAGGTCGCCCGCGCCGACGACGGCCATGGCGTGGCGCAGCTCGGTGAGCGGGCGCGCCAGGTCACGCGAGATGAGCCAAGACGCGACCAGGCCCGCCACGAGCGCGACAAACACGGTCGCCCAGAGGACGCGGCGCTTCGCCTCGACGATGCTGCGCATCTGGGCCACGGCGCCCTGCACGCTGAGCTCGCGCGCCTGACGATAGATCTCGCGGTTCACGCTGGCGAGCGTCGGCTGCAGCCGCTCGAGCAGCTCGCGCCGCGCGACGAGCGCCGCCTGATCCCGCTGGCCGGCATCGTGCAGCTGGAACACGCGCGCCGCGACCGCCTGGATGTCGGCTTCGATGCGGCGCACGGCGTCGGCCAGCTTGACCTCGTCGGGGGGAAGGTCCGCCGTCCAGCGATCGAACCGGAAGTCCACGACCTGCACGGTGAGCGGGAATTCCTGCTTGGCGGTGGGATCGCCGCCCAAGTAGCGCCAGATGACCTGCGTCTGGTTGAACATCGCGTCTTCGACGTCCGCGTAGGTGCGCGAGCGCGCCAGGCGCTGGCCCAGCGTTTCCAGCGTGCCGCGCTCCAGGGCGTTGGTGCGGATCGCCTGCACGCCGACGAACAGGGTCGGGAGGACCATCAGGGCAAAACCCAACAGCAGCTTGCGTTGGAGAGTCACATTTCGAAGCTACTCCACAAGCAGGTCCTTCGCTCGCGCGCCTTCGGCACGCTCTTGTCCTCACCCCTTTGATCCCCGCTCCCTTCGGGAGAGGGGAAACGCAATCTGTTCCGTCGTTCCCCCTCTCCGCGTAAGCGGAGAGGGGGACAGGGGGTGAGGACTTCGCGAAGGGGACGGGCCTGTCATCCTGAGCGCCGCAGGCGCGAAGGATCTGCCTTCCGCCCGACAGTAGGTCCTTCAGCGCGGGCCGGTTCGGTCGCGGAAAAAATGATGGCCCGCCGGCGCGGTCAGAAAACCATGTGCGACTGAACGAGCTTGTACCTCTGATCGAGAAACATGAGGGGGGTCCATTGGCCGGATTTGAAGTTGGGGTCTTGTGCCACAAACCTGGTGGGCCCAATGGAATACGCATAGACTCGGCGTGCGGTCCGGGTCACACCCTCGAAGTGGTCGAAGAACGTGCCAATCTTGGAGCACGTGCGAGTGTCCGTGACGGCAGCGATCTGGCTTGGTTGTACGTTGGCGATGCCGATACTATCTCGCGCTCGCGCAGAGGCCTGACTGGTGTCGGTAAGCAAGAATGTCACATAGTGCACGATACGTGCGGACGTGTCATCGGGTTTGCGACACCGGCTCTGAGTTGAGCGCGTGGGAGCGAGCACCAGAACGAATGCGGCCACGATCGTCAGAGCCCAAGGGGTCCGGCTTCGATGGCGGCTTATGAAGGACTCCTCTCGAGTGATCCGCTGGCCTGCCTAAGGCTGGCTTCGCGAGGCGTCGCTCCGGGGACAAAGCTGCTTGGTGCGCTCAGTACCGTCACAATGAATGGTCATGCGGACGCCTATGATTTCGGTCGGTCGCAACTCGATGTCGAAAACCACATCCGATTTCAGGTCGAGCGGTATTCCTTTGTAGTCGGCAGGCCGCACTTGCGCGTGGAAGCGTACGTCATATCGGGCCAGTTCGCACGTCACGCCGCGCCGTTCGCGCAGCTGACCCGCGGCGTCTGGTGTCAGGAAAGGACAATCGCCGATCGCTACACCGGGTGAGATGTCACCTTCTCCGTCTGTGCCGACCCACCGGCTGTCGGCCTTTGGGGCTTCGAGGTAGGGCTCTGGCCCCAGGACGATCGGATCGCACTCCGAGCGCCAATGGGTGATCTTGGGCTCGATGCGGCGGCTAAAGTTACCACCTCCGAAGAATACAAACCCGTCGACGCCATCGTCGCTCCACAAGGTGACATTCCGACGAGTTCCGAGGCAATCAAGGGGGGACGGCGGCACCCTCACGAATTCGAGCACGAGGCCGCGGTACGCCATCCCCTGGCCGCCGCGGCGTAATGTGACGCCGGACGCTGCGCGCAGGAGCGACGACTCATGGCCCCCCAGCATCCCCAGCTGGATGTCCCAGAACAATTGACGCCGACCCTCGGCGGTTATCGCCGACTGCGACGCCACCGCGTCGACGAGCTGTACCGCCTGGGGCCCGGTGAGTCGATCCCCGCAGCCTGTGCAAAGGGCGATGCTGAAAAGCGGTAGGACGCTGCAGAGAATGGTCGATCCACGCAATCGGCGAAGCTCGCAATGAGGTTGGCCGACGCTACCCATCACGCAAGCTCGGCACCGTGACTGGTATCACACGCCGTCTGGTGACGTTCAGGGAATCGCCCCAAGAACCTCATCGAGAAGGTCCAACGTGCGGTCCACCGTCTCCTCGTCGTGCGCCATGGACACGAAGTTGTACGCGGTGCGCTTGAACAGCAGGCCCCGCGCCGCGCAACCCCGCGCCACAACCCGCGAAACGCTCTCGCTCGCGAAATGCAGGAAGCACATCTCCGCGATTCCGCCCACGCCCGTCACGACGTCGCCGTGCTTGTGGTGCAGGCGATGGAGCCCATGGAGCAACCGGGTGCCCATCCGGTGCAGATGCCCGCTCACATCCTCGTGCGCGAACACCTCCAGCGTGGCTTTCGCGGCCGCGAGCGCCACGCTCTCGGTCGCAAGCGTAGA
>WNGK01000580.1_pt1 | contig 73316 bp, 56 predicted proteins | sample 5400601 | NCBI WGS metagenome assembly WNGK01 (sample SAMN13153376, study PRJNA577476) | soil metagenome | isolation source: 60 cm soil or saprolite under Garry oak tree replicate 1 | place: USA:California | collected 2016-06-15
AAAGGAGAAGATGTGGGGAGATTCTTCATCGATGAGGTACTCCTTGCGACGTAACAACACCACAATATATCGATGAAAGTCTATCAGAAAAGTGAACTTCTGTCTAAGCAAGCAGGCTCACTTTTTTTGGGGAAGAGCTAAGTTATCTATAGCAAACAGATGCCGGTAGGAATAGATAGTTTTGATATAACTCCAGATGGCAAGAGGATTTACATGCCTGATGGTGATGGGCAAAGCGATGGAATCTGGCGTGTTGTGGATGCTGCTACAGGTAATGTTACTGCTTCGATTGATACAGGTGGACACGATCCTCATAACACGTTTGTGAGTCTTAACGGAACACATGTGTATATGGGACCCAGACTTTCTAACTATCTTATCATGGCTGATACAGCAACGAACCAGGTTATACGACGAATCGGTCCTATGCAAGAGGGTGTGAGGCCATTTACGATCAACAGCAAAGAGACACTTGCATTTATCGAAACAAGCGATTTTCTGGGTTTTGATGTAGCTGCTATTTCTACAGGAAAAATAATCTATACTGTTCCTATTTCTGGTAAGAGTACAACCGGCGGATTTGCGCCAGCGCACGGTATTTCTCTCTCACCAGATGAAAGAGAGTTGTATGTTTCTGATTGGCCGAATTCTAAGGTCCACGTGTTTGATATTACAGGCTTACCTGGTTCTGCTCCAAAACCAATTGCTGATATTCCTGTCCATAATATGGTAGGAAACGATACGCCTTGTGTTGCTACGAACTGCCTGAAAGAAGGCTGGCTACTCCATAGTTTAGACGGACGGTTCGTGTATGTCGGAGACGCAGGAGATGTCATCGATACAAGAACACGGCAAAGCGTGGCTTTTCTCCAGCCGTTGGCAAATACCAGAAAATTTATCGAGATTGATTGGCAAAATGGAGTTCCGATTGCCACATCTTCCCGTTATGGCAAAGGTTATGCACCACTAACCATCAACACGCAACCAACTAATCCGGGCAGTGCCCAAGGAAATCACCATTATATGTATACCTTTAGTCAGAACACGATTACCCTCTACGATATGGATCATGGTCAAACACAAATACAAACAACTGCCCTACCTCCATCAGTGCATTCTATCCGAGGGGTCTCGGCAGATGTTGCCAGGAAAGCGCTCTATATTGCCTATGGTTCAAACTCAAGCAATGGATCACTCTTAAAATACGATTTAGTCACTGATCAAGTGATCTATACCAAAACCTACCCCACAGGCATAGACAGCTTCGCACTCACAAAAGACGGCACGAAAATCTACATGCCGGATGGGGATGGACAAGGGGATAACCTCTGGCATATTATTGACACAGCGACGGGAAATGTAATGGGGTCAATACCAGGAGGAAGTTGTCCGCATAATACAGTAACTGGTCCTTCCGGCAAGTACATCTATCTGGCTGGAAGATGTACACCGTATATCTTTGTTGTTGATCCCACAACCAATCAAATCGTCAAACAAATTGGTCCTTTTAAGCATGGAGGTGTTCGTCCTTTCACTGTAAACAGTTCAGAAACGCTTGTCTTCGTTACAGATAATGACTTTATCGGTTTTGAAGTAGGAGATATCGCTACTGGTCAAGTACTTTATACGGTCCCCGCTACCGGATTCACCTGTAATTGCGCAAGCTACGACTCTCCCAGTCATGGTATTTCCTTATCTCCTGATGAGCAAGAAGTGTATATTCCCGACAGATTTAACCAGTATGTTCACGTTTTTAATGTGAGTCATCTACCGGCGCAGCCACCAACGCGTATCGCTGACATTCCCTTAACTCATCCAATCTCTGGAGATGTCCCTCCTCCTTGCAGTTTGGATTGCATGAGGGAAGGCTGGGTTCTCCATAGCCGTGATGGAAAATATGTGTACGTTGGCGATTCTGGCGACGTCATTGATACATCCCTACGAAAAGTTGTTGCATATGTGCCCAGCTTGAGCAACTCAAGAATATACTGTGAGATTGATTGGCAGAATGGTACACCCATTTTGACCACGAATCGCTACGGAGAAGGGTACAAAACGGTGGTGAACCGTAAAATGTTACTGGAGGAGATACACTTCACTCAAATGAAAATGTTACTGAGTGAGGTGAGCCATGCCGACCGACGCCGAAATGAGTGTGAATGAACACGGCGCTTGCCGCAGAAAGGAGCCGAGCGAGCCAATGCGGCCACCAAAGGGGTGCCGATGGGGCGCATCCCCTAGGACAGTGGCGAGCCAGGGCAATTCAAAGTGGACCGGGTCTCTCACAGTGGCGAGAGTACGACGGAGCTGCATGGCCACTCGGCTGTCACCTCGTGCTTGATCCCACGCAGCCGTATGGCTTTGATGTGCAACGCAGCGTTCCCAGCGCTCGCTAGCTGCGTGAGAATCTCGTTCAAGACCTGCTCAAGTGCAGCTACGTCGAGTGGGCCAAGTAGGTGAATGACCATCCTCTTGTTATATGCAAGGCCCTCTAGCATTAGTTATGCCAGGAGCCTCAGTCAGCTTTAACCATGACCATTGCCGCTACCGTTACCATCAACCATGCGCGCTTCATCAACAGTATTGATGACAGGCAGGCTACGTAGTTTGGCGGATTTGCCACTATTTTTGGAAGAAAGTGTGGAGGCTATCGTCCCCTTGGCGACATCGAGGGCAACAGCAGTCAGCGTCGGCGCATGGCAGAGCATGTTGGTATAGGAGGCATTGGCCAGCGGACAGTAGCACTCGCCCGCCTTGATGCTTTTGCGTAGTTCGTCAGCTTTGGCTGTGCTCCAGGTAGCTCTAAAATCGTAGTTGTGTTCACGCAGGTTGCCAACTGGTTCAGCGCGAATGCAGCATGTCCACACATCGCCATTGGGAGCAATCTGCGCGGATGCAATACCGGCCAGGCATGGAATGACCTGGCGCTTCTCGATTAGGGTGCGCTTCACAATATCGTAGTAGCGATCCCGGAACGCCTGCGTGATGCGCGAAACGCCATTAAACTCGACGTTCCGAATACTCTCTTGGAGGCGTTCGATCACCGGCTGATACTTCTGAATGGGCGGCGTGATGCCCATGCCCACAGTGTCAAGCTCAACCCGCTCTTCGGCGATTTCACTGATGAACGAATCGGGCTTCAGTTCGTTGCGTACGAAGGCGTAGATATTTTCAAACTCGTCAATATTGAAATTTGAGATGACGGTATGCACACCCAGTGTAAAGTTCTTATAGCGCCCTTTGAGCGCCTTCAGGCCAGCATAGGTACGCATGGCACGCTCAAAATTGCCTTTGACGCCGCGCACGATGTCATGTTTCTCGCCGACACCATCCAATGAAAGATTGACAATCACTTCGGAGGTGGGAGCAGCTTTCAAGACGCGCTCGATGCGATCGGGGATAATTTTATCTTGAATGCCATTGGTGGGAATATTGATGATGCCAGGCCGACAATGCCGATAGGCAGCTTCGACCATCTCCGGCAGGTCTTTGCGCAGTGTAGGCTCACCGCCGCTAAAGGTGAACCAGTAGGCATCTCTGCCGATGGAAGCAAACGTCTTGTCGTACTCTTCAAGGGTGAAGTCATCATTGGGACGCTGCCACACATTGCAGGTTTTACAGCGCGAGTTACAGCGATAACTCACGCTAATCGTGAGATTCATGGGAAGAGCAAGCGGTTTGCCCAGCGCGTAGGACGTCCGCAGCTTCGCAACTTTTGGTAACACTTCCAGCATAGCTTTTTCCTTTCCCTTAATAGGATGACGTGGGAGGTACAACGCGGGTCTATTCATGTTCCCTCGTCCCTACGTACATATCGTATCCTTCACATTACGTATCTACCTGGTTCCTGCTGCTAGGCAGGTATTTCCCCTTTCTCTGGAAGGAGTATCTCTTCACTCACTGCGTCGCTTTCTTCAGGCTGTGCTTTTATAAGCTTAGAGATTGTCAAACCCAGCATGCTCAGACAGATTATACCGGTCGTGGACATGATCAGAGCGGCCCAGGGATGAGAGAAAACGAACATAGCGATGACCTGGAGAGCGGGCAGATGCAGTAGTCCCCCAAACACGAGCAGACCCACCGCTTCGTTGCTGCCGACCTGCCCAGGAGGTGTCGGTAGGATGTAGAACATGTTGTAGACGGCGTAGCCGAAGATAGCCGTCCCGAAGGAGATGGGGAACCCAATCGTCCAGAAGGCCAGCATGGCGAAGAGGCCATCGAAGCTCACCGCGACACAGGTGAGCAGTATCGCGGGAAGAAAAATTTTGGGTTGGCTCGCGCCCATCAGCAATGAGTCAACAAAGCCGGTGGCGAAGCCTTCGACCTTCCTGGCAATCGCTTTGGGAAGGAGCCTCGTCAGCTTTTGGAGCAGGCCGATAGCAGCGTCGCGTTTCCAGGCAGCCAGCAACACAAAGACCAGCAGGCTGGCAAGCATCCCGCTCGCCAATGCCAGCACTATCCAGAGCTTGATGTCCATCGGCACACCGAGCAGCGGGACAATGACCATGATGCCGAACGCCGGCATCAGATCCAGGGCCTTGTCCATGGCCACCGTGGGCAGCGATTTGCTGACGACTATACCACAGCTGCGCTTGAGCATAAAGCACTTGATCACTTCGCCGCCACGGATGGGCAACAGGAAGTTCAGGAAGACCCCGACCTGGTAGAGTTGAATGGCCTTGAGGGTGCTGACCTTGCCAACGGGATTTACGAAGAGCTTCCAACGCACGCCGCGAACAGACCACGCAAGCAGAAAGGCTGCGCCTGAAAGCAGGGCCAGGGCCATGCCGCGGGGCGTCGTCAGGTTCTTGTGCAGCACTTGCATGGTTGCGGGGATATTTACAAAACGCGAGACGAGAAATAAGAGGCCGATGCCGATCAGGAGGCCTATCATTACTTTTGCTTTAGGGATTCCGAGCAAGCTTCTCATGACTTTCGAGCTCCAGTGAGAGGGGCATACTGACTGGCCTGGGTAACAAGTGGCTGGTCCATGCCTCCAGCATTGAACCACGATGCTGCTAGCCTGATACCCTCCCGTATCTCAACCTTTGGCTCATAGCCTAACTCGCTCCGTGCCTTCTCTACGCTATGCCTGTTGTCAGTGCCAAACATCATGACGCCAAGCGGCGTCACAATCGGCTTGGTATGAGTGATTTTGGCAATCTTCTCGGCGACAATGCTGCCATAGTAGATCGGCGGATAAGGCAGGTGCCGTGTAGGGCGTTTGCCGTCGACATCATCTGCAACGGCATTGAATATTTCTTGCTGTGTCAGAGGATGGTCATTGGAGATGTTATAGACATTACCAGGAGCCTTCTCATGATAGGCGGCCAGCAGGAAGCCCTGCACGACATCAGTTACATAGCAAAATGGTAGCGCATTATCTCCTCGCCCGATAATTACTCCCTTGCCATACTTCATGCGTTGAGCAATGCGACCAAAGTGTAATCGATCTCCTGGGCCGAAGAAGGTCCCAGGACGCAGGATCACTGTCTCCATACCACCGTTGAGCATGAGGCGTCGGATCAGGCGATCACCCTCTGCCTTGGTACTGCTGTAGGGGTCAAGATCGGGCCGCAGTGCATCCTTTTCAGTCAGGAATCGACCGTAGCCAAGCCCATAGACAGTATGCGAACTGGTATGAACGAAACGCCGTACCCCTGCTGCCTGCGCTGCCCGGTAGAGATTCTCAGAGCCAGTGACATTCACCAGGCGATAATCTGCACGTGGGCGATCCACACCCATCATGCCTGACAGGTGAATGACAATTTCTCTATCCTTGACAGCCGGAGCCAGTGTGCTGGCATCTGTCACATCCCCTCGCACCACCTCCACTCCCTGGGCCATCAGCTTTTCCGCATTCTCTACCGGCAAGACCAGTGCGCGAATCTGTTTACCACGCTGCTGTAATTCTTGAAGCAGGTGCCCCCCCAGCAAACCAGTGGCACCAGTAATCAGCACTTTCATCGGACAGTTCTCCTATTTCTAGATGAGTCATCCAAATAATGATGCTTGTAGTACCAGGCGGCCGTCAGCTTCATCCCTTCTTCCAGTGCGACTTTGGGTGAGTAGCCCAGTTCGGACCTAGCTTGGCTACCATCATAGATGCGACTATGTGTCAGAAATTTGACACGACTGCGCGTGAGTGGAGCATGCTCACCCCTTACGCCTGGCGTTACAGCAAAGATATCTGAAGCAAGATTGGCAAGCCACAGCGGGATACTGCCTGCGGGAAGTTCCTTATCCAGTGCATGCGCGATGGCTGTCGCAAGTTCACGAACTGTGACAGGACGCTCTCCCGCAATGTTATAGCTGCGACCAAGAGCCTGGGGTCGCTCGGCGCAGAATAGAAAAGCCGCTACCAGGTCATCGATGTAGACCGGGTGCAGCAAGGCTTTTCCGCCAGCGATGACACGAAACAAGCCATTTTTAATCGATATGAAGAAACTCAGCAGGTGCAAGTCTCCTGGTCCATAGACAAGCCCTGGCCGAATCACAGTCACGGGTAGACCTTGCTCTTGATAGGCTTGGAGCGCGATCCGCTCACCTACCAGTTTGGTGGCTTCGTAGGGATTTGTTGGAGCAACAGGCGCATCTTCGGCGGCGGGTACCTCGCCCGTGATACCATACACTCCAGTTGTGCTGACATGCACAATGCGTTGTAGCTGAGTTTGTCCCTGGCATGCTCTCAGCAGGTTGCGCGTGCCTTCTACGTGCGTCTGGCGGTACAGGTCTGCTGGAATGCTGGGATGGTAGAGACGCCCCGCGAGGTGGTAAATGGTGGTTGCGCCCTCGACTGCCCGTTGGACTTGTGCCGTATCGGTGATATCTCCTGGACTGATCGATACCGCGTCACCGAATTGCTGGCGTGCTTTTTGCTCATCACGTACAAGTATACGCACTGGCTGCTGGCGCTTCACAAGTTCGGTCACCATGGCACTGCCCAGGAAACCGGTTGCGCCTGTAACTACTGCGGTCATGATAGTCCCCTCACACCTGAAAAGCCCTTGACACTGATGGCGTTCTCTGGGCAGGCCTCGTAACAGAGCAGACAACGCTGGCAGGTCTTATAGTTCACCTTCAGCGTCTTCAGATCAATCACCCTCGGCAATGGGCAGGCTTCGACGCAAATACCGCAGCGTGTGCAGTTCGCCTCGTTAATCTGTGGGCGAGTTCCGACTCGCCCGGTGCTGTACAATGTTGTGCAGAAATGCTTACCGCGCTCCGCAATCCAACTATAGGGATAGTCTAATGGGTACATCAGCCAGAAGATAAAGCGGTAGAGGGCCTTCTGCTCCGGGAGGCGAAACTGTTTGATCACACCAATCTTTTCCCCAGTCAGGTTCAACGAGGGCTGGCCCAGTTGCTCAAGAGCCAGCTTCAGGTGAGGGATACCGCGCGGCTTGACGCCAACCAACTGGCAGCAGACCAGGTCAACGGCCAGGCTATCACGTCCGGCCACCAGAACCTGCAGGTCGGCTTTCTCGCCATAGAGCGGTCCCTCACCATCTTGACCCACGCTGCCGTCGACGATGGTCAGATCGGGCTTGATACCACGATGCATATCAACAAGGCACTGGGCAATTCCAAAGGTATGCATAGCCCGCCGGTCAGGCCGGGGCAGAATCCCCATCGGGTTTTTCATGCCAAGGGTCATGGTCGAGACAACATGTGTTTTGAGCACCGGCAGGTTAATGAAGCAGGCTTCTTGCATGAAACGAGGGATGCGGAAGCGGCGCAAGCTCCTTGACCCTGCGGGTCTCAGTTCGACCCAATCCTGTTCGCCCCCCTCTGGGTCGACACGGATAATGCGAACGCCATGGTCCGCACAGAATTTCTCTACTCCCAGGATCGTATAGGTGGCCTCGCGGTCAAACTCGGTGCCCGGGGTTTCACAGAGCACCGGTTCTGCGCCACAGACGCGTACCTCTTCAGCCACTGCCTTGAGCAAGGCAAAACTGGTGGTTGCACCTGTCTCGGCAGATCTGCCAGCCACAAAATTAGGCTTGAGTAGCGCAATTTTAGCGCCTTTGATGACAGAACCCATGCCGCCTACTTGTGAGATGATGCGATGAGTAGCGGCCTCGATGCCATCGAAGGTGCGGGTGATCGCGATCGTATCGCGATCGGGTCGTGTTGCCAACATTGTTTTTTCCTTCCTACACGTCAATGCTTACGCCATACGCGCGGCTCCCCCGACCGTACCAACACCATTCGTCTTTACTCACGTAAAGAACTCAATTTCCTCACTCAATACTCCTACGCTTTTCTGCTTTACTCCAGATTCCCCTCACCATCGATCGCCTGTGCTGCGATCATCGCCTCCTTTACCCAGGGGCTGCTTACCGTCACACCCCCGGTCTTTGCCTCGAAGCTAAAGGTCAGTGAACTATAAGCTACCGTGATTTTTACCTCCCGACCTTGCATGCCGATGTGCACAGGTGTTGCTTGCACTAACTCCTGGATACGCGTAGCGACAAGTTCAGCCCCATGTTGCTCAGCGCGAATCACGGCAGTCATAATGCCGGGCCCATTGACCGAAAGTTTGTCTTCTTTGCGAATTTTGCTACGCACCACGGGCAAGAGCTTACGGGCCGCCTCGGTTGCCTCGCGATCTTGACGCTCAGGGTTGCTATCATAGCCTGCGCCACCCTTAAGCATGAAGCGAAAGACGATAACACTCTGGGCGTTACAAAGGCGTCGCACTTTATACTGACCTGCGTCCAGGTCCTTGGTCGAGTTCACCATTTGCCAGATGTGATGATCACGCTTGCGGCGGTAGTCGTAGTAGCCTTGCAGACGTGCATACCCTTCAAGGATGACTGTACCTAGAGTCCACAGCACTTGTTTGGGAGTGTTCATCGTAAAGTCGTGACAGGCGAGAAGCTGGCGGACAATGAGACCCGTCTTCATCGTTGAGGCTTCGTAGTTCTGCTGATCCCGCACTTGCAAATGCCCAGCGTAGATACGGCGGCGCTGCTTGAGAAAATCGCGGAGGGTGAGGGGACCTTTGTTATAGACAACACAGGCGGGTTCGTAGATCAACTGATAGCCAAGCTGGGAAATGAGCGCTTGAATAGAGATTTCATCCACAGCACTATCGGTTGGGATCCCTGAAATGACATTGCGGAAGGCAATCACTTCCCCGAGTTTTGGCTGGAGACGAGCCAGCTGGTCGTGTAAGCGCCAGAGTAGATGAACAGCGTACCCCATGAAAGTCGCCGAATCATTCGCCGGTACGGCACGCCCTCCAACCATCCCAATCTTTGGGTCCTTGAAAGGGGCGCACAGGTAGTCTAGAGCAGAGTCCTCGGGAAGGACATCAGCACCAATTAACACAACGATTGGGCTGATCGCCTGTTTGAGAAACAGGTTGATGGCAGAGGCTTTGCCTTCACGCTTCTCTTGCACACACAGTCGTACGCGAGACTCCTGGAGCGCAATTTCAGCGACAATCGGGACAGTGCGATCGGTGCAACCACTGGCAACGACAATGATTTCCTCGATGCGCACGGACGGACCTTGCTGTTGGAGGATACTGCGTATGGTGCGAGCGACGTTGGTTTCTTCATTATGGGCCATAATGCCTACGCTGCAACCGATATAGTCATCACCTTGCCGTAACTGCCCATTCTCCGCTCTCGCTCGAACCTCATTTAAGGTCTTCGTTGCCATAAAGCCCACTTTCTTTTAGTTGAAACAGGCTGAAGAGTCGTTATCCAGGGAGCGTGTGTCGGAAAAAATGTAATTCACTCTGCCACTGTCGAGACCTTTTTACCTGCGCCTTTCAATCCGAACTTCTTGATCGTCTTGCGTAGCCAATCAACGGTGGGCCCTTCATCGATTCTCTTGCTGGTTTCGCTCAAGAAGGGAGGGGTCTCAGAGCGAGATGCTAACTCGTTCGCTTCGCATATCTGCACCAATTCCTTATAATGCTGGAAAGCCCAGTACATGTTGACACGGCAACTAGTGCAATTTTTAACATTGTCCTCGTTGGGGTTCCGCACTGCGGACACTCTATCATGGCCGTCTCCTTTCTATCCGGTTCATCTGGCAGTGAGATCAGGCTGTGGCCTGCCTCAGCTCTGCATCCTTTGGAGAGTCTCTACCTCTCATCAATTGACAGGCGGCTGTCCTCTCCCTTTTGCTTAGGGAACTCGAAGTAACGATCATACGTCCACCGCTCGCATAGGCGAAAATGTCAGAAGGTTGGGATGGTGAGAACAGCAGGAAGAGTCCGGCGACCGCGGCTCCCACCCCGATCAGTAGCAGCGTTGTGCTGTTTTTACTCGAGAGTTGATGATGTAGAAAAAGCGCACAAAGCCCATATACTCCAAATGCTACTGCCAGGAGCAGCAGGAACTCAATATAAGCAGCGCCTACTTGTGAGCTATGCAGGTCGAGAGATAGGTGCAGGTCATTGGGGAGCCATGCCCCTGCCTTGACAAGTAGCGAGCCTAAAGGTATATGCGCAGTTGTAGGCGCTGGTGTCACAGGCTCGTCGAATGGCAGACGCTGAAGCGGAGCAACAATAAGCAAAAAGATCAGGATGAAAGCGAGCATGCAGAGTAGGATCACCAACTCTGATGATAGTTTCTGCTTTGCTGGCAACTCAAGTTTTTCAACATCTTTTGTAATCATACATACCCACCTCGATACAGCTATTTTATCTTATCCTCCAGTCCAGTTTTCTGGGACCAGTACACCCCTCAGAACAACTTATCAACTACTACCATTATTTATTATCTGGTAGACAACCAGGTGCTTTGTCTCCTGCCACCACAAAAATCGTACCTCAAATTCTGCAATCTTTCTACATTTTGACAATCGACATGTGTCATTCCAGACAAAATAATAATCAATGTGATATTTTCCTAACTCTTTTTGTAGTTCTTCATCTGTAATGTTTAATTGTGCTGCTCCATAATATTTACTATCCAAAAAATATGCATAAAATAATGTTAAGTTCCAACTAATAGTCGAGCTATTAATCAGGCCTTCATCATTATTAGATGCAATATTGCCTTTCAAATGATAAGCGGCCTGCAATTGGTCGGCCGTAATATAAATATCCCTATCCTGATTCACATGTAAGATGAGCAGCGATACAGGATAGAGCCAAAAGGATAAGAAGACGAGGTAAAAAAGAACTCGTCGTAGGTTCGCACTCCGAATAAAATCAAAGTGATTATTACTTAGATAATAGGCGCACAGCAATAGAAGTAGTATTGCATCAAGCCACAAAAAACGATCTTCAATATGCAAAAGTTCAAAGCCGACGGTATATAAAAGCATTGTTATGAGAGCATAATAAGCACTAATATTTAGTTTTCTATCATCCTGGCTCCAATTATATAGGAGCTGCCTTCTCCAGGACCTTCCCCTTGGATTCGGGATGCCCGCTTCTGCTTTGCGTAATCGCGTACCAAAATGGCGAATTGCGTATATCACTAAAATCAATACTATTACAATCGAAAAAATTGAGAAATCTTCAAAATAATGTAACGTCTGAACCACATTTTCTCCAATATGAACCATTTGATATGTTATCCAATCAAACAATCGTGGTGATTTTTCATATTCGATAGTAAGGTGAGAGGGATCATCCCAAACGCTTACTGCGGCAGGATAGGGAAGTGGTAATAATCCCTGATAGAGCATTGGCTGACCTTTTGATCCAAGGCTAAGAGTTTGTATATTATATGTACCTGAGGTTGAAGTTGTAAAGTAATGATATTTATTGCTTATATTATATATCCATATTCCACAAATAATTGTAAAAATAGTTAGTCCAAAAAAATATTTTAGTAAAACATTTCTCCGTTCCTGATGGGTCTTGCTTTTCAAGAAATAGATAACGGTAAAAAGCGAAAAGTGAGCTATGAAAAAATAAAATCCATAACTTTTACTCAAAAATAAAAGTGCTCCAAGAAATCCTATGATAAATCCATATGCCGTTTTCGTGCTGTAATCGGGATCAAAGATGTAGTATAAATAGTATAGTGATATGCAGAGTATTAATAGATCGGCTCCGGCCCCCCCATTAAGTGCACAAGATAAAAGCATTGGTATCGCGGCAAAGGAAATAAGTAATCTCACTCGATCATTCACTGCGAATCTATAAGAAAGTTTTCTTATTGCAAAAAAAGTAAAAATGCTAATAATCAGAGTTAATATCTTATTTGCAAATAATGGCTGGAACTTCACCAATAAAAAAGGTACTAACAACCAGGAAATAAGCGTTCCCCAAAATCCATTTATGGCATCATGAAAATCTCCGATGGCATAAAGATGAGCAATATTGATATATGAAATACTATCCGGATCGATCTCAAATTGGTATAAAGGAAATAAAAGTATCCCTAAACAAAAATAGGCAAGTAAGAGTCTATTTGAAGAGTCACCCATAAGTCGTTGCAATACAACAAATCCCTTATGAAAGGGAGATCCATTCATCAGAACCTTGTTTGCCATCATTTTTGCTCCTTCCCTTTCTGCTAGCGATTGCTTGTTATCTGCGTTGGCGAATGCCACTCAAAAAGAGCCGGCGGCTCGTCCATGTAGACCTGGAACCAGAGCTCGAGGCAGAGAAGCGCCCAGATTGCATTACTATGGTTTACCAGGTTCGTACTGGCATGTGATTTCAATAGATTGTGAATATATTGCGGATTAAAAATGCCGCGTTGTCTTGCTCGTTGTGAATCAAGCAGGTCAAAAGCATAGCCAGTCAGATCACCACGAAACCAATGCTTGAGGGGTACCCCAAAACCCTGTTTGGAGCGCGCCAAAATCTCAGCCGGCAGCAGGTCTGCAGCAGCTTTCTTCAGCAGATACTTCAGCCTGCCGTCACGCATGCGGAGCGTCGAGGGGAGTGATGATGCGTATTCAACAAGGTGCTGGTCGAGCAGAGGAGCGCGTGCTTCTAAAGAGTTAATCATACTGGCCTTGTCGACCTTGACCAAAATGTCGTCGGTAAGATACGCATGCGTATCAACATACTGCAACTGGGCGGTTATATCCAGGTCTGATACCGCTCGGAACTTACTCAATAGCCGTTCATATGGATTATGGTCGCGCACCAGTGCGAAATGTCCAGGACTATACATAGAGGGACGCGAATCCTCGGGGAAGAGCGTGGCGACACGTATAAAACGCGAGGCAAGGTCACGTGACATGTTGCGAAGGCGTTTTTTGCCGCGCATGCCATCAGGCATAAGAATCGCCGGAAATCCCGACAGGAAGCGTATCAGGAGAGGGATGCCATTGATCCTGTTTTCAAGTTGATAATGCTCATAGCCGGCAAAGATTTCGTCGCCTCCATCGCCTGTGAGGACGACCGTCACATGTTCGCGTGCTAACCTGGATACATAGTAAGTTGGCAACATCGATGGATCAGCAAAGGGTTCATCGTAGGCCCAGGCGAGTTCCGGCAGTACTGATACCAGGTCGGGTCGGACGAAAAACTCGTGGTGATCGGTGCCGAAATGCTTTGCTATCTGACGTGCGTAGGGAAGTTCACTGAAATCGTCCTCCTCGAAGCCGATGGAAAACGTTTTAACTGGCTGCGACATCATCGAACTCATCAGCCCTACGACAATGCTCGAATCGATGCCGCCGCTCAGGAACGCACCCAATGGCACTTCGCTCATCAAGCGCACCTGCACCGCATCTTTGAGCAATTCCCGCGTGCGTTCCAGGGCTGTCGCCTCATCATCCTGACATGTTGGTGTAAAGGGCAGTTCCCAGTAGCATTTTGTGCTGATCTGCCCATCCTCATAAATCAGGATATGGGCAGCAGGCAATTTCTTCACGTTTTTGAAGAGCGTGTTTGGCGTGGGAACGTAGCTATAGACCAGGTACTCATCAAGGGCAGCGGCATCGACTCCTCGAGGTATGCCAGCTTCAAGGATGGATTTGATCTCAGAGCCGAAGATCAATCTTTGTCCATCCCAGTAGTAATTCAGTGGCTTCTTGCCAAAGCGATCCCGCGCAGCCAGAAGGCGGTGGCGTTTTCTGTCCCAAAGAGCGAAGGTGAACATACCTCTTAAATGTTTGACGCAATCATCGCCGTATTCCTCATAGGCATGTACAATCGTCTCTGTATCGCTTTTCGTAGCAAAGTGATGCCCGCGCTCCTCCAGTTCTTTCTGAAGCTCACAGTAGTTATAGATTTCTCCATTAAGGACAACCAGGATACTCTGATCTTCGTTAAAAATCGGCTGATGACCCCCAGTGAGATCGATAATAGAAAGACGCCGCATGCCCAGCGCAGCTCCATCTCCAAGCCAAACACCCTGATCATCTGGGCCACGGTGCCGAATGACCCTGCACATCCTGTCTATAAGTTGTAGTCCATTATCACGACTACGTTCGGTATCAATAAATCCAGCTATTCCACACATTGATATACAGGTCCTTTCTAAGACGGCGGTTGGTAGATTTCGGGGGCCAGATGCACATAGTAGTCGCTGAGTGTGTATCCCTCGAAAACGTCCTGCGCTGCCGTGAACAGTGCTTCCAGGGCGTCGTAGAGAGCCTCAATGCTCTCCCGCGACGGGAAAGTGGGGCTGCCTCCCGGCATAAGCTCTGAGGAGTGCAACATGAACTCGACATACGACCGTTGTTCCTGCCGGGCGATGGAGAGAATATACAGCAACGTCTTACGGTTGCGGCGCGTGGGGCGCAGCCACAGACAGGACGGGAAAAAGCGGCCCGCCGGCACGCCCTGGTACGAAGGCGGAACAATGGTCATGGGCAGCTCCAGAAGGGGCGAGCCGCCAGGTCGGCGGATGTCGTTCAGGTCGACGAAGTAAGCTGTGTCGGGAAACCGTGAGAAGTCCGTCCCCCCATTTCCGTTCGGATCACCTAAGATCGATGCCCACGAGACGTGTGGCGTGACCGAGCAGTCCACCCGGTACCCGTGGTCGACGAGAATGCGTGCATACGTCTCGTTAAAGCTCCATCGTCCTGCACGATGGCTGACCATTGTGACCTCGAAGGTGTCTTCCAACTCACTGGTGAGTACCTTGACTTTCTCCCGCATCTGGTCCTCCGGGTAGTCGATGAGGAAAGGTTGATAGCGGTCGTCATCGGCAGTCAACGGGGCCAGCGGCGGGGAGTTCCAGGCGTGGAGGTGCATGCCGATCTCGCCTGTTCGCCGCGCGAGGAGGTCGCGGCCGAGCTCCCGGAACGCAGGACTATAGACCATCTCCCAGCTCGTCAGGTAGGTCGGTTTGAGGCCGTATTTCTCGCACAACGCCTGAAAGCGTGGAAGGTACTCGGCATTCCGCGTCGTCACGACACGTGGCCTGGACCACAAGTTATCTCCTTCTGTATCAATGGTGACGAGGAAGGCGGGTCGGATCATCGTGAGTCACCTCCTATGACGTCTAGAGACTGCATCATAGACTGTTCCTCCCGCCTGGAGGGTTCTGTCGTTTATACTTTTTGATGACCTCTGCATAAATTTTTTCCAGGTTCTCCAGATGTTTTTCTACCCTAAACTCTTCCGCTTTTCTTCGCGCATTTCTCCCCAACTCCGTTAATAACTTTTCTTCTGCAAACAGTTGGATGACTTTCTCCGCTATTTGTTCTGGGTTTTCAGGTTCGACAAGATAACCATTTACTCCATCATCAATAATTTCCGGGATTCCCCCCACGTTGGTACCAATTACAGGCCTTCCTGCACTCATAGCTTCCAGGATAACAAGGCCAAAGGTCTCAACCCAAATTGAAGGAACCACGACCAGACTGGCTTTTTCGTAATAGGTATCGAGATCTTTGTTCTCTACCCAGCCTATAAATTGTATATGCTCCTCAAGTTGTAAATATTTTGTCAGGTTGAATAAGTCAGCCTTGTGAGAACCCTCACCGATAATAGTCAGCGTGGTTTGAGGAAATGCTTTGATGACTACAGCGATGGCTTGTATTAAAAACTCAATTCCCTTAGTAGTTTCCAAACGCCCGACAAAAAGCAAGTTGTAATTATGCTGTACTTCATGAAATTGCCGCAACTCAATGAAGTTCGGCAAACAAATAATCGGTGACACATCGGTCTTTGCCACATTTTGCATAAAGTTACTTGGGGCAATAAAGACATCGACATTCTTAAACGCCAGGTTATACAGAAATTTCTGAATATGATCAAAGTAGAAGTAGGTTAATTTGCCGGTCATATTCAAATTTTGTGTGTTGTACACATCCTTTTTGAAATTCGCAGGCTTCAGGCACCAAATTAATAATTTACGAAGAAAGGCTTCAGGTCCATGCAGAGTTAATACTGTGGGATACTTTTTCAGTAAAAATAGCGTCAACGGCGTAATTTGATTAATAGCATGAAGGTGTATTATATCTGGTTTATATTCTTTTAATACTCTTTTCAGAACAAAAAATGAAGATGGGTTAAAAAGAGAAAACAATATTTTTGATGGGCTATCAACATTGATGCTCTTAAAGGTATAGTCGTTAAAATGTTCCTTCTCAGCTCCCAAATCGCTGGCAAGAATTTTAAGGCTATAACCTCTACCTAATAAATAGGGTTTGATTTTTACCAGCATGGTCTCTGCGCCACCGGCCGCGTATCCGGTGCTGATCACTTGAAGTACTTTCACCTGCATATTTTTGATCCTCCATTTTTACGCATATCTCCCACAACCTTGTCAATTGGGAGGGTTCTGTCGTTTATACTTTTTGATGACCTCTGCATAAATTTTTTCGAGGTGCTCCAGATGGTTTTCTACCCTAAACTCTTCCGCTTTTTTGCGCGCATTTCTCCCCAGTTCTATTAACAATTTCTCTTCTGCAAACAGTTGGATGACTTTGTCCGCGATTTGTGCCGGGTTGCCAGGTGCGACAAGATAGCCATTGACTCCCTCCTCAATAATTTCCGGGATGCCCCCCACGTTGGTGCCAATCACAGGCCTTCCCGCACTCATGGCTTCCAGGATCACCAGGCCAAAGGCCTCGACAGAGATGGAAGGAACCACGACCAGACTGGCTTTTTCGTAATAGGCATCGAGGTCTTTATTGTCTACCCAGCCGATAAATCGTATATGCTCCTCAAGACGTAATTTTTGTGTCAACTTGAATAAGTCAGCCTGATGAGAACCCTCACCGACAATAGTGAGGGTGGTTTGAGGAAAGACTTTGATGATGAAAGGGATGGCCTGGATTAAGAATTCAACCCCTTTAATTGTTTCCAGACGTCCAACAAAAAGCAAGTTGTAATTATGCTGTACTTCATGAAATTGCCGCAACTCAATGAAGTTCGGCAAACAAATAATCGGTGAGACATCAGTCCTGGCCATTTTTTGCATATATCTACTTGGGGCAAGAAAGACATCCACGTTCTTAAAGGCCAGGTTATACAGCACTTTCTGAATATGAGCAAAGTAGAAGTAGGTTAATTTGCCGGTCATATTCAAATTTTGTGTGTGATACACCTCCTTTTTGAAATTCGCAGGCTTCAGGCACCAAATTAATAATTTACGCAGAAATACTTCTCGTCCATGCAGAGTTAATACTGTAGGATACTTTTTGAGTAATAAAAGCGCCGAGGGTGTAATTTGATACATCATGTGAAGGTGTATGATATCCGGTTTATATTCTTGTAATATTCTTTTCAGCACAAAAAATGAAGATGGGTTAAAAAGAGTGAATAAAAATTTTAATGGAACAACAGAATTGATCCTCTTAAAGGTATAGTCATTAAAATGTTCCTTATCAGCTCCTAAATCACTGGCAAGAATTTTAACGCTATAACCTCTCGCTAATAAATAGGAATTGATTTTTACCAGCATGGTCTCCGCGCCACCGGCCGCGTATCCGGTGCTGATCACTTGAAGTACTTTCACTGGCATATTTTTGATCCTCCATTTTTACGCATCACTCGCCTGCTCTTTATATAGGCAATAGGCCCATAGAAGGCTCCCTTTAACTTGAGGGTAACTAATTCTCCAGGGTAATTTGTTGACTTGCCTGCACTTTTAAGTCTCACCACGTTTCTTTGCTCCCCTGTTCCTAACAATTTTTGAGATTTTCGTGCTAAAAGGGGGCACAAAATATCGTAAGGAACTTTAGTCAGCAAATCAACCCATAAGACTGGATAACGCAGGAGCATATGTATCAGATAAGCAGTAAAACCAGCGGCATGGCCAGATAGTTGTTTGCGTAATTTATCATAGTCGCGGCGATGATGGTGACGGACCACTGCCGCTGGCTCATAGGCCACTATTTTGTTATGCATAATAACGTGCAAAAAGAACGCGATATCTTCTCCACCCATTGTTGGTGTTCCCGTGCCCAGAACTACATCGAAACCACCAATACTACGGAGAAAATCCGCTTTTGCAGCCATGTTTGCACCACGCCCGCAGAAAGTTCCCTTATAAAGGTGTTTATGTCGCGTCTTGCTATCAAAGAAGTGGGGAACGAATGTATTATTAATCTCCCCTTCCTCAAGAAGCTCCTCAAACCAGAGTTGTGCCGGGGTATTCAATTCTAATGGCAACGTATAACCAGTGACACAGACAATTTCGCTCGATTGCTCAAAAGCTTTCACACATTGTGCCAGCCAACAAGTGTCTACAATAACATCGTCGTCCGTGAACGCAAGTATTTCTCCACGAGCTTCCAGAATACCACGATTCCGTGCGCAAGAAATCCCTTGACCTTCTTCACAGACATAGCGTAGGTTTGAAACGTGTTGATAGGTCTTTTGAACAAGATCAGCGGTTGCCTGGGTAGTGGGTAAATTATCGACAATAACAATTTCGTAGTGTGGATAATGCAGTTTCACAAGAGCATCTATACACATTGCCAGGCTTTCAGGACGATCACGGGTAGTAACAATCACGCTCACAAAGGGAGCATCAGCTAAAAAACGCTCTCTTTCTGCAATACAGCGAGGCAAATCATGATTAGGCAGGCCCTCCACAGGTACTCCATCAACGGGAGATAAACCATCTTGTTCAAGATGATGCAGAAGCGCGTGATTAAACGTGTGCCAGATCGAAGGCGCATAGTCCTCTGGCAACAACTCGTCAGATTGAAATTGGAATTGTAGTATGCCAAGTGGCTGAGTATGAAAGCGAATAAGGCAAAACGCGCGCTTATAAAGCACCTGTGTCTCTTTATCGAAAGCCATTATAATGGGTAGCGGCTGACTTAATTCAATCTCTAGAACACGTGCCGGGGTAGTTGGTAAGGGCTGGCGCAAAGCTCTGCCCTTACGATGCTGATCCGATGTAAGCTCTGTCACTAACATACAATCCTCTCTTTCTGTTTCTTGCCGGTGTATTCCTTTACATTTTGCTATACAAAGATACAATAGCGTCAAACTCCTGAGTTAAGCCTTCTCGCAGAGTCGTGAGAGGCCGATAGTCAATGAGTTGTCGGGCTCTGCTGATGTCCGCGAATGTATCGCGGACGTCGCCATATTGCTTCTGCTCAAAGATAACCTGGGTCCTGGTGTTACTAATCTCCTCCAACAAGGCAACGACCTCGCGCACGGTCACGCGCGATCCACCAGCAATATTCATGACTGAGCCTTGAGTGTCGAAGGTAGCAGCGCGTACATTCGCCTCGACGACATCGCTCACACAGGTGAAGTCGCGGGTTTGAGTGCCATCATCAAAAACATGAATTGGTTCATGGTGAATGATCGCTTTACAGAAACGATGAAAAGCCATATCTGGGCGTTGACGAGGGCCATACACGGTGAAGTACCGTAGAGCTACTGTTGGGATACCAAAGTTATGATGGTACAGTTGACATAAGTGCTCTCCAGCCAACTTTGTAACGCCGTAGGGAGAAATTGGCTGAGGAGTTGTGGCCTCAGATACTGGCAATACTCTGGTATTACCATACACCGAGGACGATGATGCATAGACAAAGCGTTTGATTTGCTGACCAGTCGTCAGCAGTGTATCCAGCAGGCGTTGCGTTGCCAAAATGTTACAATCTGTATAGATCGAAAAACTACTACCCCAGCTTGCACGCACCCCGGCCTGAGCCGCCTGGTGGAATATGTAGTCAACTCCATCCAGCAATGGCGCGAGTGAAAGACCGAGCAAATTGCCTTCAACAAAAGTAAAGCGCCTGCATGAGCGTATATTTTCTATATTTTGCTCTTTCATTGAACGCGGATAATAGTCGATAAACGCATCTATCCCGACTACCTCGTGCCCATCAGCAAGCAAACGTTCCGCCAGATTCGAACCAATAAAACCAGCTACACCAGTGATTAGACAACGCATATTGCCTCCCTATAAACATCTTCTGTAGCATCCAGGACGCTATCCCATGTATAAGAACGGGCTTTCTGTACTGACAAAATACTCAAATTTTGCAGGGCCTGCTTATTCGACAAAAGTGCATCTAATGTTCTTGCATAGTTTGTGGCAGTCGGATCTTGAATAAGCACACCACATTCGCCAATGATTTCCCGTATCTCAGGCAAATCGGAAGCCACCACAGGAAGGCCAGCTGCCAGCGCTTCAAGCATCGCATTAGAGAGACCTTCTTTCAAAGAGGGAAGGACAAAAATATCCGCTGACTTGTAAAAGTCAAGAAGCTCTCTAGCTGTCTTTTGACCATGTAGGCGAACATTGTGCAGGTTGCGCTTCTGAATTAGGGCTTCTATGTTTTTCCTTAGTTCCCCTTCGCCCACAACATCCAAAAAGACGCTTGTTTGCATTTGCGCAATGGCTTCGATGAGAAGCGAAAGATTTTTCTGAGCCGCCAATCGGCCAACGAACAACAGATGTGGAACAGGGTTCTGGCTCGTTCTTTGGCCCACGAAATATTCTTCAGCCACGCCATTAGGTATCACAGCAATAGATTCCAGAGGAAGTGCGTATTTGGAAGCGATAACGCTCTTCTGCGACTCAGTTTGGCAAATAATTTTTGCAGCCGATTTTAAAATCCTTTTGAGAAACAATTTCTTATAAGGCCCAACGAGGAAACCTAAGGGGCCGGAAGGATCTACATCCAGATGGATATGGGCGATATAAGGTATTCCTTTCAGCCTGGATATATAGTAGGCAATTTCTGGCGAGAATGCTTCTGCGACATGGAGATGGATAAGAGCATGGCGCGGGAGAGCAAGAAGCCGAAAGAATAAGGTAAATATAATTGGCGTGTGTGCGAATTTAATCGATTTTAAATAATGAACCTGCACTTTGGAATTAGACACTGCTTTCCGAGAATAGCCCATATCAGACGTATAGACCGACACCGTGTATCCTCTGTCTACGAATCTCTCTGCTCTCAGCGCTGTACCTTTTTCCATGCCGCCCAGATGAGGCGGGTAATACGGTGTGACATGTACGATTGCTGGTCTGGTTTGGGTTATGCTCGCCATGCTTCAAAAACCTCCTTAGTTAAGGCAACACGTGTACCCCAGGTCAATCTTTGCCCGGTTTTCCATGTGATTTGTATCCAGCGCTTACTCCCTGCTCGGCAAATCGACTTTCTAAATGAGCGAAATATAATGATTATTTATAAATATTGATCTTTCCATCACTATAGATAAGATTCTTATATTTATCCAAGAACGATTTATCTGAGTTGTAATAGATTCTATTATTATCAATAATAACTATTGGATTGCCTGAAACCAATAGATAGACATACGCATTTTTTGGGACTACTGCTGGGAAATTTTCAGCTATGGCATTTATATCTCCGTAAGTCAGCAGTTTGCCTATAACCCGTGCATCAGCCACTACAGGCTCATTATTGACATCATTCTCCGAGAGCCAAACTATAGCAACAATATCCAATCTATCAACGTAAAAAACGTCATAGGCTAAACCACCATTATCCAGAGCCATTTGAGGATAGTAATTTCCTGTAAGATGTGCGATGAAACCTGTTAAGTTTAAAAAGAAAACAATCACTATTATTCCAATAACAAGTATTCTTCTTTGCTCTTTTACAAAGAATAGTATTGAACTAAAGCCAAGCACAATCGGCAAGGAAAGCACAAAAAGAAGTTGTTGAAACATGCGCAGTACTCCATACTCTATTGAGAGATCAGGCAGGACAGTTATAAGCGCAAGGAGAAAGAGAGCGCCGGCACAGAGAAGTAGATATTGCAGATCAAACGGTTGTTTATTCTTAAGGAAAAAGAGAGCTAGCAAGCCAATGAATACAAAAATCTGCATAAAAGAAGCAGAAAGTGATCTTAATGCTGCCTGACCGCCGAATACAGTGATACCAAATGAAGATAACAATTTTCCATAGGGCGTTGGAGGAAGCTGTTCTTGTGAAAGAGGATAGCTCGGATAATTATCAGTTATTGATTTACTATAGAATTGATTTGTATTTGCCTTCCCCGAACTAGTTGATCCGGCTCCTTGTTCAACACTTTTAATATAATCTTGAATTTCTTGTTTGGGGTCCTTTTTGGGAGGAGGAAAGAAGATACTATAAGAGAGATCACCTGATCTTACATTCGAGTGTACAAACAGGCTCCCGACAACTTCGGCTATAACTGAATCAGCATGGCTTGATGTATGTGTATAGAGATTATTCCAAACATATGTCATGAAAAAGAGGAGGAGCATTATCAGGGGCAGTACCATGGGTAGGCTGAGAAACTGTTTATCAGGAAAGGTATTTTTGGGCTTGATACGAGACCTTGATATCAGCAAAGCATAGGTCTTTTTCACAAATGGCAAGGAAATTATTAGCTTTGAGATGGAGACGAATGCTAGCAATGCAAGTAAAACGAAATTAGTTGAGTAATGAGAAACTATAACGCCGAGTGCGAATATGACGAACAATATCCTTCTCATCGTTAAAGAGAGTGAGGAACGGGTATCAAGCTGTGTGTAAGGTTGCTGAGACTCGCTGCGCTTGAGCATCATATACAGCACCAGGCCGAAGAAGATGAACCCTATTTCCTGCCGGTTTATCCAGGGCATGTCATTGAAAAATGTCGGGAAAGACATAAACAAGAAAGCGGATAAAAAAGCAAGTACCGGTGTTGTATAGTTCCTCAGAATGAAAAATACTAATACGGGTGAAGTTGCAAATAGAATTTGAAAAATAACTTTATAAACGTATATATCCTGTACAGATAAAAGATTGGTTAGAATGGTCGGTAGTATTGTGATACTCAAACAGGCATTAAAAGCATCCTGAAAAAATGCTATATTCCAAATGTGATGCGTATTCGTAAGCTTAAATACATAATATTCTACTGTAATATCATGTCCTGCTATATACCAGCTGCGGAGAGAAGTAGCAAATAGGCAGGCTATTCCTATAAAAAATAGTGCGTAAGGAAAGAGATCAGCAGGTATTTTATCGTGGAAGAACACCAGGAGCAAACCATAGAATGCGATAGCTCCCAGTAAAATGAGCGTCAGGATATTACTGCCGCCATTATTTAAGACAATGGCCCCCAAAGTGGCGAGTATAGGAAAGAATACGGGCACGGCGTACAAGACTTTTTCGATCTTTGAGCGTTTGGGAAGCTGGATCCGAACTACGAGTTGCTTTGTTCTTATCCAGGCTAAGATAAAAAGTAGTAACATATATATGTCAAAACCAATGACGAGATTTCGAAAAGCGAGTGGATCATTTACACCGAATAATGGCAAGAGGATGTTTAAGAGTAATCCACCGAATTCCAAAAAAGCAATGCCGAGTCCCACGATGATTAAAAGGTTTTCCCAGAAAGATATCTTTCTCATTCGCAAAATTAATGAGATGAGGAAACCTGGCAATAAAATACAGGTACAGAAGGAAATAAGCGTCGATGTATAGAGAAAATTGACGTGTGTAAGCTCCAGGATGTTAGCCAGGATGTCAAATCCCAGTAATAAGGAGAATAATGTTTTTTTACCAAATGTCATGATTTCATTTGCCTTTCATCAAACGTACAGCTACGAGTATCATTGTCTCGCTGCAAACACGCCTCCACTATGAGAGGGCTCTGTAGTTTATACTTTTTGATTACCCCTTCATAAATTTTTTCCAGGTTCTCCACATGTTTTTCTATACTAAATTTTTCCGCTTTTTTTCGAGCATTTCGTCCCAATTCTTTTAATAAATTTGCTTCCTGAAACAGTTTGATTACTTTGTCAGCGATTTGTTCCGGGTTTTCAGGTTCGACAAGATAGCCGTCTACCTTATCATCAATAATTTCCGGGATTCCCCCGATATTTGTGCCAATCACAGGTCTTCCCGCACTCATGGCTTCCAGGATAACAAGAGGAAAAGCATCAGCAACGATTGAGGGAACAACGACAAGACTGGCTTTTTCATAATAGGTATCGAGATCTTTATGCTCTACCCAACCTGTAAATTGTATATGCTTCTCAAGCTGTAAATTTTTTGTCAGGTTGAATAAGTCAGTCTTATTGCCACCATCACCGACAATAGTCAGCGTGGTTTGAGGAAACACTTTGATGATGAAAGGGATGGCTTGTATTAAGGATTCAACTCCCTTGATTTTTTCCAAACGTCCAAGAAACAATAAGTTGTAATTACTTGTTTCTTGTTCTGGTGGCTTATCAAATAACTCGAGATCTACGCCATTAGGAAGATAATATACTTCATTTTTATATTGTTTTATCCATCTTTGAACGGATGTATTTAACACTATTGTAATATCACTTGCCCGAAGGGTAATTAACCCTATTGTATATAACGCAAGCTTTTCTATCGCGGTGGTTATGGAACTTTTGTATGTGACAAAACCGATATGCTCAGTGACGATGAACGGCTTTTTATAAATCCTTGCAAAAAAAGAGCTGATAAATGATCCTAAGTACAATATTCCATGCGCATGAATAATATCGGCCCTCTTAATCTCTCTAATCATCGTTGAGACTAAACGAAGAGAAAATATTGGGTAAGGCACATTAAATTTTTCCTCAAGCAAGTTCCAGGCGGGTACCCGCACGATTCTATTGCCTTCTATTTGTTCGACAGCTTTTTCGCGCTTAAGTTTGCTCGTAACAATCGTCACCTCATGGCCTTGTTTTACCAATTCTTTCGCCTGGTGATAAGCGACAATTTCTATGCCACCAGTGTGAGGCGCAAAATAATGAGTTACGATTAAAATTTTCATCTTATAAATCTCCGTTTAAGTACTCGAGTACTGTCTGTTTTTCTTGTGACGCTCCATCCTTCAGAGTGATTTTAGAAAAGAGTTTTTCCGAGTACACCTCGCGTTCTGGCGGAGACAGCCGTTCTTGCATCCCGCTTTCATCCCCAAGGATGCTGGCGGCGAATCCCTCTGCGGAGTTCAATAGAAACACGTTTTTCTCATCGATATGAGGGTGGAAAAGGGGTTCGCTACCAGTATCCTCAAAGATGGAAACCCTTTCTTTTCCCCCTGAGGTATTTTTTAAAAAGAGGGTAGAAAGTCTTTTGTGGAAGATGCGGAACATTACTTTTGTTCCGTCTTTCAATGTATTGAGCTTTGCAACTCCAGCGCGAATTCGGTATTTGATCGGAACTTCCGCACATTTGAAGCCTCGGATATATGCCTCAATCTTTAGTTCTTGCGAGAAGGCCATCCCGGATGATCTCACATCCAACTCATCCCAAATCTCTCTTCGGAAAATCCACATTCCAGACTGGGTATCAACAAAAGGTAAATTAAAGAGAATTTTGGTAATTGCTGTGAGTAATCTGTTGCCAAAGATATGACTTGGTGTCATTACCTCCGGATTAATATGCTTCAGTCTGTTGGTACTGATAAAATCCAAATCTTCCTTCTCCATTTTTTCGATCATTTCGGGTAAATCCTCGAACGGATAGGTATGATCTGCATCGCCAGTGGCAATAATGTCTCCTGATGCGTTAGCAAATCCTGCTTTGTATGCATTACCATACCCTCTAATAGGTTGGATGAGAACAGTTGCACCGTGTTGCCTTGCAATATGGCTTGTTTTATCTTTTGATCCATTATCAACGACCATGACTTCGATTTCGTAGCCCATGTTCATGAGCTTACTAACCGGTATCTCTTTGAGAACGAGACCAATCCCCTGTTCTTCGTTTAATGCCGGTATGACGACTGTTATTTTCTTCATCGATCGTCCTTTCTAGATACACCTCTCCTCGTCTCCAGACAGGAGAGGACTTAGTTATTTCCTAACCAGAAATCTATCGATTGATGTGAATTTATCAATTCAACGACCACCTCTTGAGGTCCGGGCGAATTCATGAGGTTGAATTTCTCATTTTTGACATAGTATTGGTTGTCCTTAACCAATACTTTTCCGCTATCAACGATATGCCTCGTGCCATTAACATTCACGGATACCTCGTAGACATACTGATAATCCGTCGTCTCGAGGTTATGGATAACGAATGCAAAACTTATTACCCTGTTACTTGTTGCAGAGCTTGGCAAATTAGCAGGATCGTTGAAATAGAGCTCGGTCATTTTTTCGGGCTTGGGAACTAGATCGAGAGCAACAAGTTCATTATGTATAAATGTTCCATTTAAGTTGAAGAAAATGATCATTCCTACTACTATCGTTACTCCTATCATCAATAAAGATACCAGTTTGAAAAGCTGTTTAGCTGTTAGGTGCATCGCTAAAACCTTTCTTAACTATTCACCTGATGGTGCCGCACTGCGGGCAGACCCGATTCTTGGAAAATATCAAAAAGTACTTAAGGAGTAGTTACTCAAGTACCTCCTGAACCTTGCTCGGCGACGCTTGGGATTGAGGGGTACCTGAGCAGTTGCGGATTATAAAGTATATAGATACTAACCCTGCAATTGCTTGCCCAAGTATCCAACCCCATCCTACGCCAACCAACCTACCAGAGATAAAAGCGCAAGTTAGACATAATGTCGAAGCAGCCGCTATTACGTTCGAAACAACTAGCGTTTTTATCTTGTGTTTTACGTTCATAACAGCACTAGCAATTAAGAGGAAAGCAGTAAAGATCGTAGATATACTATATAGTTGTAAAAATCGAAAGGCTTCAATTGCATAGCTTTTACCGAAGAACTGTAACAATATGTTGCCAAATAAAACGATTATTGTCGTTGCAGGAATAAGAATTACTAACATCATTGTGATCGCTTTTTTTACATGCTTTTTTAGTTCGGCTTCGTTATGTGAGCCTTCTGCGAGCAATGCCTGCTCAGTAGCTAAGGGAACGACCAACAAAACGTTTTGAATCATGGCAGCAATGTAATAATAAGCTGCATATTTTGCTGATAAGATATTTAATATTATGATTGGTAATACGAGCGACGGCATACTACGTATAAAAACTATTATATAATTAGCAAGTGAATATATCGAGTGTTCTTTTATCAAGGAAATATTAACTGAAATTGATGGTCTGAATTTAAATTTGAGAATAAATATAATCAGACCGGCAAGCACACCCAGAGCTAACCCTGAAGCAGCAGATGCAAAAATACCATAGGCACCAAACGCGATAAGTGCAAATAGGAGCACAAGTTTTAATATGCTGATGATAATATTTTTTATGAGTATATTACCAGCAGCTCTAAAGGCCATAAAAATACTATCAACAAGGATATTCCAGGAGGTAAAAATTGTGAAAATAATGAACGATAGAATGTAGAATATGTTTGATCGTAAAAATAATAACTGTGGTGAGAATATTTGTAATCCCAGAAAAAACATAACGGAAGGCAAAAGTGTGGCAATCGTTACGATGACGAACGAAGAATTGATTAACTCATTTTTATTGGCGGATTTGGGAAGATGCCTGGTTAAACTTGAGTCTAAGCCCAGAATGGTAAAGCTGCTCAATAATGTCATTAAAGAGATGAGGGTAGTAGCGATACCAACATTTTCCGGCCTATACAGACGTGCTATTATTATCCAAAAGACAAATCCAAATCCGCCCAGTACGAATGTGCTTGCCATATTGAAAATAGAATTCTTATAAATTGAATCTGTCATAATATGCTTATAGATTTTTTTAAAGTTCCATTGGCTGAACATCCTTTGCCTGGATGCTTCAGTTTCGAGATGCACCCCTCCGATTACCCGCAACATTGCAGAGGTTGTATTACTGAGGGGCAGTCGTTCCAAAAGCGTCTTTTTCGGCGTTTGTGCCACCAAGGGAATCTCGGGTCGTAGTGTTTCAGCGACACATTTATGTATCAATGTATCTTTTTGCGAAAGAGAAAACTCAATACACTCATCATTTTCTATACTCATTAGTGAATCCTTTTCGTTGTAGAGGAATTTAAATGTTCCCCTTGCGCCTCGCCGAGACATGTCCTCAAACGTTCAGCCAACGCGTGGAGATGTTCGGCTATCCATGTACCCTGGTTGCCAGGAATGACATAAACCCCTACATCTTGAGCTTCTTTAGCTTCAGCCACTTTAAGCCATCCTCCAGAGACGATATGCCGCGGCTCTGTACTTGGCCAAAAGAATGTGATCTTGCCGGGATAAAGGCTAGGCGGCAGGTAACCCATATCTATCCATTCAAATATGCCTGGCCAATCTTGATGGAGGGCTTCAGTTGTTGGGACAAGCGAATCGAGTCGCGGAGGTGAAGCATGCTCGTGCTCAAACATGCTGGCAAATCTCTTTATGCTTGTCATCACTTTCTGTCGCGCAAAGCTGATCACATCGTTGATTATCAGGCGTACGGAGTCGTGCGAACTCTCGTGATGCACATTTCGCAGACGGCAATATACATTTAGCAGAGGTGTACACACGTATAGTAGATGGAGAAACCAGTCTAACTGCTTATCTGGGCCCAGTCTTATGAGGTCGCCCAAGTGACTGATTACCACGCGAAGCAATCTACGCGGTGTACAATAGCCAAGATATAAGGGATCCATTAATACTAGCAGATCAGCGGTCTGCCCTGCGGCGTAAAGTTGCCGGGCCATTTCATAGGCCACAAGGCCGCCATTGCACCATCCCCCAAGGAGGTATGGTCCCTCTGGCTGAACGGCACGCAGCGACTTAAGGTGGGCAGCAGCCATAGTCTCGATTGTAGGTGGGACCCTCAAGCCTTCAAACCGATACGGTTCGAGCGCGTAAAATGGTTGATCCGATCCCAGTTCCCGTGCTAAGAAGAAGCAAAAGGAAGTGGTACCTTTCCAATTCCCATGTAAGAAGAAAAAAGGCCGTTTGGACCCCTCCCCTGCCTGAACCTCCACCACACATGCGCGTGGGCTAGCCACCTCTGCTTCGGCGGGCTGAGTGCCGACGTCTGCAGCCCTTGCGACTCGCGAGAAATCGCCACGCATATACTTTTCGAGAAGGGCACGCTTGGTCTCAGAGAGCTCCGATATATCTGGCACTACTTCACCTCTATTCATCTCAGCAGGGGAGCACTTCCATTGATTCTAGTTTCCTGAAGCGGTCCCTGGCCCCCCACGATCAATCGCTCCAGGATAGGAAATACTAAAATGTAACCGGCAAGGCTGTTAAACCTCGCAGTCCCAGGTTTTCTCGCCAGGTCACTGGACCTGGCACCATCTTCAGACCAGGCATGCGGCGTAGCAGCGTCGCAAAGGCTATCTGGCCCTCAATCCGCGCAAGGGATGCACCGAAGCAGAAGTGGCCCGCCCATGCGAACGCGACGTGACGGTTGTCCTGGCGGCAAATGTCCAGCCTGTCTGGGTCCGGGAACCGCTCCGGGTCCCGGTTCGCGGCACCCATCACCGCGATGACTGCCTGGCGCTTGCGAATCAGTTTTCCTCCAAGTTCCACATCGTCGGGAGCCAGGCGTGCTGTGTGCTGGCTCGGGCTTTCGTAACGCAACAATTCCTCAACTGCAGAAGGGATTAGCGACAGGTCTGCCCGCAGTTTCTCTAGCTGATCTGGATGGCGAAGCAGGGTGAGGATCCCGTTGCCGATCAGGTTGGTTGTCGTCTCCTGGCCACCGACCATGGTGACGATGGTATTAGCAACCACTTCTTCCTCGCTCAGGCGGTCACCGTCCAGTTCGGCGGTCATCAATGCATTGATCAGTCCTTCGCGGGGATGATGCTCGTTCTCGCGAATAGCGGTACGGAAGTAGACGATCATCTCTTCCAGGCTGTGTATTACTTTTGAGGCATGGTCGGGGTTGTGTTGGAAGTTTCCCAGCACCTGGGCAAAGTCAGCCGACCAGGCAGTCAATTGCTTCCAGTCGGAGGTGGGGACCCCCAGCATCTCGGCGGTGACGATGGCGGGAAGAGGATAGGCAAGGTCTGCGATTACGTCCATGTGTCCTCTGGCCTGCACAGCATCAAGCAGACTATCCGTGATGTCCTGGATGTGCGAGCGCAAGACTTCCACCCTGCGAGGCGTAAAAGCTTTTGATGCCAGGCCTCGTACTCGAGTGTGTGCAGGCGGGTCCAAAAACAGCATCTGGTGTACCATCACCTGCGCAAGCGGCTTCAACGCAGACAGACCTAACGTCGTCAGCTGTTGGGGAGTGGGCGTGCGGTTCGCGGAGAAGCGCTGAAACACTGTCACCACGTCCTTGTAGCGGGTCACTACCCAGGCATGTAGAAAGGGATCCCAGAGGACAGGGTCCTCACTGCGGAGCCGGTGATACAAAGGATACGGGTTAGCGAGAACCTCCGGGTCGAGCAAGTGATAGAGACTCAGGATCGGCTCTCTTTTGCCTGCCACGGCCGATGATCCCGTATGCATTGCCATTTTCAACCTCCATGTCCAGGCAACCAGTAAAACTAGGCCTTGTCTACTTGTGCCAGCAGGGATAGGGCCTCTTCATCGCTCATCGCCTCCACTTTGGCGAGTATGAGGCTTTCGATTTCGGCGGCGAGTTGCCGAACGGAAGGTGCCTCAAACAGCTTGCGCAGGGCAAGCTGGACCCCAAAGGTCTCGCTCACCCGCACGACGACCTGCGCCCCCAGCAATGAGTGCCCACCGAGCATAAAGAAGTTCTCATCCACCCCCACCTCCTCTAAACCTAGGAGAGGGGCCACTATCCGGGCCAACTTCTGTTCAATAAGCGTGTTTGGTTCAGTGACGGCCCGATCCCCTATAGTATTGGTCGCATCCGGCGTGGGCAAGGCAGGGCGATCCACTTTGCCATTGGCCGTGAGTGGCAGCGCTTCCAACTGCACGAAGGCCGACGGGACCATATAGTCTGGCAGATACGCCGCAAGGGTCTCTCGCAGGGAATTGGCAGTCACCTGTGCCCCGCGGACTAATACGATATAGGCTACCAGGCGCTTCTCGTCAGGAGTATCTTCACGAGCGACCACGAGGCTTGTCTGGACGGCTGGATGCCTATTCAGCACCGACGCAATCTCATCCGGCTCGATGCGGTAGCCCCGGATTTTAATCTGCTGATCTGTGCGGCCCATAAACGCGATCTGCCCATCGGGCAGGAAACGCGCCAGGTCATTGGTCTTGTACAGGCGTGTGCCAGGCTCCTGACTAAAGGGATCAGGGATGAATCGATCAGCAGTGAGTTCCGGGCGATTGAGGTATCCACTTCCTACACCTGCTCCACCGATATATAGTTCGCCCGGTGTGCCGATAGGCACCTGCTGCAGATGCTCATCCAGGATATAGATCTGCGTATTAGCGATAGGACGACCGATTGAGGGTGGGCCATCAGGGTGTACAGTTGGAAGGACTCGTCCAAATGTGGCAACCACCGTTGTCTCAGTTGGCCCATAGTTGTTTATCAATGCGAAGGGCAAACTCGGTGGAGGGTAGTGGTGGAGCGTGTCTGCACCGGTTAGCAAGAAGCGCAGGGCGGTCGTCGAAGGCCACTCCAGAGCCATCACGCTTTCTGCCAGTGGGGTCGGCAGGAACGTGATCGTGATTCCCCGGCTCACCAGCCAGTCGCGGAGCAGCACAGGAGCAGCACGAGTCTCCTCGTCGGGCAGATAGATGCTTGCCCCGATTGTGAGATAAGGCCAGAGCTCCCAGCCGGCCGCATCAAAGGCCGGACTCGTCACCTGGGTCGCCCGATCCGCAGGGGTTACTGCAAAGGCCCGCTGATGCCAGAATACGAGGTTGAGCAGATTATTGTGGGTGATTGGGACGCCCTTTGGGCGACCGGTGGATCCCGAGGTATAGATAACATACACGAGGTCGTCAGCGGTAACCGCCGAGCTCGGATCGGTTTCGCTCTGTTGTACCAACACTGCTGCATCGGTATCCAGGCAGATGGTCTGGATTCCTTCAGCAGGGAGACGAGTCAGCAGATGCTGTTGGGTCAAAAGGATGGGAACGTGAGCATCCTCCAACATGAAAGCGAGGCGCTCAGGAGGGTAAGTGGGATCCAAAGGTACATAGGCACCACCTGCCTTGAGGATGCCTAGCAGTCCTGCTACCAGGTCCAAAGACCGCTCCATGCAAATGCCTACCAGCACCTCGGGGCCCACTCCCAATTTCTGCAGATGGTGTGCCAGCTGACTAGCTTTGCCATTCAGTTCCCGATAGGTCAGGTGCTCGTCCCTGGAACCCACGGCAACCGCATCCGGGGTGCATTTCACCTGTGCCTCAAATAGCTGATGAATACATTTATCCGTCGGATACTCGGTGTGTGTAGCATTCCGTTCTAGCAGTAACTGGTAAGCATCCATGCATTTTCCTTCCCGACCGACTCGATGTTGCAAAGAACCATTGGTTGTCAAATTGCCCTGTTCTCGACGAAGAGGTTGATGCCCCGGCGGATACCAAAATGATGCAAAATCGCCTTGGGCAACGCTAAATCGCCATTCCAGAAGAGATCATTGTAAGGAGAGTGACGAAATAGCGAACGATAATCCGCTGAGATAACCTGGAGGTCGTCGGACTCATCAGTTGTAATCACAGCATAGAAATACTTATTGATTGCTGTACTGACCACCAAACCGCCATATTTGGCATAGTATGCCTCCAGGTCGGTACCGCCGCCGCCAAAGCTGATACGCATCGGGGCCCTAGCAATGAGCATTTTTACCTCTCCTTTCCGCTGTTGTCTCGACCAACGACCCGACATTGACTAACATGACGCTATGATCGTATCATCGGTTGAACAGCCCTCAACGAGGATGATTTCGTGGACAAACCACGGAATGAGGAGTAGTACATGTCGAAGGTTTCGGGCTTCATTCAGTGCTGGAATAACCACACTAATGCGAGGAAATTGTCGTTTCTCTTCCATGAGGGCTGCCTTGCTTTAGATATTTGCATCTTCCACTACAAAAGGCACGACGCGAACAAGCTTGCTCCCACCAAGCTAAAGATAAGTGATTGAAAGGACGGAGATATAGAACCTCACCTGAGGAACGAAGAAGTACTCATACACCCCCCCCTTTCTCTTGTATGTTAGAGAGAAGAACATTTGGAGCGACCGTCTAGTGATCGAGCATGCTGGCCACCATATGGCTCCACCTAGTTGCGCGGCAAGAACTCTCCTCATTAAAATTGAGGTAGTATACCATCTTCATCGGGGGTCTGCTACAGGCGCATGAGTCCTCTGGTGTAAAACCGTCCTGGAACCCGCAGCTGAAAAGAGAAGCTCCGCTTGAACCGATTTTTACTGTCCACAAGGTAGATCAGATGAACAGTTGAAAAGGGCGCTGAGTATGCATTCCTCCATTAATGGATCGAAATATTTCAATTTTATTATTTAATCTAGAGTCGGATACCGCACTTTAGAAGTATACCCAACTGAAGCATGAATCATAGCCCCTTAATGACTGAATTTTCCGAAATTGATAACCGTCTTTATAGAGAATGATTACCGGTAAAATAGGTGCCTATTACCCATTGTAAGTAGCTTTTGCATCCCTACCGCTTTGTAAGTACATGGTCAGCGTAATTACTGCAGGTGTTCTGAAAATGACGAGGGCGCCAGATTGGTTAAGCTGCAGCCTCTTTCGCGCACATTGGAAATTTCTAAATGAAAGGCGTGTAACTTGTTTCGCAGTGACGAAAGTGCCCGGCGAATAGACCTCAATTCCTGTGGCCAGGCTCCACGCCTTTGCGCCTCCTGCAGACGTAGGCGGCAGCGCTCGATAGTAGCTTGAGTAACAACGTTTGAGGAGATATGCGCCAACAAGACCTCGTAAGGACAATAGTGAGGATAAGACTCCAGAATCGGCACGATCATGCGCATCTCGTTCTCGCTCAACAGTTGCTCCATGATGATTTGAGGAGCAGCTGAGAGCAGAGACAATGTGCGCGTCCGTTGATTTACAACCAGCAACTGACCTTCAGGGAGCAGGCCCTGAAGAGCAAGATGCAGGATCTGTGTCTCCACCTCTTGTTCAGGCCTTTGCAAGCGCGTGATCTGGTTTTTTCGCATCTCAGCTCATTCAATCAGGACATAAAGTGATCGCAGTACAAGATGCTAAATCCGTGAGAGGCTAGATAAACTTATCAAGTAAGTCGGTCATCATACCCTAAAAAGTCGGTTATCAAACAAGGATTTTTGGTATCCCTATTATGTATACTCTTGCTGGTAGGCTTCGGATTACATAAATCGAGCATATTATAGCTCTTCTTTCTTTTTCTAAGGAAGGAGAAAATTTAGCAATATGTGCAAAGTAGATGAGAGTGGCGTAGGTTCTGACCAACCGGTCTGGAAAGCGGTTATGATCGTGGTTGCACATCCTCTTTTAGGACATGAAGAAGAAGCTGCCGTTCTCCGAGTCCTCGCTTCAGGGCGTCTCACGCAGGGAGAATACGTCGCGGATTTTGAGCGCCGCTTTGCCGAGCTATGCCAGGTACAAGAAGCCATCGCAGTCTCTTCGGGAACCGCCGCGCTTCACCTGGCACTACTTGCCCATAATATCGGCCCCGGTGACGAAGTGATCACAACGGCTTTTAGCTTTGCTGCCGCCGCCAGCCTGATTCTGCTTGTTGGGGCCACGCCCGTGTTTGTCGATATTGATCCGGAGACGTATACGCTTGATCCCACTCAAGTAGAGAATGCCCTAACACGTCGCACGAAGGCGATTTTACCAGTGCATTTGTACGGTCACCCATGCGATATGCAGCGCCTGGAGCAGCTTGTGGAAGCTTACGCTCTTGTCCTCATCGAGGACGCATCACAGGCACATGCAGCTGCCATTCAAGGAAGGCTCGTGGGAAGTTTTGGGACGGGATGTTTCTCGTTCTACGCGACGAAGAACATGACAACAGGTGAAGGAGGCATGGTCACCACCAATGATTCCGCTGTAGCAGAACAGGTGCGTCTTTTACGCAACCTGGGGCAAGAAGCCTGCTTTTACCATATCATCCTGGGTTATAACCTGCGCATGACAGAACTGCAAGCGGCCCTTGGGATCGCTCAACTTGCGAAGCTGGAGCACTTTACCAGGCGGCGCATTGCTAACGCGGCATTCCTGACGGAACACCTCAAAGGAGCAGTGCAGACCCCTGTTGTGCGTCCTGGCTACCATCACGTCTACCAGCAGTATACCATCCGCGTCCCTGGAGACCGGAACGCATGGGCGGCGAGACTGCGTATCAGGGGGGTCGATACGGCGATTCGCTATGCTCTTCCAATTCACCAACAGCCTTTCTTTCGACGTAAGCCATCTCTGTTTCGCATCCTGAGCCCTGGCAAAAAGTCAAACATGAAAGGGAGCAATCCTGCTGCACATCTCCCTGTAACAGAGAGTGCCGCGCAGCAGGTTTTATCACTTCCTGTGCATCCAGCACTCAGCGAGGAAGATCTCTCAAAGATTACGAAGGAGGTAATTGCCCTATGCGAGTGAGAACCGCTCTACATGGGGAGGCGCTAGAAACATTCTTTACTTCATCTACGTGATAGAATGTGTTATACTGTTTTATAGTTGAACACAATAAGTGCAAGGAGGTGCAGCTATGACGATGAAGCGCCTTTCAACTCTTCTCCTGGGGAACCTGCTTTTCGGGTTTGGTTTGCTCGCTATCTGTAGTCTCATAGCTTTCTCTGGTGTGCAGAGCGTCTCTGCCTCATCCCAGGCTACCAGCCCATCTTTTGTACGTATTATCCATGCTTCACCTTTTGTAGGCACCGCTGACGTGTTTGTCGACGGCTCGAAGTTGCTGAGCAGTTTCGGGTTCGGTGCCGTCACCGATTACGCGACGGTTCCACCGGGGCCTCACAAGGTGCAAATCGCACTGGTGGGCAAGGGCATTGGCGCCTCGGCCCTGACCCAGACGCTGTCAGTCAATCCGGGAGCCGCTTACACGGTAGCCGCCATTGGCGCCCAGGCGAACAACCTCTCGCTGCAAGTCTTTGTCGATAACAATGTCCTGTCCGCGGGCACCACCAAGTTCCGGGCGTACCAGCTTTCTCCCGACGCTGGCTCGGTGACGGTGGCTGCGGGGGGAAATATGCTGGTCAATGGCATCAGCTACCAGAACGCCAGCAATTACCTGGTGGTTCAACCTGGCGGATATACCTTTGACGTGAACTCTCCCACCAACAACGCCATGCTCTCCACCTCCGCCACGCTCACTGCGAACAAGGTCGAGAGCCTCTTCGTGGTGGGCATGTTCAACGGCACCCCCAAGAGCCAGCTGGTGACCGCCCAGACCGCCGGTCTGCCTGGGGTCCCCAATACCGGCAGTGATCCCAACGCGGTTTCGTCTACCGCTACCGCGCCATCTCCTCTGCCCTGGTCTTGGCCAGTAGGGATCGCGTCACTCCTGCTCATTGGCAGTGGGGTCTTGATGCGAAAGGTCCTGGCGAAGCGCAGCGCTCGGAGCCGGTGATGTTTCCTTGCGTTGAGATGAGAAGGACGCCACCTTGCATCCTGCCTGAGCACGAAAGTAGCGCTGGCAGGGTGGCTTGCTAGTCCAGCAGCATCTTTCTCATCTGAAGCGGTTGACGTTCACTCTGCCATTGTAGAGACCTTTTTACCTGCATCTTTCAAGCCAAACTTCTTGATCGTGTTGCGTAGCCAACCAACAGCGGGTCCTTTATCGATTCTTTTGCTGGTTTCGATCAAGAACGGGGAGGTCTCAGGACGAGGTGCCAGCCTGTTCGCTTCGCGTAGCGCTGCCAGTTCTTCATAATGCTGGAAAGCCCAGTACATGTTGACGCGGCATCCCCTGCAATTTTTGACGTCGTCCTCATTCATCGTTCCGCACTGTGGACACTTTGCCATGGCCGTTCCTTTCTTAAAAATCTTAAAAATTCACGCATCCCGTAGTTAGATCAGGCCGTGGTGTATGCCTTCGGCGACGGCCTGGGCTCGATCGGTGACCTGCAACTTGCGGTAAACGTCCTGCATCTTGCGTTTGACCTGCACCTCACTCCAGAACAGTTGCTTGCCAATCGCTTTATTGGTCCATCCCTGCGAGGCAAATTGGAGACACTCGATCTCGGTCGCGCTCAGCCCCCAATCCAGGCGATTCTGCTCTTTGGCCAGGCGACGAAACTCGATCACCATCTGGGTCACCGCCTGGGTTTCCCCCAGAATGCGTTCCCCGCAATACCTCCAGGTCCTGCTCCTTGTTGAGCATCTCCCGTATGCCCTGGCGCAGAATCACGTGATCATCGATGACCAAGACGCGGATGTGAGTATTATTGACGCCGTTTTGAACATTTTTACGCTCTACTACTTGTGAGTCCATGATCTTTCCTCATTTATTTCAGATAGTGCGGAAGCAGTCTTCATCCAACGCTGAGCAGATTCTGCCAACGCTATTGACATCTCGAATCGGGATCAATCGCTGACCATCAGGAGCGTCCTGTGGTCCTCATAGTAGAAGCGCGTCTTTGCGCTCGGCCTGTACCTTCATCTGGTGGCAGATCACTAACCCGGAGGTCGCGTCTACACCCTCATTCGCACATGTCGGTACAGTAGTCTAAAGTTGCTAAGGGGGATTATCCTCAGCATCACTCACGATTGCTCATTATCCATAAGCAGCACCGTGAGCGATTGCAGACATGTGGTATCGCTAGGGTCGCCTGTCTAACAACGCTGTCATGCAAAATTTCGGAAAAACGCCTGCCAGGAAGAGAAGTCGGTGCGTATCCCAGGCATAGCTATAATGCCTGGAAAAAAAGAGAAATTATAGCGGGATGATTACCTTTATCTTGCGCACTGATATCATATTCAGAGTAATGAGGGAGATGAAAGGTTGCGGCATACCCCATTTCTGAATGCGCCAAATTGTAGTAATAGACTTTGGGCCACATCGCAAAAGACTCCACTTCTGGTTGCAGTGTAATTTTCAACCTAACATCTCGTTCAGTTTCACGAGATGAATAGCCTACGGTTTTGAAATCTACTGTTTGGACCTACGCTACATAGACGCTTCACAAAATGGAACGCAGCTTATGAGTTACGCGCGCCTTTCCCCCAGCGCTTGTGTATGGTTATGATGGAGAATAAATAACCACATCCAAGTGTCAATTATAACTCCAATATTTCAATATGTCAAGCTTTCTGCTGAGAAAAAAATATTCAGAGTTACCCTAAAGAATTTCCTACCCTGTATTTTTTAACCCATTAATATATAACATCTTAAGGTCTTTTTTTGGGTGACGAAGCTGGTGATCAATTGGTATCTTCCTGGTGATTGAAGAGCACTAAGGTAGATATTCCTCAACCAGACAGTGCTTTCGAACGTCAGAATGACGTTCGATCAGGCCAGAACAACATTCCAAATACCATAGCTGCCAGGCGCCTGACTGCATCGACCCCCTTGTGGAGGGCCAACAGGACTGCAACTATAGTAATCTCCAGTCAGACTGGTCGCTGATTCAAAGACCCCTTCGAAAGATAGCCTTGCATTCCCAGCAGCGTCTGTCACAATGAACTGAAAGTGCTTAGTGGTATCGATGGTTCCCTTAAAAGGGCCACTACCCTGTATGTTAGGACCCAGGGCGAGGTAGCCGCTAATATTTGCCTGGTTTTGCCGATTGCCAGTGAGGGACATGTTTGTGCTCACATTGGCCGATACATCGTAAATAGTGCCTGTGTACGTTCCAGTGAGCGTCGGGTAGATGGATGGTACAGGAGTAGTGGTAGGTGCGGGCGTAGGCGTAGACCGCATCACGGGGGGTGTTGGGGTAGCGGGGTGAGCAGGGGAAAGACTGCGCGCGTGGAACCAGAAACCTGCTCCGGTGCCCAGAATGATCAGTAATGCAAGTACGATGAAGACTACACCAGCTTTCCAGGGGCGGCGAACGCGTGGCTGTGCGCGGGGGGCACGCGGTTGCATTGGCACAGGAACAGCTTTTTCAACCGCTTGCCTGGATGCCGCAGGCCGTAAGCCGTTGAGTCCTTCAGGGTGGCGGATTGCTGGCTCTTCTGGCGCGAGTGCAGACGGTGGCGATGGGGTTGATGGAATAATAGGTGATAATCGAAGCCGGGATTGCCTTGCTGAGGACACTAATACCTCGCGCAACTGCTCAACCGATGAGAAGCGCTCATCCGCATTGATAGACATCGCTCGTTGTATGGCTTCAGCTATCAACGTGGGAATGGCAGGGATCACCTCATTTACTGGTCTCAAAGGATCGATCTCCCCATTACTCTGTTGAGTCGATCTGGAGAGAGCATCGGGAGGGACAATGCCGGTTAGCAGAGTATAGCATGTTGCACCTAATCCATAGATATCTGTTCGAGAACTGAATTCCCCACTGTATTGCTCAGGAGCTCCATAGCCAGGTACAAGATAATGCAGAGCAGTTGTGGTTGAGTCGTGCTCTTTGAAGATGTTTAGCATTGCCAGCACAGGCGCATCACCCGTACGTGATACGAAAATGCTGGCTGGCTTTATGTTCCGATGAATAACAGGGGGGTATCGGCCATGCAGGTAGGCAACAGCATTGATGACCGGGGTCATAGTAGTGATAACCTGGGCCAATGGGAAATGCTTCTCCGCTTGCCGCAATCGCAGCATCTCCAGATTCATCTCCTCAATAGAACTCATAAGCAAATAAGCTCGACCGAGCTTGTCGTCATTGAAGACATACTGGACACGAGGCAATACTCGACGATCAAGCTGTGCGAGCGATACATAATCCAAAGTAAAGCGATACCTCTCCCCTTCCGTCGCGTTGATCAACTCTGCCAGGGCAAAGAGCTTCTGTTCATCACGCTGATCCCGTACAAGATAGACGTTACCAAAATCACCTTTGCCAAGCAGACTTTCTACCATATAATGCTCGTGTAGCACCGTCCCCGTGGGGAGAGGAGCTTGTGCTTCTTGCACGGTGTCCTCCTTGCGCTTTTCTCCAAAAACCTACACATGTAGTCGATACTATTATAAATGGGAGTGATCGTTTGGGGCAAATCCAGGCATAACATCTTCAAGCGCGCCACCATCCTGCTCTCGCGGTCGTCCCTGGCTCTGGACCGCGAGTAGCATCGAGTGCAACTATATACTAAAGCACATGTTTATGACCCGTTGGAAGATTCCAGAAACAGCGCAGAATACCCTACTCTAGAAAAGGAAACTCCTTCGTCCCAGATTGTCAAAGAGCAAGGAAGGCTCATAATGGCAGCAAAAATCTTAAATGACGTTCGATCGAAGCACGAGGGTTGGCAGACAGAGCAAGGTGACGCATATACCAGTTGCAGCGTAGGCATAATGGCCCATAATGAAGAAGCCAATATCGGCCGCACCATACGCGCTGTTCTCGAACAGCAAGGTCCATCCGTACACATCAAGGAAGTTATCGTCATTGCCAGTGGTTGCACAGATCGCACTGTACCGACCGTAGCCGAAATTGCGCTCCAGGAGCCTCGACTACGATTGTGTATTCAAGAGAAGCGTGAGGGCAAAGCCTCTGCCATCAACCTGTTTCTCAAAGAGGCGATCAGTCCAGTTGTGGTGTTAATTGGCGCTGATGTTATTCCTGAAGCCTCTGCTCTAGAGTATCTGTGCGCCCCTTTCAAAGATCCAAAGATTGGCATGGTTGGAGGTCGCCCCGTACCGGTGAACGACCCGGCCACTTTTATGGGGCACGCTGTTCATCTGCTCTGGTGCTTACATGACCGCCTGGCTCGTATCCATCCAAAACTCGGTGAAGTGATTGCCTTTCGTAATGTCATTACAGGTATACCGACCGATAGTCCGGTTGACGAGATCTCCATCCAGGCGCTCATTTCCCAGCTTGGCTATGAGTTGATCTATGAACCTGCCTGTATTGTCTATAACAAAGGTCCACTCACCATTCACGATTTTCTGAAGCAGCGCCGCCGTATCCATGCTGGACACTTGCGAGTGCGCGAACAGCAGAACTACGAAGCCTCGACGATGAAGGCGGGTCCAATAGTCCGCCAGCTGCTTGCCTACCGCCATTTTACGATGGGTACCCCCAGACAGGCGATGTGGACGCTAGGCACGGTAATGCTTGAGGGGTTTGCCCGCCTGCAGGGCTACTTTGACTACCGCTATAAGCGTGAACATCACATCTGGCAAATGGTGAACACGACGAAGGACCTGGAGGCAGGCGAGTTTAAAGTGCGACGCATTTGTAACGCCCAGAGTGTGCTCGTCTTTCGTTTCATGCTTGAAGGTGCAGCCGAGTATGATCTCAACCCTGAGGGTGCAGACCGTGAGGCAACTGAGGCGGCACGTAAGCTCTTACCATTGGTGCGCGCTCAGATACGCAAAGGAGACAAGCTCTCGATCAATGGGCCAGGGATTATGACCGCCGTCATTCGCGCTGAGCAACATGGTGCTGAACTTGTGGCTAAGCGTATCCAGCAGGCAGTTCAAGCGGCACCTGTGCGGATTGGAATGCGAGGTCGGGAGGTCAAGGTTACGGTTGCCTACAGTTCACTTACCTTTGCTTTGCGGGCAAAGAATGGGAGTGTGACAGTGAGCGGTCCCCTGGTAACGGAGGCTATGATGGCAGCGCAAGCCATCAATAGTGAGAGAAATTAGCTTCCAGGGCAACCGCAAGGGTAGGCCCCTACCCTACACGAACGATATGCCCAATCGTATAGGGTAGGGGCGTATCTATCGATCCCTATGTGGGAGGACTAAACAGCATTGATAAACATATTGAAATGTAGTAAGATATATGTATGGACAACATATATTCTCCTAAAGAGTTCGGCAAACTCATAGGTCGAACCACCAATACCTTGCAGAAGTGGGATCGCGAAGGGAAACTGAGCGCCCATCGCAATCCCATAACCAACCGGCGCTACTATACTCACGACCAATATCTGGCCTATCGCGGGTTAGTGGCGCCAGAGCAAGGCTTAACGATTGCGTATGCCAGGGTATCGGGTGTCGCTCAAAAACCTGATCTAGCCAATCAGGTCAAGGCTCTAGAGACCTATTGCCAGGATCATCGCATCCAAGTGGATGAGTGGATGCAGGATATCGGCAGTGGGCTCAACTACAAGCGTAAGCAGTTCAATCGTCTGATGGAAAGGATTGAGCTTGGACAGGTGAGACGCCTTATCATCGCTCATCGGGATCGGCTCGTTCGCTTTGGCTATGAATACTTTGAGGCATTCTGTGAACGTCACCATACCGCGATAGTGGTGATCGACGGGGAGGCGATGTCGCCTGAACAAGAATTGGTGCGGGACTTGATGGCTATTGTCACCGTCTTTTCGGCTCGCTTGCACGGACTGAGATCGTACAGGAAAGTGCTCAAAGACGCGGCTTTGCAGAAAGAGGGATAGCGTGAATCGTTCGCATGTGATCAGGCTCAATCCAACACCAGAACAAGAGGTGTACTTTCGCAAAGCCTGCGGTATTGCCCGTCACGCCTATAACTGGGCACTGGCTCGATTGAGCTTTTATCTAGCTAATGATAAGTTTTCGATCGACGGGCATACGCTCCATGTTCCCAAGCTGGGCGATGTTAACATGACCGAGGAATTGCGCTTGGGTGGCAAGATCATGAGTGCAACTATTTCCTATCGCGCTGGCTGGTGGTTCGTCTCCATCGCGGTCGAGGTGAAGCACGAGACACCAACCCATAGCGGAGGAGCCGTTGGGATAGACCTGGGCATCAAGACTCTAGCAACCCTAAGCTGTGGCAAGGTGTTTGAGAACCAAAAGCACTATCGCCGTGGTGAGGCGCGCATTAAGGGCTTGAGCAAGGGCCTGTCCCGCAAAGTAGAGGGTAGCCGGAACTGGTGGAAGAATGCGAAGAAGCTTGCCAAAGCGCACTATCGTGTCGCATGTCAACGGCAAGATACGCTGCACAAGATGACGACGCATGTGGCCCGAACCTATGCACTCGTTGGCCTGGAAGACCTCAACACGAAAGGCATGCTTGCTAACCATTGCTTAGCACAGGTGGTGAGCGATGCCAGCTTCTTTGAGGTCAAGCGTCAGCTGCTCTACAAGGCCGAGGAGTATGGCGGCTATGTGCAACTGGTGGATAGGTGGTTTCCCTCATCGAAGACCTGCCATGTCTGTGGCTGGGTCAAGGAAGATTTAACACTTGCCGACCGTGTGTGGGTGTGCGAACAGTGCGGTACCGTTCATGACCGCGATTGGAACGCCGCCATCATGGTCGAAACTGAAGCTCTCCGTTTGATAAGGGATGTCCCGGTAGTGGCTTCATCGGGACACAAATTCGCCTGTGGAGCGGAACGCTCTGGCCTTTTCGAGGGTGAAACGGTCTGCTGTGAAGCAGGTACGACAGTGTTGTAAACATGGTTTACTCCATTTTTAGGAAGCAGAGTAACGAATATTGCGCACGTACACAGTGGCACTCGATGAGCCTGTGAAGAGCACCTCGAACACGACATACAGGTGCGTGAGATCGGCGCTGGTGAATGTATTGAGCGGGAGCGTAATGGTAGACCACTGCGCCGCCAGGCAGCGCTGCACGGTGGTCTCGCTGCCATTGTCAGGCTGGCTATTATCTTTGATGCCTATGCGCACACATTGCCCGTCAACTGCCGCGCGCAGATCAACTACCAGCGAGCGATATGCGCTCAAGTCGAGCGAGGGACGGCGACCCAGGGGGACAGTTGGACCAACGGTGATAAACATTGCGCCCCACTGCTGGTTGGCAGGATAGGTGAGGACCAGCGAACCATCAGTGGTAGTGAGCCATTGACGTTGCTGCCCGGAGGTATCCATGCCCACAACAAAGCCCGATGCCGACCCGTTAACATACACATCGCGATAACTGCGCTGATTCAATGTAGCGGGGGCAGGGCCTGGGAGCATATCGCTTAAGGCGGGCTTTGCCATCCCATTTTGCTGGTAAAGCCCCCAGTTCGTACCGACTCCCTGCTCATGAACTTTCCAGTCCTCGTCAAAAGCAGCGAAATAGAAATAATGCACACCCTTTGCTTGCGCCCAATTGACGAACTCTCTCAAGTAGCGAGCCTGATTGGCGGCACTCGGAACTGCTGCTTTATAGGGCGGGCCAGCAGAGGGCCATCCAGACTCGCCGATCACAATCAGTTTATTGGGAAAAGTTTTTTGGATGCGTGTATACGTTTGATCGAGGAATTGTATGGCAGAATCGATGGATACCCCTTGCCAGAAAGGATAGATGTGCACGGTAATGAAATCGACATCATTGGCCAGATCGCGATGCTGTAACCACTGGGTATAGGTATCCGCCACCGTGACTGGGACTGCACGACCAAGTTTGGCACGAACTTGCTCAATATCAGAGCGCAGTTGTGCCTCTGATAAATCTCCGCTCTGTAATACCTCGTTGCCTACGATGATGGCATGTACCGCGCTATTGGAGGTAAGTCGTTCGCCAGCTGCCATCTCCTTCGCATTGGCAACTGGATCACTACTCAACTGAACGCCCAAAGCCACGCAGACATGAGCCGCCGAAGCGGCCTGTACGATCGCTTCAGCGGGGCCGGTGGAACTGTAGGTGCGTATATAGCTGGTTAGAGATGCCAGGGTGGGCATATCTGCCTGGATTTCTTCACTTGATGGAGAGACCCCACGGGTTGGATCTTGACCCGTATGAGCAGGGCCGTAGGCGAGGCCTGCAAGGCTGAGTTTGCCGAGTGCAGGTTGTGGCTGAGCACAAGGTGCGCTTGCTCGTGAAGGACCAGTGGGCGCACCAGGGGAAGTCCTGAGTGTCCCAGAGCACCCAACAAGGAGGACACCGAGGACAAGCCCGAGCCTGGCGGCGATCTCCAGAAGCTGGTGCCTGGGAGTTGAACAAAACATAATTACCCCCTATCGAAGACATTAAACACTTTATCCTGGCAATTCTACCATATGGGGCAGCCGGTGGACGCGATTTATCGCGTCCCTACGAACATAGAGAGAACAGTCTAGAATGGCCATACAAGAGCATCGAATGCCATCGTAGCGGCCAGATTTATCGTGCCCGCAAACGTACAGACGAAACAAAAGATACCCTTCATGATACGTTAGTCGATTATCTTTTCCTCGACGCTTCCCTAAAATAGATGTGTATGCCTTTCGCACCTCTAATGCGGGGAAATGGTATGTAGGGCTCTACTGGACAGCCAAGGGGGTGCAAGGAACCTCTACCTAATCCAGGGAGGAAACTGAAATGGATGCAATCATCGGGAAGTATAGAGTATCTATGGAGAGGACCGGGTTAATCCTCACGCACCCCGCGGGGATTAGTTTTGACCTGACGCTGGATGAGGCAGTAGAGCTTATGGAATTCATCAGAGTTTACCAGGATGCAATAGCGACTATGCTCCACGATACAGCGCCACGCATTGAGAGGATTGTTATACATGAGCAAGCAAACGCCTCAAAGCGCGAATCAAGCGAGCACAAACTGCCCGAATAGATGAGGAAACGATACAAATGTACCCTTCCAGGATACCTTCGCTCCTTGAGAACAATAGCCCTTTTTTGCTACCCTGTTAGATTAGGATGCCTGTGTAGACATCCTCGAATCCATAGCCTGGGGGGGTTCCACGTACTACTTCCAGGGTGGGGGGCAGAGCCGCCACCCCTACCCTGTACAGTTGGGCATCGAGTTCGTGTAGGGAAGGGGCGACCGCAAAGGTCGCCCCCTGGAAGCAACCCATATTCGCATTTAGTGGGAGCAATATGACGATTGAAAGCAGTTCGGAATTTGTAGGGACCCGATTTATCGTGCCCGAACCGGAAGTTGAAGAACCGACGCAGAAGCTTGTTCGGGCCCGATTTGTCGCGCCCGAACCGGAAGTTGAAGAACCGACGCAGAAGCTTGTTCGGGTCCGATTTGTCGCGCCCGAACAAGAGAATGGCAAGCAGGCTGTCTCAGGAACGATACCTTACCAGGACACGATTAATCGGGTCTCTACGAAAGATCTGAGTGTCATCGTTCCAACCAAAAATGAACATGCTAATGTCCGGCCTCTATTAGAATCGTTGCAGAATGCCTTAGGTGGCTTGCGTGTGGAAGTCATCTTCGTGGATGATAGTGATGATGATACGCCAGAAGTCATCAAGGATGCGGCGAGAACGATGGGTTCGTCCGGGTTTCAGATCCAGCTGGAGCATCGTGTAGCTGGAGTGGCACGTGCTGGTGGGCTGGCGACCGCGGTTGTGCATGGCATGAATTTAGCCAGGGCAGAATATATCGCGGTCATCGATGCCGACCTGCAGCACCCGCCGCCGCAGTTGCGCGTGTTTTATGACCTGGCCGTGGCGCAGGATGTGGAGCTGGTAATAGCCAGTCGCTATATCAAAGGGGGGAGCTACCAGGGACTGGCGGGTGTTGGGCGGCGATTTGTTTCTAGAGGCATGAAGTGGACCGCCAGGCTGCTCTTTCCCGAGCAATTGCTGCGCATCTCTGATCCCCTGGGCGGCTTTTTTCTCCTGCGCCGTTCGCTACTGGCGAATGTAACACTGCGCCCGATCGGTTACAAAATTCTGCTGGAAATCCTGCTGCGCTGTCCCTGGCGGAAAGTGCTCGAAGTTCCGTACCATTTCCAGGCGCGGGTTCATGGGCAAAGCAAGGCGAACATGCAGCAGGGCATACTGGCCTTGCGACATATGCAGCGCCTGTGGCGTGAAGTGCCGGCGGCAGGGCGTGTCTGGAAGATCGGTCTGCTGGTGCTGCTCAATGTGTTGATTGCATTGATGCTGTTCAATGTAACCAGGTCTTTCCCGTGGATATGGGCCAACCTCAACATTGTTGTCTTTGGGGCGATGGCCTGTCTAGACTGCGTGCTCTTCAACCGCTTTATCCTTCCCTTACCGATTGTGACAAGCGGTGTTGTATCTTCCCCACCCGATTTGTCGTCCATTGAAGATGTGGAAAGGGTGGACGCGATAAATCACGTCCCTACATCGCCCCAGGACGCCATCTCGAATGGGTATCACCTCTACTCCATCGGAGATATAGAAAGGGTCGAACTTCCATCGATGGAGCCAGGCGTGGCACCTTTGTTCGAACTGGTGCGGAAATTTGAACATACACGAAAGAAGATTTCCCCCGAGAAGGTGCTGTCTATCGCGGCGATAACAGTGGTGATTCTGGTAGCAGGCTGGATTGCCTATGTGCAACCTGGCCCACCACTTGTCCTGGCTGTTCTGTTTATCGGGTTGGCGCTTGCGTTCACGAGAAATGTCAACCGCGACCAGGCGATTACAATGGTGCTGGCTGTCGCGGTTGGAGTTGCCGCTATTGATTATGTGAGCTGGCGTTTTGTCGCGACGAACTGGCAGGGCTGGTGGATTGCTATGCCGCTCCTGTTCGCGGAGACGCTAGGGATACTCCATGTACTCGGTTTTCAACTTACCGTCTGGCCCTGGTCGCCGCCAGAGATTGAGGGAGGTGAAGACCCGACGCGGCACCCGATTTTCGTCTTTATCCCCACCGTCAACGAGGGAGTCGCGATTCTCAGGCCGACGCTGGAAGGAATCATTGCCGCCCGCGATAAATACCTGGCGCGGTATCCTCATGGGCGGGTGACGATCGTTGTGTGTAACGATGGTCGGGTGGCGAAGGCGGCGAACTGGGAAGAGACGGAGATGCTGACGAGGGAACTGGGCGTCTGTTGTGTGACCCGCACCAAAGGCGGTGGAGCGAAGGCGGGCAATATTGAAAATGCGCGCAAGGAACTTCAAGCTACAGGTGATGCGCTCCTGATCATCTTTGATGCCGACCAGGTCGCAAGACCAGATTTCCTGCTCAAAACCATTCCGCCTTTTCGTGATCCCAAGATGGGCTGGGTACAGACCGGGCAATACTATGCGAACCTGGACAATCCGGTATCGCGTTGGGCAGATGACCAGCAGTCGATGTTTTATAACCTGCTGTGTCCGGGAAAGGCGGCTCTCAACGCGGCGTTTATCTGTGGGACGAATGTGGTTATTCGCGCTGCTGCACTGGACGAGATCGGCGGCTTGCCGCAAGATTCGGTGACCGAGGATTTCGCGGCCTCCATCGCCCTGCATCCGTCCTGGCGGAGCGTCTATCTGACAGATATTCTCGCGACAGGCCTGGGGCCGCTGGATGTACCGTCATACCTCAAGCAACAGGGCCGCTGGGCGCTGGGGACGCTGGGTGTGTTGCGCACCCATTGGCGTGAAATCTTTCTCCCACGGAAACATGGCCTGCGCCTTGGGCAACGGGTGCAGTACTTTTTTGCCTGTACGCATTACCTGTGTGGTCTGCGTGATCTGATCTACCTGTTGAGCCCGGTGCTCTTCATCTTTACGGGTATTCCGGCTGTGCGCAGCACGTATTTGAGCGTTTACCTGTGGCATTTTCTGCCATACTGTCTGCTGAGCGCCGCCGCGCTGTGGTATTCCGCGCGTGGCATTACGGGATTGCGCGGTATCATCATCGGCTTTGGCTCTTTCCCTGTGTTGATCGGCAGTCTGCTCTCTGTCATCTTAGGGCGCAGAGTCAGTTTTGCTGTGACCTCTAAGCAGCGTAGTGGGAAGCGTTCGCTCAGCTACCTGGGGGTGTACATCTGCTTCTTAGTGCCCTGCGTTGCCTGTCTGTTCTGGGCGACCCGGGTCAAAGGTCAGGAACAGACATCTCTCTTCATCAGCTTGCTGTGGGTGGTCTACTCAATAGTGCTACTGGGGAGTTTCCTCTGGCTGAGCTTCAAAGATATACGCTTTCACGCGGCGGTGCAGCGATCCGGGGCAACTGATGAGACCATTGCCAACCAGCCATATCCTTCGAAGCTCTTGATGCGCAACCGCGGACTGAGCCCGGTGTGGAACCTGGGGTTGGCCGCGTTGCTAGCCGGTCCCATCCTTGCGAGTAACGCTCTAGGCTCCCTGGCGATTTTCGCGGGTGGTGGGTCCACGCCCTTTGTAATCAGCCAGGAGAAGATAGCTGCGCCATACTTTGGCGTATCGCTTCCGATACAGCTGTTAACGAAACGACCGCCGGTATTGGAGGGTGATCTGGACACTCAATTTTCAATCATTGGGCGCACACAAGATATCCATGATCTATTTGATACAACCTGGGCCGACCAGCTAGCGGCCCAGGATGCCCGCCCCTGGATCACACTCCAATTCGGCGTTTTCGGCCCTCATCAAAAGCCGCCGCTCGATGCCAACTTGCCCGCCATTATTAACGGGCTTCATGACCAGGAGATCACACGCTGGGCCAGGGATATTCGCAATTTTGGCAAACCGGTCTATCTGACGGTCTTCCTCCATGCCGACAAGAACTGGTCATTATCATCGGGTGTCACCAATGGTGGTATTCCGGAGGATGTATCGAAGGCCTGGATGCATGTGCAGTCCATTTTTCGTGCCGTTGGGGCAAACAACGCGGCCTGGGTCTGGGCTCCGGCTGACCCTATCAATGACCAGCCGTATGCACCGCCTGCGTCAACCATCGATGCCGTTCTCCAAAGTTTTATCAACTATCCCGGGACAAAATGGGGAGACCCCGAGACGGAATTGCATAAGCTGGTAAATCGCTATCCAGGCAAGCCGCTCTTTGTGGAGGCCAGCGCCGACGGACCGGCGGCGGAAAAGGCGGCGTGGCTGACAAAACTGGGGCAGGCTGTTAATGATGTCCCTCAAGTGTATGCCCTGCTCTACCACGAAGGTGGCCCTGGACTCAATCCCACCAACGCGCAAATTAATAGCTGGTCTCTCACATCTGATCCTGAGTCGCTGGCAGCCATGCGAGATATCGTGGCCATCCTGCACAATATGCACAAAAAGAGAGGATTCTGAACATGGTGGCGCCATGGCGGATTGAGTTGGACCGGCTTCGTCTACACGTCAATCAATGCCGGTGTAGCACGAAATAAAAAATGTGAAAGCAAGGATGAAATCGTGATAAAGGTTTCTTCATCTCAGCAGTCGGTTGAAACGAAAAAAATAACGCGCAAGCCCCTGTTGGCCAACGTGACGATGTCGCGCTGGTCATTGCCGCTAATCCTGGCCTTTCAAGCGCTGTTTTCCTGGATACTGTTACAGAATACCGCCTTTCAGGATGAGGCGCTTTACATCTATGCAGGGCGGCAAATCTGGCAACATTGGTTGGGAGGGCCGCCGTCCCTGGACCATTATAGTTACTATTTTTCGGGCTATCCCTATGTCTACGCGATTATCGGCGGTGGGCTTGACATGGTTGGAGGACTTATACTAGCACGATCTTTCAGCCTGGCCTGCATGTTGGTTGTGACGGTCTGTGGCTATTATGTGACAAAGAGGCTTTTTAACCAGAAGAGCGCCATCTTTGCCGCTGTATTCTTTGTGTGTCAGGGGCCGGTACTTTTTTTGAGTCACCTAGCGACCTTTGATGCCCTTTGCCTTTGCCTACTGGCAGTGGGAACGGCCTTGGCTGTGAGTGCCAGCCTGGCACGGCGACCCTGGCGGGTTTTGGGTATTGGTCCAATCCTGGTGCTGGCGTTTGGCACGAAATATGCGGCATTGCTGTTTATCCCACCTGTCCTTTTCATCCTCGTGTTATGTACCTTGCTCAGATGGGGATGGATAAGCATGCTGGTGCGTGGGACGCTGGGAGTACTGTCCCTGGCTGTAGTAGGAGTACTGGCTACCGTTATTGTGATTCATTATGATCCAGACGTGCTTCATGCGCTCGCGGCAACAACAACCAACCGTACTGCCATTTTGACGGCCACACGTTTTGGATTAGCCGAACATGTTGTCGAGACGGTGGGTTTATCGTTTGCCATGGGGCTGCTTGGCCTTGCATTTGCAGGCAAAAAACATCTGCTGATTGCGCTCTTATTCTTTGGCTCGGCACTGCTCATTCCTACCTATCACATCTACAAAGCCGAAGTGATCTCTCTGGACAAGCACCTGGGGTACAGTATGTTCTTTGTGATGCCTGTAGCTGGTTTTGCGTTGGCCTCTCTCTCCGGCCTCCGACTGTCGGTTTCTCCTGGACGCTACTGGTTATCCGGTATGGCTATCTGCCTGCTTCTGTTCCTGGTCGGGACAGGAGAAGCGCAGAATATGTTTGCTAGCTGGCCATCCACAACCAATCTTACCTATGTGTTTAATACCCAGGTGCGCCCGGCTAGCGGTCGCTACCTGGCGGAACAATTTGAGGTATCGCGCTATTACTTGCAGGATGATACGTATAACTGGCAATGGACTGGCCTCGACTTTTTTGAATATACCGATAAGCAGGGACACTACTACTTTGGCGATGAAGCCTATGTTAAGGCCGTTAACGATGGCTACTTCGACTTGATCCAGTTGAATTATGGATTTAACGCCCGGACGGCCATTCTCATTTTGCAGGCAATCGAGCACAGCAAGAAATACACTCTGATCGATAAAATCCCTTATCAGGACTCTTATGGGCCTGGCTACTTTTGGGTATGGCGCAAGCTGTGACTGCAATGCTCTAATTGTGCCCGTAGGGGCCCGATTTATCGCGCCCTGTTGACAATACCGGGAGGTATCAATGACGGCAACGGCTCTGGCAATTAGGCAAACCAAAATCAAGCGTATCACCAGAAAACAGGTGAAAGCCAGCGTGATTCCATTATTCTGGCCACTCATCCTCATCCTGGCTATGCAAGCCATCATCTCCGTCGTAACGTTACACAACACAGCCTTTCAAGATGAGGCTCTCTACCTCTATGCCGGACGGCAGCTGTTCCGTTACTACTGGATGGGCGGTCCTGTTCCCCTTGATCACTATGCATTTTATTTCTCCGGCTATCCCGGTGTTTACCCGCTGCTTGGTGGTGCCCTGGATATGATCGGTGGGCTGGAACTTGCACGCTCGTTCAGTCTCTTCTGTATGATGGGCGTCAATGTCATCATCTACTATAGCACTCAGAAGTTCTTTCAGCGCCCTGCTGCAATCTTCGCCTCGGCCACCTATGCCTCTTTGGGAACAGTCTTATTCGTAGGTCGCCTGGCTACATTTGATGCCTTGTGTCTCTTCCTGATAGCACTGGCAGCGGCTATGGCCTATCAAGTGAGTACCAGTCGCCATCCCTGGTTGGCGCTCACGATAGGACCATTGTTGGTCCTATCAGTTTTGGCCAAATATGCCGCGATGCTCTTTGCTCTTCCGGTGCTGGGTATCCTGGTTTTCTGTAGTATCGTCTTCCTGGGTTGGTGGCGTATGCTAATACGCCTCGCCATGGCCATAGTCACACTCGTTATTAGCCTTGGTGTGACCTACCATTTCATCGATAAAGCAGCCTTTCATGCCATCTCTGGCTCTACGACCAACCGTGTCGCTTTAATTCAGAAGTCGCCCCTGGAATTGTTCCAGCATGTGCTGCAAATGGGTGGCATCGTCTATGCGGCAGCGTTATTGGGTTTAGTGCTTGTTTTCTTTCTCTATCAGCGCCTTCGCTTGATTACTTTGCTGCTCTTTGCTTCGTCATGGCTTGTGCCTGCCTATCACATCTACAAACAAGAAGCTGTCTCGTTAGACAAACACCTGGCCTTTGGTCTCTTCTTCGCCATGCCCCTGGCCGGCTTTGCCCTCGCATGGCTCTCAGGTTACATGCTGCGAACGTTCTCCAATTCCATTGGACGCTATTGGCTGGCAGGATTATCTGTCGTGCTGCTCGTCTTTACCCTGGGCATGCAGCAATCCCAGACGATCTATGCGAGTTGGGCCGATACTTCGAGTTTGAGTTATGCACTGCACACCCAGATGCGCGATGGCAGTGGACGATTTCTTGTCGAAGATATTGAAGTTGCCCGCTACGACGCGAGGGATGTCACCGAGCTTTGGCAATGGAATGGCGTCAACTACTTCTATTATGTCAATGCTGCTCACCAGGCGCTGCTTGGCGATGGGGCTTTGACGCAGGCGATCAATGATCGCTATTTCGCTCTCGTCGAACTCAGTTTTAACTACCAGCCAGCCGAGGCGCTTTTCATCGCGCAGCAGATGGCAGTGAGCAGGAATTATGATCTGATCGCTACTGTCCCATTCCAGAATTCGTTTGGCACCGGTCATTTCTATTTATGGCGTAGTGCAGCAGTAGCGGGGCATGGTAATTTTACCAGCATGTCGCAGGTCAAGGTTTAGCTCCATATCACACGAAGGGAAAAAACCATGTTAGCAACGCGACCCGATAGCGATACTATCGCGATCACGCGCACTTTTGACGGGATCGAAGCCGCCGACGTATAGCGTACCTTCACCTATCCAGGAAGGGAGCTGAAATGTATGTGATCGTTGGGAAGTACGTCGTATATATGGAAGAGACTGGATTAGTCCACACCCACCCTACGGGGATTAGTCTTCACCCGACACCCGATGAGGTGGTAGGGCTTATGAGTTTCATCAAAGTCTACTGGGATGCGGTAGCGGCAGCCCGGCGCGATACAGAGCCACGCATTGAGCGGATCGCTATGGATAGCCTCAAAGCGCGAAACGGGCAAGCACAAGCCCCCTGAATAGATGAGGCAACAGGGGTCAGGATACGAATGTATCCCTGATCGATACTTTCGTTCCTTGAGAACAATGGCGCTAGTTCGCTACCCTGTTATGTTGGATGGCCTGTGTAGACATCCTCGAATAGAGTTGCCTGTAAAGAGAGAGACATGCCAGCTCCCTATATGCCGACTGAAGACCCACAAGAGCCTTCTCAAACTGTTGGCCCTGTCCAACCTGTAGAGAGCGTACCGGCTTCCCCGGACGCTGTGCCTGTCGCGGCTCTCCTGGATGGCCAGGATAATCTTAGCATCCTGAGCCATCACCCAGACTTCTTTGTGCTTGCTACCTCCGATCCTGATCACCAATCCCTGGTGCCGCACGCCAGCAACGGCCAGTCCTGGCATATTTTTACTCACGAGATAGGCCTGAAAATGGGGTTCCCTGGTGATGAGACATGGGCCGCAGGCGCACCGCCCAGCATGAATCGGGGCATCACTATCCCAACGGCTCCTGCTGTCGATGCCGATATCGATGAACGAGTCGAGGTTATGCGCTACGCTGAGTGGCTGACTGCCGAGGCTAAGCGCAATAACAACGGCAGCCACCAGGAGGAAAACAAAAAGTATGCCGAGGACGCCTTAAGAACTGTCACTGTTAAAGGCCAGGAATTTCGTCCTTTCGCCCCTTTCCGGCATGCACTCTCTGCGTCCAAAACGCTGACGCGCAGGCAAGCCGTGATCCTGAGCACAATTCTGCTCGGGTCTGGGCTCGGCCTGCTGTTCTATGGTATGAAGACGGTCACGGTGATTATTGCCTTGATTACCTTGCTGTACCTTAGCTCTCTACTCCTGGACTTCTGGCTAGCCATGCGGGCACTCAGCCAGTCAACGGAAGAACTGATCGGCGACGCGATCGTCCATGCGCTGGCTGATGCGGACTGGCCACCGTATACGATCCTCTGCCCGCTCTACCGCGAGGCCGAAGTGGTGCCCCAATTTGTGCAAGCAATGCAGGCGCTGGACTACCCGGCTGACAAGTTGCAGATTCTCTTCCTCACTGAGGAAGACGATGCGGAGACGCGCAAAGCCATCGAAGCGATGCACCTGCCACAACATTTCAGCATCGTGACAGTGCCTGATGGTCAGCCACGCACGAAGCCCCGCGCGTGTAATTTCGGATTATTGCAGGCTACGGGGGATAATGTGGTCATCTACGACGCAGAGGATATCCCCGATCCTCTACAACTCAAGAAAGCCGTCCTGACGTTTGCGAATCATGACTCAGATCTGGCCTGCGTGCAGGCCAAGCTGAACTACTACAATACCAAACAGAACCTGCTGACGCGCTGGTTCAGCGTGGAGTATTCCCTGTGGTTTGATCTGATGCTTCCGGGGATGCAACAGACGAAGTTGCCGCTGCCGCTTGGGGGCACGTCAAATCATTTTCGTATGGAGATGCTGCATAGGATAGGTGCGTGGGACCCCTTCAACGTTACTGAGGATTGCGACCTGGGTCTGCGCCTGGCCCGCTCCGGCCTTAAGACTATCATGCTGGATTCGACGACGTATGAGGAGGCGAACTCGCAGGTGAAGAACTGGATACGACAGCGGTCACGCTGGATCAAGGGCTACATGCTAACATACCTGGTGTATATGCGCCAGCCTCTGCACTATTTGCGCCAGGGACGTCTGCGTGAGTTTCTCTCACTGCAACTGGTGATAGGTGGCAAGACGGCGGTACTCTTCGTGAATCCCTTGATGTGGGCACTGCTGGCGATCTATATCCTGTTCCGACCGATCGTTGGCGATGTGTATCAAGCATTGTTCCCAGCGCCTGTCTTCTACATGGGCACGCTCTGTCTCATCTTTGGTAACTTCTTATATGTCTACTCCCACCTCGTTGGTTGCATGAAGCGTAGTCAGTATAGCTTGATCAAGTGGGCGTTGTTTATTCCCATCTACTGGGTGATGATGAGCATAGCAGCATCCCTGGCGCTGTTCCAGCTCATCTTCAAACCGCATTACTGGGAGAAGACGAAGCACGGCCTACACCTGCATGCGTCTAGCTTGTCCTCCAGTAGCACAACTGTGGAAGAGGAACCCGAGTCGGTGGTGGCCGTGCTATCACCTGCCTTCACGAGCACAAAACATGTGTCCCCGCTATTGCCTGCGTCTCACTCTTCTTCCCGTAGCACGACTGTGACAAAGGATCTCGAGCCGATGGTGACTGTGCCATTAGCTGCTTTCAGGAGCGCGGGGCGTCTATCCGGGCGTCTTCCAAAGCGCCCGGCATGGCAACAGTGGCTCAAAGACCCCTGGCTAATAGCCGCGATTGTCGTAGCCTGCATTGCTAGCATCGCCTCCTGCTGGTATTTTTTCCAACATCATCAGATCTTGCTCTATGGCGATGCCTTCTCACATCTGAGGATTGCGCGAAGGGTTTTCGTTAATACCCCTCCAGGTCTTGCTCAACTTGGAGGTGTTTGGCTTCCTTTGCCAAATCTTCTGATGCTGCCTTTCGTTTGGAATGATGACCTCTGGCGCACTGGTTTAGCAGGAAGTTTTCCTGCAATGTTTTGTTATCTCGTCACGGTAGTCTACCTGTTTCTTGCGGCACGTCGTTTGACGCAGGATAGCCGCGCTAGCTTTGTGGGTACGCTGCTTTTCATCCTGAACCCAAATATTCTCTATTTGCAGAGCACACCACTTAGTGAAACATTATGCATCGCTACGTCTGTAATGGCCTGTTACTATTTCCTGGCATGGACACAGGACAATCATCCGAAGCACCTGGTGGGAGTGGCGGCAGGCACGTTCCTGGCGACCCTGTCACGCTTTGATGGCTGGGGCTTGTTCTTAGTATTGCTTGTCTTGATTGTGGTAGTCGGATGGATCAAACGTCAGCACTTGGCACAGGTCGAGGGTACCCTGATCGTTTTCGCCACACTAGCTGGTCTGGGAATAGGATTGTGGTTCCTTTGGGACACGGTCATTTTCGGTGATGCGCTCTACTTCCATCACTATCTGTTTTCGGCCGCCGTCAACGAACGGCTTTATACGTATCATAACCTCTGGCAGTCTATCAGTGCCTACATGCTTCTCTCCATGGAGACTGTCGGACCGATCCTATTTGTTCTGGCAGCGATTGCCGTTGTCGTTTTTGTCTTTCGATGTCGCCTGGCACCAGAGATGTTTGGGGCAATGGCATTTCTCACACCTTTCGTCTTTTACATCCTTATATTCTACTCCGGACAAGGTACCATCTATTTGCCAGGAGTTGGTCCAGCCACTTCATGGCAAAACTTGTGGAATGTACGCTTTGGTGTGCAGGCCGTTGCACCCATTGCACTCTTTGTAGCGATACTAGCAAGGCGTTGGCCTATCAGTATGCCAGCGCGTATTAGGCCTCTAATAGGACAAATTGTCCTTGTAATAGCTATCGTCATACAGACCATTTTAACTGCTTCTGGAGGTATTATCTCACTGCAAGATGGCCAGTATGGTCTTTCTTGTGCACCAGCAGAACCTATAACCATTTATCTTGCACAACACTATGATGGGGGTAGGATTCTGGAAGATGTAAACGGCGTCCTTATTAATGAGTCAGAGGCTGGAATTGACCTCAAGAATACCATCTATGAAGGCTCCGGTGAGTTGTGGAAGAGGGCACTGAATGATCCAGCATCGATGGTGGAATGGATCATAGTGCCTTCAGGAGTGCAACATAGTGTCATAGCATTGCCAGTGCAAGATGATCCCATAGCAAAGCGCATCGATCTCGAGAGCCCAGCATTTCTGTCAAAATTTACGCTTGTAGTTCAGCAACCGTATGGGCTCTATCTGCGTCTGTATCACCGGAATGGGCGCTCTCCGCTGCCGACGCGACCTATACCATCCAGTCTGCTCACCGACCATCGCCTTTGCCCTTTGTTTTTGTCACGATGGTTTTGACACGATGGTAATGCTCTATATTGAGACAGCAGCATACAATACTAGGAGGATTTCATGGCGAAAACAACCCTGGTACGGAGGCAGACTACCCTGATGACGGAGCGGGTTTTCAAGCGGTGGGATTATCCAATCTTCGCCGCGCTTACGGTTGTGATTTTGGCTACTCTGGCCTATTTCCTCGTCTATTGGTTTTCTCGTCGCGATTGGATATACTACCCGCTTCCATTTGCGATTATGACAGGAGGATTTCTTCACTACCTGTTCCTTATGCTACCAGCCAGACCTGCACCGTCAAATCAGTACTCCCCGAGGCAATAAGCGTGCTATCAGGCGCCCAGGCTAGCGCAGTCACGATGCCAGTATGGCCCTGATAGGTGAAGACAAGGTTTCCTCCGGCGGCATTCCATACCTGCACCCCCCCATCAAGACTTGTCGAGGCGATGTACCTGCCATCGGGCGACCATGCTACGGCCTTCACCGCATCGCCATGGCCATAGTAGATAAAAACATGGCCTCCAGTGGTGGCATTCCAGATGTGCACCTTATGATCATCGCTTCCTGAGGCGATGCGCTTACTATCGGGCGACCAGGACACTGCGTTGACTGGCCCCGCATGGCCATGGTAGGTGTAGACGTGATTCCCTGTGGCGGCATCCCACACCTGCACTGTATGATCAGCACTTGCCGAGGCGATGTGCACCCCATCAGGTGACCAGGCTACCGCTGTCACGATACTCGTATGCCCTTGATAGGTTAGCAGGCGCTTCCCTGTAGTGGCATCCCATACCTGAACCGTCTTATCCCAGGAACTAGAGGCAATGCGTGTACCATCGGGTGACCATGCTAGAGCTGTCACAGTACCCGTATGCCCTCGATAGGTGAACATATAGGTTCCTGTGGTGGCATTCCATAGCTGCACTGCTCCATCCTGGCTGGCCGAGGCGATGTGCACCCCATCAGGGGACCATGCTACCGCCGTCACGATACTCGTATGCCCTCGATAGGTCAGCACGTGGCCTCCAGTGGTGGCATCCCACACCTGTACCGTCTCATCCTGGCTCGCCGAGGCAATACGCTTGCCATCGGGCGACCAGGCTACCCCAGTTATTATGCTCGTATGGCCATGGTAGGTGTAAAGAGTGACTTGCAGAGTGCCAAAGGCATACTTTGCCAAAACACTTTCCGTCGGATCACCAGGTCCGATATCGTCCTGAACACTCTGACTACCTTTATTCCAAATAATGTAACCTGCAAGTCCTGCATCAAATCCAGCTCTCAGCTTTGCATCAAAAAAGGCTGTTCGCTGATGGAGGGTGATGGTGGTTACGGTTCCGGAACAGGTCTGGCTGGCCGTGATGTCAGCACAAATGCCTGATTCGCCGACAAAGGATGGTTTGCTGAGATTGTGACAGACGCTGATCCGCTGCTGCATCTGAGAGGGCAATGCTATTTTAGCTTGTCCATAATCATCCCAGACATTGCAGAGATCAACTTTACCGCTGACAATCGTTGTGTAGTCTGTGGTATTATCACCTGCGCATTCTCCTGGAGCCCCCAGATCGACCATGTGCTTGGGATCAACCGCTTTAATAGCCGTGGTCATATCATCAGCAAAACTTCGTAAAATATGAGCGCCAACAGAGCCGCACGGACCAGCATCCGGTTCATTGACGAGTTGCCAGAAAGCAATGGTCGGTTCATTGGCATAATGCCGGGCCAGTTTTATTGCGTAATCACGGAACGAGAGTGGATACCCATCATTCGGTTGTTTATACCCTGATTGATACCAGGAAGGTGGTTTCGTTGCTGTTGAAGGCTCACAACTTGTCCAGTGATTTACGAGCATTGGAACAATATACAAACCATACTTCTTTGCATACGCGATGTAGCGATCAAAATCGGTATAGGCACCATTCTTGCTGCCACTTTGATAAAATGCTGTTTTGACAACATTGCCATGCGAAGCAGTTTTGATCTGAGAAAAAGTTGTAGCAATCTCTGTATTCGTTGGTACTCGACAGCCGGTTCCCATCCAATGCCAGTTATATCCAACGAGACGGAGCGGTGAGCCATTCACCATCAAGTTTGGACCTGATTTGGTGACAAACGGACTTCCTGCTGCCGGCGACCGGAGGCCCTGGGGCTGCAAACCTGCTATGATTATTATGGGAATAATAACCAGCAGCAAAAGAAATACAACGAGACCCAGCACAGGCAAGCGCTTACCAGAAGCTAACACCATTCTCTTTCCCATGAGTTTATACCTTTGAGACGTTGCTATCTGTTCCCTGCAAGTCTACGTTCTCGTCAGGCTCCTGTCAATAGTTGCCAAGACCATAACCAAATAGTGCATTTGGCCTGGGTTCTCAACCTTAACCTAAGCCCGTTGAAGCCTCCGGGTCATCCCAAAGACCCAACTGGGCTGGGGGTTGTACTACGGACAACCCGTTTTTCTTTTTCCAAGCTTCATGTCGTTTGAGGAGCAAGGCTTTGACCTCGGCTTTGCTCTTGCGGGTTGCCAGTTCCTGATCCCCAAAGCGGCTGGACAAATTCAGAGCAGCATTGTGGTCGGCGTGGTTCCGATACCCACACACCACACAGATGAAGGTGCTCTGGTCCGGGCGGTTGGCCCGATCCACATAGTGGCAGCGGTGGCATTCTTGCGAAGAGTAAGCCGCCTTGACGGGATGCGCTGCCATTCCCCGTTTGGCTGTGGCCCAGGCCAGTTGTTTAGGGATATGCGCCAGATTGGAAGCATACAAATAGGCATTCATCGCTCTTGCCTTGAAGCGCATCGAGGCGACGGAGAGATCTTCGAAAATGATCCGCGCATCAGAATGATCTTTAAGCATCTGATTAATCGCCCGATTGATCTCCTGGCGCACATGCCGCCCAAGGCGCTGCCCGCTGGCGCTGCTGGTGGAAGGGAGCTTCTCCACTCCCTTTTTCTTGAGGCAGGCCCTCAGCTTGGCCTTGCGACGGCGTTTCTCTCGATCGCGCTTGTGGCGCTTGGCGAGTTCGCCACGAAAGGTTCCGTACTGCTTTCCCGTCGAGGTCGTGAGAAAGTTGGCGATCCCCACATCAGCGCCCACGCGGGGGGCTCGTGGCTCCGTTTGAAGAGAAACGTTCTCATCGAACGAGAGGGTAAGCCACCAGACCCCCTTGCGTTTGTGGAGCGCGGTTGAGGTGTTGATGGTACGCCCGGCGAGGGCTTTGCGGTGATAAGAGGCGAGTTTTACAGGGACGCGGAGGGGATTCCCTTTATCCAGAGTGGAGATGCGTAACCAGTAGTCGAACGTCGAGTCTTCAGATGGTTCAAGAACCACCACGTTGGCATTGGTTTGAATGGCTGGGACGCGGAGTTCTGGCAGGTTCCATTCACTCCACTGGAGTTCCTTGACTTTAGGATCAAGAGGCACTCCCGATGCCGTAGCTTTGGCTTTAGCTTCCGCATAATTCGTCAGGTCTTCCAGGTAGGCCTCATAGGCGTTTTGCCGATTGGTGCGAAAGGCACGGGCAATGCCCGCTGCCTGCTGGATGGCAACGCGCTGCCAGCGCTCCGAAAGTTCCGTCGCGTAAACCGGAACCGCATAGCTATTGGGGTCAGCCTCAGTGCAGAAATGGGTCACGTATTGTTGGCAGAGTGCCAGATAGACCATCACCAGCCGATCTAACGCCTCCAATTTTCCTGGATTGGCTTCAATCAGTCGGATATGAGTCACTGCATGAGTCAGCGTGCGCTTGCTTCTGCGCTTATGCTGGCGTTTCCTCTTGTCCTTGTCTGGCTTTTGACTCACTGCTTTCTGATCCATTCTGCTGCAAGGCGGCCAGGACTTGCTCCGTTTTGCGTTTGGCACGCCTGCGCCCATAGAGTCTGGCACAAAACGAGGTGATGATCGCGACAAAGTCACGCATGAGGTCATCTTCTACGGTGTCTGCCGTATTGACGACCACCAATTCCCGCCCTTGCATCCTGAGCAATGTCTGAATGTAAGCGACCCCAAAGCGTGAAGCCCGGTCTTTGTGTTCGACCACGATTTGGCTGATTTTGGGGTCTGCGAGCAGAGCCAGGAACTTGGGGCGCTGATCATTGACCCCACTGCCACACTCTTTGATGACTTTGGCAACTGACCAGCCCTGCGCATTGCACCAACTGATCAGGCGCCCGGCCTGTGTCTCCAGGTTCTTCTTGTGCTCGCTGTTGGAAACGCGGGCATAAACCGCTACCCTCCGCGGGGGCGTCACACGCTGCTCTGGCGGTTCGACAACCACTGTTCCGGTGGGCAACTGGTTAGCCAGGAAGCTGGCCTCGTTTCCACATGCGCCAAGCCGTGTTGTAACTGATCCCGATCCGCTTCGCATAGCTCGATAACTTCATGGGTTCAGTGTAGCACATCCGTTCGAAAAATGCAAGAAATGGTTATATTTTGATAAGGATGGTTACAAAAAATGAATACTGCTAAAAATCGTACTTTTGCTTGCACAGCCAATAATCACCGGAGATCAGCTTGTACCGCATAGAAAAACCTCTGGAAAAGTGCATACCAAAGCGTACCTTCACGATACTTTAGAAGATTGCTTATCTATGAGCAATAGATAATACTTTTCTCTATATCCTGGTATTTAGACACAGCACCTAGAAGGGAAAAACCATGTTGGCAACACGACCCGATATCGATACTATCGCCATCAGGCGCACCTTCGACGGCATCGAAGCCGCCGCCCATCGCGTCATCACGGACGTAGGCGGCATGGCCTCCGTCATCCAGGGCGCGAAGATCGCCGTACTCAAACCCAATTTTGTGGCGGGCAGATCCGCCGAGACAGGGTCAACCACCAGCTTTGCCTTGCTCAAGGCTGTCGCTGAAGAGGTACGCGGCTGTAGCGCGGAACCGGTACTCTGTGAAACTCCAGGTACCGAGTTCGACCGCGAGGCAACCTATACCATTCTGGGAGTCGAAAGATTCTGTGCCGAAAACGGCATCCGTATCATTCGTGTTGACCCGGAGGGTAGTGAACAGGATTGGATCGAACTGCGACCCGCGGGTGCAAAGCGCCTGCGCCGCTTCCGCATCCCGCGTTTCATGCAAGAGGCTTGCTTCATTAACCTGCCGGTGCTCAAAACGCACGTGGTCTCGACCATGACCCTTGGCATGAAAAACCCGATGGGAATTCTGCCCCGCCCTGACCGGCGCGCTATGCATACCTTTGGCATTGCCCAGTCGATCGTGGATATGAATCGTGGTATCAAGCCCGACCTGACCATCGTCGATGGCAGCGTCGGTCAGGATGGAGAGGGGCCGCTCTATGGCGAGAAAGCCGACCTGCAGGTTTTGGTGGCTGGTCGGGATAGCCTGGTCGTCGACCTGTTCTGCTGTAAGCTGGTGGGTATCGAGCCGCGCGATATTCCGCACCTGAAGCTGGCTTTGAAGCAATTGGGCGCGCCCTCCTGGGTGCTGACTAGTGAAAATGTCGGCATGATCAAGCAGTTTCGCCTGCCAAAGCAGAAGGCGCTCTACCGCTTCATCTTCTGGCTGATGTACCCACTTGACTATCCCTATAGCTGGATTGTGGAGCGCGGCAGGCATTTCTGCACCACCCTGTACGGTACAGGGTTAGTTGGAACTCGTCCGCAGATCGACGAGGCAAGCTGCACGCACTGTGGCATCTGCGTGGAAGCCTGCCCATTGCCCAACGTGATTGATCTGAAAACGCTGACGGTGAACTATAAGACCTGCCAGCGCTGCCTGCTCTGCCACGAAGCCTGCCCGGAGAACGCCATCAGCGTCAAGGGCTATTCAGGAACGAGGAGGCCATCATGACCACAGTAGTAACAGGCGCTACAGGTTTCCTGGGCAGCGCCCTGGTGACCGAGCTTGTAAAACGCCAGCAGTCGGTGCGCATACTCGCACGTGACGGCGCAAAAGCGCGCCAGCAATTCGGTGATGCAGTAACGATCATCCCAGGAGATATCAACGATGCGCCGCGGGTGCAGCAGGCAGTCGAGGGCGCAACCACTATCTACCATCTCGCGGGGCGTCTCTATCATCCCAGCACCCCGGCAGAACTCTATCACCAGACGCATGTTGAAGGCACGCGCACTCTGTTGCAAGCCTGCCTGGGACAAACCCGGCTACAGCGCATCGTCCATGCCAGTACTACCGGCGTGCATGGTGTCACGGGTGAGACGCCCGCCGCTGAGGATGCGCCTTTTGCCCCCACCAATCCCTACGAAGCCACCAAACTGGAGGGGGAACTGCTCTCGCTCAAAGCCTATCAGGAGCAGGGTCTCCCCGTAAGCGTGGTGCGGCCCGGACTTGTCTATGGGCCGGGAGACCTGCACCTGCTCGGCTTCTTTGTCGCCATCAAAAAGGGCCGATTTCGCGTCATCGAGGGCGGAAAAGCCTTACTGCACCCGCTCTACATCGATGATTTGGTAGCTGCGCTTCTACTCTGCGCCGAGCACCCCCGGGCTACCGGACGCAGCTATAACATCGCGGGAGAGCGTCCCGTCACCGTTCGTGAGCTTGCCACGGCCATTGCACACACGCTGGACAGGGAACTTCCCGCGGGCAGTATTCCACTCTGGCTTGCCGATCTCGCCTCAGATGTTTTTGCCGTAATGCCGGGCATGAAGGGCGAGCGTGCCCCGCTCACGCGCAGCCGTGTCGCGTTTCTGACAAACAGTCGCATCTACGATATTACCCGAGCCAGATCAGAACTGGACTTCGTGCCCAAAGTCGAGCTAGAAGAAGGAATGAAACTGACAGCTTCGTGGTACTACAAGCATCATTATCTCGATTCGCCATCACCCTAGGGGCAGGGGAGGGGTCAGCCGAAATGTAGTGACGCCCCTGGTGGGCGTCAGGTGCGATCGCCTCCAAAAAGTGTTGCGGGGACGCTTGCGTCGCCCTCGTTGGTCTTGAAAGGAAACTTATATGAAAGTACTACTTACCGGTGCCACCGGTTTGCTGGGGGGGCACCTGCTGCAAGAGTTGCAAGCGCGTGGCGAGCACATTCGCGCCCTCGTCTTACCGGTAGAAAATGCGGAAAAGCTGATAGCGCAGGGGGTGGATGTCGTACGGGGCGACGTGACGGACGCCAGCACGGTGGTCCCGGCCGTCAAAGATATCGATATCATCATTCATCTTGCAGGCATGATGGGTGTGAACCGCCCGCTCGCAGAGTATCGCCTGGTAAATGTCACCGGCTCTGAGAATCTCTACCGGGCTGCTCAGGCAGCAGGTGTGCGCCGTTTCGTACACACCAGTTCGCATACCGTCTACGGACTCGGCTACGGTCGATTCCTGACCGAGAAGGATGCGCTGTGGCCAGATCCCGACCCCTACAGCATTACCAAGGCGGAAGGTGATCGTCTCATCCGCCGCCTCATGCTCAACAGTGGTATGGAGACGGTGATCCTTCGCCCCGGCACCTTTTTTGGTCCGGGAGATCGATTGCACTTTGGGCGCATGGCTCAGCGCATGAAGAATGGCAAGGGAGTTCTTATCGGGCGAGGAGACAATGCACTGCCGTTTTGCTATGTCACCGATGTAGCGCAGGGCTTCCTGCTGGCCGCCTACCACGAGAAGGCCCCTGATAATGTCTACAACATCTCCAATGATCATCCTCTTACTCAGCAGGAGATATTCAACGCCATTGCAAATGATGTCGGCGGGAAACGCCCTACAAGGCACCTGCCCTACTTCCCTCTGTATTATGGCAGCATCGTCGCAGAGAAGGTAGCTCATATCACCCACACCAGGCCGCTTGTAACGCCGCTTGGGGTGATGATGTTTGGCACCGATAACAGGCATAGCGTACAGAAGGCGCGCAGTGAGTTGGGTTATGAGCCAAAGGTCGATTTACGAGAGGGCATCAGGAGGGCCTCGGAGTGGTTCAATGCTGGTGGCATGGAATGGTCATCTGTTCATCCTGCCATCAGTTCCAACCAACATGCCTCTCTTGGAGGAGTACGAAAATCATGAAAACCGTACGCAGCACCACTGTAGGGACGCGATTTATCGCGTCCACTAAGACAAAAATGACCATCGGCCTGCTCATCGGCATCGGCCTCTTGTTTCTCAGCTCGCATTTCGTGAATATACCCATAGCTCTTCACGTGCTGCAAGAACACCTGGCGACGCCTCGCGGCGTCATGCTGGCGCTGCTCTCGGGTGTCGCCTTCCTCCTCGCATTTTCCGTTCGCGGCGTTCGCTGGAAACTCTTCTTACACCCCGTCGTTGGCAACAAAGTCAGTACGTTCAAAGCCATTCAACTCTTCCTTGTCAGCATCTTCCTGAACTTCCTGCTACCGATACAGGGCGGCGAAGTGGCCAAGTGCTTGATGATCAAACGCATTACTGGTGTTCCCATCAGTCGATCGCTTCCCACGGTTGCTATGGACAGGTCGTTGGATTTGATGCCCGCGCTCTTCATCATCACCATTGTGCCGCTGCTCGGCGTACCTATGGATGTCAAGCTCTGGGTAGTGCTGGGGATAGTGGTTGGACTGCTCGTCAGCCTGATCTCCCTCGTCGCGTTGGCAGCCTGGAAACGCGCAGCCGCCATCGCTTTCCTGCAGAAGATAACCAGCATGCTTCCCAAAACCATCGGAGACAAGATCGAAGGCTTCGCCACCGGCTTCGTCGACTCCCTCCTCATGGGTGTCAGCCGTCCGCGCATCTTCCTTCCTGCCATCCTGCTCACCTGTGTAGCCCTGACTTTCGATGGTCTGTTTGCTATGCTGGCTTTCTGGACGATTGGCTACTACATTCCGTTGGGAACAGCTATCTTCGGATACACCGTGTACAACATGTTCAATATCTTGCCTACCCCTCCCGGACAGGTCGGCACCAACGAAGCTGTGGGTCTGCTCGTCTTTGCGGGACTGCTGCACCTCCCGGCAAATAACGTCCTGGCTATGTTCATTTTTTCCCATCCCTGGGCCGCTCTGATTATGACTACGACAGGTATAGCATGCCTCAGTGCGCTGGGATTAACCATTGCCAAAATTATGAAAGCACCGCCTGAAGATAGCGACCCAGAAAGTGAAGTCGTACTCCTCCCCGAGAAAGAGGAAGTGCCTGCCTAGTATGAGAAATCAGGAAGATATGAGTAGTGATCAGTCCAGCTTGTTTTTGATGACGGGATAGAGACGAAGGAGTCAATTCTCTTGATCGAGAGTTTGCCAATAACGACAAAAAAAAGGACAGGCAGCTACGCTGGTTTCAACCGCGTGTTATTCCGGTTACCGTTGCCGCTCATTCTGCTAGTGCAGGCCAGCACCTCCCTTCTCGCGCTGCGCAACACGGCCTTCCAGGATGAAGCTCTCTACCTGTTGGCCGGACGGCAGATTCTTCTGAGCTGGATGGGCAAGACACCGTATCTGGAACCGTATGGCCTCTACTTTTCTGGCTATCCCTCCTTTTACCCGGTCATTGGAGGCGTTCTGGACTTCCAGGGAGGACTGGAAGTGGCACGCCTGTTTAGCTTGCTGTGTATGCTGATCGTGACGATCTGTGTCTATTTCATGACGCTCCAGTTTTTTAATCGCAAGAGCGCACTGCTCGCGGCCGTGCTCTTTGCCTGCGAAGGGTCAGTGTTGTTTCTTGGACGCCTGGCTACCTACGATGCCTTCTGTTTATGTTTACTGGCTCTGGTGGTGATGCTCTGCTTACGGGCCGGTAAGGCAACTTCAGCCCAGTCGTGCCTGGCGGTGGGTCCTCTGCTGGTGCTGGTGGTCGCTGCCAAATACGCTGGATTGCTGTTCGTGCCGACCGTGTTGGCACTGCTTGCCTGGTGGAGCTGGAAACACAAGGGATTGGAGGAAATGTTCGTTCGCCTGGGGATCGCACTCTTTTCGTTGGCAGTGTCAGGCTTGATCGCCTTTTTCAATCTGGATAAGCAGGTGCTCGCCGGTCTGAGCTTTACGACCACCAATCGTGCCAGCGGCGGTGAGGCTATGTCAATCCTGGTCATGCAGCACATTGCGATGGTGGCAGGCATCTTCTTAGGACTTGGCTTGCTGGGCCTGCTTCTCTGTGGTAGGCAGCAGCGTCCCACCGGGTTGCTGCTCTTCGGCTCAGCTCTGCTGGTCCCGCTCTACCACACCTACAAGGGAGAGTTGGTCTCGCTGGACAAACATCTTGCCTTCAGTATGTTTTTTCTTGCCCCTCTGGCTGGCTTTGCCATTGCCTCCCTTGTCGGCTTGTGGCACAAGCGCTCCGTTCGTCTTTCCTGGTTTACTGCGCTGGCCCTCTGCCTGCTGACCTTCCCCCTGGGTCTCCAGCAAGCGCGAACTCTCTACGGAGACTGGCCCTCTAGCACCCAACTCACGACGTTCTTGCGTCCAAGAGTACAACCAGGGATTGGTCACTACCTGGCGGAAGATTTCGATGTTTTGCGCTATAACCTGAAGAATGAGACGGACATCTGGCAGTGGAGTAGCCTGGACTATTTCGTCTATACGGATAAAGAGTATCATAATCTTTCAGGAGAAGCTGCCTACAAAGCCGCGATTCAAGAAGGATACTTCGATTTGATTGAATTGAGTTATGGCTATCACACTCCTCTGGCGATGCAAATCACTCAAAACCTGACCGCAAGTAAACACTACGACCTTATTGCCAGAATCCCTATTCACAACTCTTATGGCGATGGCTTTTTCTGGGTGTGGAGCAAGCATGCTGGTGAAGCCAGGTCTGCTGAAAACGTGGTTTGCGAGGCAATGTGCACCTGGAAGCGGAACTCAAGCCAGGATACGAAGGTACTCTTCCTTGATACCTTCGCAACTTATTTTCTCTTACGCACTTCTCTACACTACTAACAGGAGAATTTTTGCGAAAAATCATGTTCTATTTTATGAACTGGCTCAAGGCGGCACATATTCGTATCACGTGGGAACTCTACCATCATTGAAAGAAGCCCATACACGTGAGTTGAAGCTTGCGCAAGTATGACCACGCCGCCTTGCGAAAAGGCTTGAGTCCGATGCAGAAATCAAGGCAATTTATACAGCATAATATAAGCAAGATCCTCACCATGTGTCTGGCGTTAGCATTGCTTGCCGCCAGTCTTCTTCTTGCTTTTGGCTCTCACATCACCTCCCATGCACAGCCATCGCTTGCATCTAGCATCAGTAGCGTTACCGAGTATGCTGTTCCCGGAAGCGATCCCTGGGGAACCGCATTTGACAGCAGTGGACGTGTCTGGGTCGCTATTCCTGGCTGTGATCTGGCTCCCAGTTGTCCCAGTTCGACCCCACCTGGCAAGCTCGCTTTGTTTGATCCCAATGTGCAGAGATGGGTCACAATCGTTTCGCTCCCAGCAGGCTACGGTCAACCGGTCTTTGTCGCTGTTGATCATACCGGCAAAGTCTGGTTCACCATGTCGGTCACCAATGCCATCGGTGTGTATGATCCCGTCAGTACCACTGTTGCGCAATGGGCCGTTCCGACACCGAGTGCCGGACCCTGGGATCTTGCTATTGATTCCAATGGCAAGATCTGGTTCACCGAGCATTATGTGAATCAAATCGGCTCTTTTGATCCTGGCTCGCAGACTTTTCATGAAACTGCCACCCCTGCATCGAATAGTAACCCTTATGGTATTACGGTGGACGCTTCAAATAACATCTGGTTTACCGAGAATACCGATGCAGTTGCCTTGATTGGGGAATACACCAACCAGGGTGTCTTAAACGAGTATAAAATACGCAATAACCCAACAGGTGGTACCGGCCTGACTCCTCACCTGATCACCATTGATCCCAATGGCAATATCTGGTGGTCCGAGGGCTGGGTCAGCGCTATTGGTAGACTCAATGTCGCTGCCGCTCAGCCGGGAACGAACAATGGCGTTACTGAATATTTCTATACCCCCTCTTGTAGCGGTTGTGGTTCGCATACGTCTGGCATCAGCGCCGATAAGCAGGGTCTCATCTGGTTAGATGATTCTCTTCAAAACACTTTTGGTTCATTTCCCATTGGCGGGGGATCCTTCACTTTCTATAATAGCCCCAGTGGAGGCCATCCTCATGACGGCCTCAATGTTGATTCACAGAATCGTATCTGGTTCGATGAGGAATTCGCGAACAAGTTAGCGGAGGCTATTCAAGGTTCTCCCACACCAACACCGACATCGACTACGACACTAATACCGACGAGTACGCCGACGCCAACACCGACTCCTGGTAGTACCCTGGGTACCGATACCTTCCAGCGCGCCAATCAGTCCTTCTGGGGCACCGCGTCGGATGGGCAGACCTGGAGTGGCGATGCCAACGGCCAGAAGGTTTTCTCGATCTCGGGCAATGCCGGACTCGTCACCAATACTGGCAGCAACAGTTATAGCGCGGTTTTAGGGCCTACGGCTTCTGACGCCGAGGTGTATGCCACCGGCTCGATCAGCTCCTTTACCAATAGCAACTTTGGTGACGTGCTGCGTTGGACGAACGGGAATAACTGGTACAAGGCATTTATCGATGGCGCAAGCCTGTTCATCCAGAAAAAGGTCAACGGGGCGACTACCATGCTGGCCAGTGTGCCATTTAAGGCGACCGCGGGTACCTCCTACAGTATCCATTTCCGCGTGGTGGGCTCGACCCTGACCGCCAACGTCTGGGCCTCTTCGGGTTCCGAGCCTGGTGGCTGGATGGTCACAGCCAGCGATAGCAGCCTGACCTCTGGTTTCTGTGGCATGCGCTTCCTCACCCAGAGCGGCACTGCCACTGTCACCTCCTTCCTGGCAGACGTCCCCGGTGGATCTGGCTCGCCAACACCGACGAGTACGCCGACGCCGACTACAACACCAACGCCAACGCCGACGCCGACGAATACGCCGACGCCGACTACAACACCAACGCCGACGCCGACGAATACGAGTACGCCGACGCCAACACCGACTCCTGGTAGTACCCTGGGTACCGATACCTTCCAGCGCGCCAATCAGTCCTTCTGGGGCACCGCGTCAGATGGGCAGACCTGGGGTGGTGATGCCAACAGCCAGAAGGTTTTCACGATCTCGGGCAACGCCGGACTCGTCACCAATACTGGCAGCAACAGTTACAGCGCGGTGTTAGGGCCTACGGCTTCTGACGCCGAGGTGTATGCCACCAGCTCGATCAGCTCCTTTACCAATAGCAACTTTGGTGACGTGCTGCGTTGGACGAACGGGAATAACTGGTACAAGGCATTTATCGATGGCGCAAGCCTCATCATCCAGAAAAAGGTCAACGGCGTTACCAGCATTCTCGCCAGTGTGCCATTTAAGGCGACCGCGGGTACCTCCTACACCATTCATTTCCGCGTGGTGGGCTCGACCCTGACCGCCAACGTCTGGGCCTCTTCGGGCTCCGAGCCCGGTGGCTGGATGGTCACAGCCAGCGATAGCAGCCTGACCTCTGGTTTCTGTGGCATGCGCTTCCTCACCCAGAGCGGCACTGCTACTGTCACCTCCTTCCTGGCGAAGTCGCTTTAAGAGTCTGTAAAAATGTAGCACGGAGATATGTGAGTGCGGTTAGCAATAGACAAGGAAATAAAGCAATGTTTCTTCAAGGTAAAAAGCTTGCGCCTGGTGGGGTGATACTTCTACTGTTTTTGTTGCTGGTTGCCTGTAACTCTGCTGGAAGCAATAACAGCAATACAAGTACGGCAACCGGTTCAACTCGGGATCAGAGATCGACACCTTCAGCAACTGCTATCGCCACTATTACACCGCAAATGGTAACACCGAAAGCCAGCGGTTCGCCAGGCAAAGGACCGGTGGTTATTTCCAGCCCCACATCCGTGCCTGGTGGCAGGCCCGGTAGTCAGCAGATCGTGCTCGCCGACCGTACTATGATCATCAACCGCGTCACCAGGCAAAATGGAGTGAGCGCGAATACCACCTTGATCAGTTTGGACCTGAGCGTACAAAATACCAGCGCTAAAGCCATAATGAACCAACCCACCTTCTTCCAGCTGATGGCATCTGAAGGTGATACTTTTGGTTATCAATACAACAGCTCCGATAACTTCTATGGCACCATCGCTGCACACGCAACGCGCAGTGGTATGATCGTGTTTCAGGTGCCTACAGCGGCTGCAGCGGGTCTGCGCCTGTTGTATCGTCCTGAGATCGCAACAGAAACGGCCATCATCTTATTGAAAATAGCGTAAATAGGGAGGAAAAGAGACATGCTCGAAGTTCTACCGAAAGTTGCGAAGATGCAGGCGTCGTATGCGCTTGGCAAACCCCTTGCTCTTCCAATGAATCTCACCATTAGTGTCAGCTATCGCTGTAACTCGCGTTGTAAAACCTGCAATGTCTGGCAGCGCCCCAACGACGACTTCACCATTGAAGAGTACGACAAAACCTTCGCCTCCATTGGCAGAGATGCCTATTGGTTTACCTTTAGCGGGGGTGAGCCAACGCTGCGCAAAGACCTGCCGGAGATGGTCGAAGCTGCGTACCGGCATTGTCACCCCGGCATTATCAATATTCCCACCAATGGGATTCAGGATAAAATCATTCCTGGCCGCATTGAACGAGTTTTGCAGGCCGCTCCCAACTCTGAAGTAATTATCAATCTGTCACTGGATGGCGTGGGCGAAAAACATGATATCGTGCGCGGCGTCAAAGGTAACTTTGAGCGGGCTATGCGCACCTATGCTGGCCTGAAGGCGCTCAAGGGCCGTTATAAGAACTTCACGCTAGGTGTGCATACTGTCATCTCGAACTTTAACATAGACGAGTTTGAGAACATCTACGCTTTTGTACGCGACGAACTGAAGCCCGACTCCTTCATCAGCGAAATTGCCGAGGAGCGCGTGGAATTGGATACCGTGGGCATGGGTATCACCCCCCCAATTCAGAAATACCAGCCTGTCATCGACCGCCTGCAAGAGGGTATTCGCAAAGCTGAGTTCAGCGGCGTATCGCGCATCACTCAGGCATTCCGTGATCGCTACTATGACATCGTCAAACGTACCCTGGTAGAGAAGCGACAGGTCATCCCGTGCCTGGCCGGTATTGCATCTGCCCAGATCGCCCCAAATGGCGACGTGTGGACATGTTGCATCCGCGCAGAATCGGTGGGCAACCTGCGCGACCATAACTACGATTTTCGCTCAACCTGGACGACTGCCAAGGCTCACGAACTACGCAAAAGTATCAAAGCTGGCGAGTGTTATTGCCCACTGGCAAATGCATCGTATACCAACATGCTCTGTCATATGCCAACTGCCGCTAGCGTTGCCGTCGATGTCGCCAGGGGAACCGTCGCAGAGGCTCTTTCTCCTGGCAATCGTGGCAAATCTGCCAAACTACGTAACTTACCTGTAATCAATGAGGTGCGGCCATGACGACGAAACGCCTTTCCACTCTTCTCGTGGGGAACCTGCTTCTAGGGTTCGGTTTGCTCGGTATCGGTAGTCTCATAGCTTTCTCTGGTGTGCAGAGCGTCTCTGCCTCATCCCAGGCGACCAGCCCGTCTTTTGTACGTATTATCCATGCTTCACCCTTTGTAGGCACCGCTGACGTGTTTGTGGACGGCTCGAAGTTGCTGAGCAGTTTCGGGTTCGGTGCCGTCACCGATTACGCCACGGTTCCACCTGGGCCTCACAAGGTGCAGATCGCTCTGGTGGGCAAAGGCATTGGCGCCTCGGCCCTGACCGAGACCTTGTCCGTCAACCCGGGAGCCGCCTATACGGTAGCCGCCATCGGCGCCCAGGCAAACAACCTCTCGCT
>WNGK01000439.1_pt1 | contig 73267 bp, 56 predicted proteins | sample 5400601 | NCBI WGS metagenome assembly WNGK01 (sample SAMN13153376, study PRJNA577476) | soil metagenome | isolation source: 60 cm soil or saprolite under Garry oak tree replicate 1 | place: USA:California | collected 2016-06-15
GTAACCGGCGGCACCACGGTCTTCCGCTACAGCGGTCAAGTCTGCTCTGCCGGTCAATGAGTAAAAAGCGTGGTTTTTCACCTTCGTCGAGTAGCCGGGCGCCATCGCTGGCGCCCAGCCCTCTAAGAACCGGACTTGAGTTTCCCATTCATCCGACTCGAGCACTCCAAGACGCCCCCATGAAAAACGAGGACGCGGCCTGATGCAAAACAAAAGCAGACCTACTCGATACTGACGTGCTGCCGATTCGCACGGCGGTCGAAAATCCATCGGTCGTGTGTGAAGCTGCACCAACGGGTTGCCCCGTCGTCATTTGTTTTGCTTCATGCATCGGTTCAGGTCCGGAACGTGCTCTGCTGCCTTGCGGTAGCATTCTGCGGCCAGCTCATAGTTTTGTTCTACCCCTTCGCCGTCTTCGTATTTTTGTCCAAGTCCGGCTTGGGCATCGGCGTTGCCAGCCTCAGACGCCTTTCGATAGCACTTTAAAGTAAACTGAATTCCAGCTTCTCCTACCCTGCGAATTCCGACTTCCGAGCCGTCGTGTCGATTGGCAGGTGCATTGTCCGGTTGGAAGACTGCCGGCGATGCGCAAAAAGAGCCGACCGCCATCACCCAGTTTGATTCTCGTAGCCCTGAATACGTGTTCCGCAGCAGCCTTACTCTTCCGGCTGAAAGTGCATGGAGGCCACGACAAATTTGGCTCCACCGCATCGGAACATCAAATGGGTCCCTTCCGAGTAGGGTCGACAAAGCATTAAGGTGTTGCCTTCCATTGGCGCTAACTAGGCAAGCATTACGAGAACGAAATTCTCGTTTGGGACCCTATAATGGGGGTTTCGGAGTCTGCTGGACGCAACGCCAGGATTGGGCTGCGCTTTGACCTTTACGACGTACCTGCCATTTGCTTCCTTGCGGCTGTACAAGAGGAAGACCTGGGGACCAAGCTGCTCATTATTATTTTGCCCACGACCGCCGAGGCCAGGAACATCAAAACACCCAGGAGGAAGATAATCCAGTTGCAGATTTTAAGTACGTTTCTCACTCCTCCCTTCTTTTCTCCCTCAGAAAAACATCACCAGTGCCTCTTTGCGTCCTCGGCTTCACTTTTGTGAACGCCCTCCGGAATAGTCTCCATGGCTTCGAACAGCACTCCGTGTCTGTGCAGCTTTTTCATGATCCCTCCTGTTGTGATACTGAGTCTTTGATGTTGCCCAACGAGGCCTTCAATCGAGGGATTCGGGTTTATACCTGATTGACGATAGGCGGCTGCTCGTAGGGTGGAGGGCCTCCATCACAGTGGGATACTCCATTTGTCTACACACGTGAGTATCCTATCGCGGCGCAACGGTCAGCGCTAAGAACTCGCACGATCAAAGTGGAAGAAGAATCCGGGAAAATCGCCGGAAACTACTGAGAAAATAACATAACCGCTGCGCCGGCCTTCCGCGCCTCCTTCAGAAACACTTCGGTCAACGCCGGACCAGGCGCCTCAATCGGCATGAGACCTCCCGAGGACAGCAGAGAAGGAGAACCGTCGGGTTCACCGGAAGGGCTCTCTGCATGAATGCGAACAGAACCATCACCTCATAGCAAATATTGCGGTAGAACCGTGGTTCTTTCATCTCCTAAGGACCACGTCACGGGACTTAAGGCGAAGCCATGAACCTCCACAAACCGTTGCGGCAGAGTGCGTTGACGGGAGGCGCGACGGATGCTATAAAGAACATTTCAAAGCGGCGGCTTGAAGCCCACCGTGCGCTCCTCGGGGTGAGCGAGGTGAGGGGCCAACCTATCTGCCCCGCGCGGGTCCGGGTCAGAGGCGACGGAAATTTAGGCGCAACAATCTGATGCCCTCAATCGGTCACCAACTTGGCGAACTGTTCCTTGGGGCTGCGCCCACGGTCCTGATTATCCTCCTTTTTGGCTTCATCTTACGGCCGCTCTTCTTCCGGCCGCTGCTCGAAGTGATGGCCGAGCGCGAGGCCAGGACCGTTGCAATACCAGGAAGCGTTGAAGCGGGCGCGCGGCCAGGTGTACGCGGAACAAGAAGCGGCTCGCAAGAGACTGCTCGACGAGCGCGCGGCGCAACTGAAGGAGGCGCGAAGCAAGTCTTCCGGCGAAGTCAGCTCGGCAAAACAGCGCGTGGCCAAGGAGCTTGCCGCCGCGCGTCGCGAAGTGGAGGCCTCGGTGGCCGAGCTTTCCGCGGAAATTGCACGGCGAATTCTCGACTCGCCGCCGCGTCCGAGTTCGCCCGCGAGAGGGGCTCGATGAGGGCCGGGCGTATCCTATTGGCCCCCGCCAGCGCCGTCCTTGCGGCGCTTTTCTTGACACTGAGCGCGCACGCCGCCGAAGAAGGGGGCGCCGCTACGGCACCAGAACTTTTCAAGTGGATGAATTTCGCGATCTGGGCAGGCGCACTTTTGTGGGTTTGCTGGAAGAAAGCTCCGCGATTCTTCCGCGCCCGCGCGGAAGAAATCGGCTCCGCGATCAGCAAGGCAGGCAGCATGAAGGCGGCGGCGGACGCGCAGCTCCGGGAAGCGGAGGCGAAGCTCGAAAATTTGGAGAAAGAAGTCGCGGAATTGCGCGCGTTCGCCGATCGCGAAGCGGCCGCGGAAGTCGAGCGCATTCGAACGGCAACGCGTTCGGACATGGAAAAAATTGCGGTGGCGGCAAAGGCCGAAATCGAAGCAGCGGAGCGCGCGGCGCGCCTGGAATTGAAAGCCGTGGCGGCACGGCTGGCGGTCGAAGGCGCGGAATCGCTCCTGACCAACCAGCTCACCGCGCAAACGCAGGCGGGATTGATCAGCAACTTCGTGAAGAACCTGGAGGGGATGCCCCATTGAAGTCAGCGACCCTGCGATACGCAAACGCGCTGGCGGACATCGCCCTGGAGCAGGGCGCGGGGGAGCCGGCGGCGAAGCAGCTGGAAAGTTTCGGCGCGGCATACGCGCAATCGGCGGAATTGCGCACCTTCCTCGGAAGCCCGGCGGTCAGCGTGGAAGCGAAGCATGAAGTCCTCGAAAAAATCGCCAAGCGCCTGGGCGCGAGCAAGATTATTCGCAATTTCTTGTTGGTGATTGCCGATCACCGGCGCACGCAACTGATTCCGGAGATCGCCGCGGCGTTTCAGCAGGTGCTGCGGCAGCGTCAAGGCGTTGCGGAAGCGGAAGTTTCTTCGGCGGTAGAATTGACCGCCTCGCAGAAAAAAGAGCTGGCCGCCACGCTCGAGCGGCTCACGGGCAAGAAAATCGAGCCGAAGTACGCGCTCGATCCCTCCCTGCTCGGCGGGGCGGTGGTGCGCATCGGCGACACGATTTACGATGGTTCGTTGCGGACCCGCCTGAATGAGATGGGCGCGCGGCTGGCGGCGGAATAAAAAGGGATTCGACGGCAGGGTTTTCGGTCCCCGGTGTGTTGAGCAAGTCTTCGCGGAAGCAATGGAGCGGCAATGGCGAACATCAAGGCAGACGAAATCAGCAAGATTCTGCGCGAGCAGATTGAGAATTACGAGCAGGCCATTGCGGTCGACGAGGTGGGCGCGATTATTAGTGTGGGCGACGGCATTGCGCGCGTGCATGGCCTGGAAAGGGTGATGGCCGGCGAAATGCTGGCGTTTCCGCACGACGTGTATGGAATCGCGCTGAACCTGGAAGAAGAAGAAGTCGGCGTGGTGCTGCTCGGCGAAACGACGGAGCTGAAGGAAGGCGACGTCGTGAAGCGCACGAACGCGATTATGTCCGTGCCGGTAGGCGAGGCCCTGGTGGGTCGCGTGGTCGACCCCCTGGGACAGCCGCTGGACGGCAAGGGTCCCATTGTCAGCAAGCTGCGCAATCCGCTCGAGCGCCTTGCCCCGGGGGTCATCGATCGCCAGCCGGTGCGCGAGCCGTTGCAGACGGGCATCAAAGCGATTGACAGCATGATTCCGATCGGGCGCGGCCAGCGCGAGCTGATCATCGGCGACCGCCAGACCGGGAAGACCGCGGTGATCCTCGACTCCATCATCAATCAAAAGGGCGGCGACGTTATTTGCATCTACTGCGGGATCGGCCAGAAGCGTTCGACCATCGCGCAGGTAGTGAAAATCCTGTCCGATGCGGGCGCGATGGATTACACGATTGTGGTGGCGTCCTCGGCCGCGGAGCCCGCTTCGCTGCAATATATCGCGCCGTACGCCGCGTGCGCCATGGGCGAATACTTCCGCGACAACAAACGGCACGCGGTGGCTTTTTACGATGACCTTTCCAAGCACGCCCAGGCGTACCGCGAGATCTCCTTGCTGCTCCGGAGGCCTCCGGGACGCGAAGCGTTTCCCGGCGACGTGTTCTATCTGCACTCGCGCTTGCTCGAGCGAGCTGCAAAGTTGAACGATAAGCTCGGCGGCGGCTCGCTGACGGCATTGCCGGTGATCGAGACGCAGGCCGGCGACGTCTCCGCATACATTCCCACGAACGTGATTTCGATTACCGACGGGCAGATTTACCTGGAAGCGGACCTTTTCAACGCCGGCATCCGCCCGGCGATCAATGTGGGCATCAGCGTGAGCCGCGTAGGCGGCAACGCGCAGATCAAGGCGATGCGGCAAGTGGCGGGGTCGTTGCGGCTGGATATGGCGCAATACCGGGACCTGGCGGCGTTCGCGCAGTTTGGCGCGGACCAGCTCGACAAGGTCACCCAGGGGCAGCTCGCGCGCGGACAGCGGCTTACGGAAATTCTGAAACAGGAACAGTTCGTACCGCTCCCGGCGGAAAAGCAGGTGCTGATTATTCAGATAGGCACGAGCGGCGCGCTCGACAGTTTGCCGGTGCCGGAAGTGCGGCGCTTCGAAGGCGAGTTTTTGCAGTTCACGGAGACGAATTACCCCTCGCTGCTAAAGAATATCGCGGCGAAAAAGGCGCTCGACGACGGCATCAAGGCGGAGATCAGGAAGGCCGTCGATGCGTTTAAGGAGCGCTTCACGGTGGCGGCCGGCGGAGCCACAAATTAGGGATTTCGACCGACGAAGCGAGTATGGCCACACTTCTCGATTTCCGGCGACGCATCCGCTCGGTGAAAAACACCCAGCAGATTACGCGCGCCATGAAGTTCGTGGCCGCGGCCCGATTGCGGCGCGCGCAGGAAGCGGCCCTGGCGGCGCGGCCCTATGCGAAAGAACTGACGCGTGTGCTGCGCTCGACCATCAGCCGGATCGCGGAACCCCAGCATCCGCTGCTGGCGCGTCGGCCGGAGGAGAGAGTTCTTGCGCTGGTGCTGACCGGCGAGCGCGGGCTGGCGGGGGCGTTTAATACCAACCTTCTCCGCAGGGCGAACGAGTTTTTCCGGGCGAACCAGGGCCGGAAACTCCTGCTCATCCCCGTCGGCAAAAAAGGACGGGATGCTCTGAGAAAAGCGGGCTTCACGCTGATCGCGGAATACATCAATGTGCTGGCTCGCGTGGAATTCGCGACGGTCCGCGAGATCGCGAATTTGGTAGCGGATCTCTACGCCAAATGCGAAACCGATTCCGTGTACATCATCTTCAGCGAATTCAAGACGGTGATGTCGGCGAACCTCACGGTCGAGAAGCTTCTTCCGGTGGATCCCGAGCAGGTCAAGGAAGCCACGGCGGAACCGTCCAGCGCACAGGTGGAGTACATTTACGAGCAGCCCGCCGAGCAACTCCTCGATCGGCTGCTGCCACGCTACGTGGAATCGCAGGTGCAGCGGGCCATGCTCGAGTCTTCCGCTGCCGAACACGCGGCGCGCATGACGGCGATGGAATCGGCCACGAAAAACGCGGGCGACGTCATCGAGGCGCTGACGCTGCACATGAATAAGGTGCGCCAGGCGGCCATCACCAAAGAGATTATTGAGATTGTGAGCGGTGCATCGAGCACTGCTTAGGAGAAGGCATGGCGGAAAAATACGGAGCCGTGGGACACATCGTGCAGGTGATCGGGCCGGTGCTTGACGTGCGATTCGAGGGCGGCTATCTGCCAGCGATCTACAACGCCATCCATATCACCAGTGACGGCTACAACGTTCCCGAACCAATTGACGTGACCGCCGAGGTGCAACAGCACCTGGGCGAAGGACGCGTGCGTGCGGTGGCGATGGAGCCGACCGAAGGCTTGGTGCGCGGGATGAAGGCCCACGATCTGGGAGAGGGCATCAGCGTGCCGGTGGGCCGCGCCACGCTCGGCCGGGTGATGAACGTGCTGGGCAAGCCCGTGGATCAACTCGGCCCCATCAACAGCACGACGAGATACCAGATCCACCGGCCGGCGCCGGCGCTCGACCAGCAATCGACGACGCTGGAAATGTTCGAGACGGGCATCAAGGTCGTGGACCTGATTCAGCCGTTCTTGAAAGGCGGAAAGATCGGCTTGTTCGGAGGCGCGGGCGTCGGCAAAACCGTTCTCATTCAGGAATTGATTCACAACGTCGCGATGCAGCACGGCGGCGTTTCCGTTTTTTCCGGCGTGGGCGAACGTACCCGCGAGGGCAATGACTTGTGGCTGGAATTCCAGGAATCCGGCGTGGTCGTGCCGGGCAATTCGGAAAAGTCGCGCGCGGCGCTGATTTATGGCCAGATGACCGAGCCGCCCGGAGCGCGCCTGCGTGTCGGCCTGACCGGGCTGACGGTAGCGGAATATTTCCGCGACCAGGAACATCTCGACGTGCTGCTGTTTATCGACAACATTTTCCGATTTGTGCAGGCGGGTTCGGAAGTTTCCGCGCTGCTCGGCCGCATGCCGTCCGCGGTGGGTTATCAGCCGAACCTGAACACCGAAATCGGTGAACTGCAGGAGCGCATCACCTCGACGAAGACCGGTTCGATCACCTCGGTGCAGGCCATTTACGTGCCCGCCGACGATTATACGGATCCGGCCCCGGCCGCGACGTTTACGCACCTGGATGCTTCGACCAACCTCAGCCGGCAAATCGTGGAGCGCGGGATTTATCCCGCTGTCGATCCGCTGGCCAGCTTCTCGCGCATTCTCGACCCACGCATCGTGGGCCAGGAGCATTACACCGTGGCGCGCGCGGTGAAGTCGATTCTGCAGCGCTACAAAGATTTGCAGGACATCATCGCGATCCTGGGCATTGAAGAACTTTCCGACGAAGACAAGCGCACCGTGGTGCGCGCGCGCAAGATTGAAAAATTCCTCTCCCAGCCGATGTTTGTGGCCGCCCAGTTCACCGGTCTCGAGGGCAAGTACGTCAAGATCGACGACACGGTGCGCAGCTTCAAGGAAATTGTCGAAGGCAAGTATGACGACGTCCCCGAGCAGGCGTTCTACATGGTGGGCACGATCGACGAAGCCTTGCAGAAAGCGGAAAAAATGAAGGCAGGTGTCTAACGAGCATGCTTCCCGAGGCCATCGAGCTGGTGATCGTCACGCCCACACGGCAGTTGCTGCGGGCGCGCACCCAGGAAGTGACGCTGCCGGGCGCCAACGGCTACTTGGGCGTTTTACCCGGCCACGCGCCGCTGATGACCGAGCTCGGCATCGGCGAATTGACTTTTCAGGGCGCGACAGAAAGCGCACCCCTCTCGGTGATTCGGGGCTTCGCGGAAGTCTTGCCGGATCGCGTCACCGTGCTTGCCGAAACCGCCGAACTGGCCGCTGAAATTGATCTCGAGCGCGCGGAAGCCGCGAAAGCCCGGGCGGAAAAGCGGCTCACCGCAGGAGACCCCAACATCGATTGGGACCGCGCCGGCGTGGCTCTCGAGCGCGCCCTGATTCGCATTCAGGTCGCCCGCAAGTACCGGGGCGTGCCCGCGGATTCCCGCTGACCGCTTGCCGTTCATATTAGCGCTCGGCCGTCTTGTGACCCCGAGCTGGAGCCATTCATCTAATGCTTTGGAGATGAATTTGGCTGGACTTATTTGGACGAGCCCGATTTGCATTAATCTTATTTAGAGTAGTCCGCGCGCAATGGAACCCATCATCATTTACACCACGAACTGGTGCCCGGATTGCCGGTACACGAAAGCCTTCCTGCGGGAAAGAGGCGTCGCGTACCGCGAAGTGAACATCGAAGAAGACCAGTCCGCCGAAGAGATCGTTCTGAAAGCAAATAACGGCTTCCGCAAAGTACCGACGCTCGAAGTCGCCGGGCGCTATTTTGCCTGCAGCCCGTTTGATCCGGAAGAACTTGCGCTGGAACTGGACCTGCCGCTCGATCTGTAACGTTCCTAGGCGACGGGCAGGCCGCGCGCCCAAACGTAACTCACGTGCATGGACTCGTCGAGCAGAACGACGTCGGCGTCCGCACCCGTCCGCAGCGATCCTTTCTTGAATTCGATTCCCAGCAGAGACGCGGGATTCAGAGTCAGCATGCGCACCGTGTCCGTTAAGGGAACGCCGAGGTTCGCGATGTTGCGGAGCGCGCGGTCGAGCGTCAGCGTGCTGCCGGCGAGGATTCCTGCGGCATTTCGGCAGACTCCATTGGTCACGATCACCTCCATGCCGCCCAGCAGGTATTTTCCATCCGGCATACCCGTGGCAGAAAGGCCGTCGCTCACCAGAATGACCCGCTCGTGCCCTTTAGCCCCCAGCAGCAGCTTCATCGCGCCCTCTTCGACGTGCACGCCGTCGGCAATCAACTCGGCATGGATTTCGGGGGAAGTGAGGACCGCCCCGATGACACCGGGGTCGCGGTGCGTGAAGGGCCGCATGGCGTTGTAGGTGTGCGTGGCGCTTCGCGCTCCGCGCGCGATGGCAAACCGCGTCTGCTCGTAATTGGCATCCGTATGGCCCACCGAAACAACCAGGCCGGCTTTGCGCGCCGCTTCGATGCACGGGGTTGCTCCGAGCACCTCGGGAGCGATGGTAATCAGGCGGGCCTTTCCTTCCGCAGCCTCGAGAAAGCGTTGGAGCAAAGCCTCTGAAGGGGATTGAATCCATTCCGCGGGATGTACGCCGCGACGGGTTTTGCTGATAAACGGCCCCTCAAGGTGGATTCCCAAGACTTCGGCGCGAGATTCCGTCGCCGCGTGCTGCTGCGTGATGTACAGGGAGATTCCTGCCGCCGCCCGGGAAGTGTCGTCTGGGCCCGCGGTGATGGTGGTGGCGAGAAGCGAAGTCGTGCCAAACTCGGCCACCTTCCTGGTCACCGCGGCAAGCGCGTCGCCGGTCGCTTCCATGAAGTCACGTCCGCCTGCGCCGTGGATATGAATGTCGATGAATCCCGGAATTGCGGTTGTTTCGGTCGCAGAGACTTCCCTGGCGCCGGCGGGCAAGCGCAGGCTGCTCCGCGGCCCGACCGCCTCGATAACGTCGTCGCGTATCAGAATCCCCGCGTCGCTGATTTCCGAAGCCGGGGTCAAAGCGCGTCCCGCGTGGATAAGGGTGGTCGGCATGGTCGTGGAACATCGTAACGGAAATGTCGGGCGGGACAAAACAAAACGGGCAGACCAACCCTCGGTCTGCCCGCTCTTCAAAAATAAAGACGCTTGCTTGGCGCTACTTGCCGGCCATTTCGATGCTGGTCAGCTTAAGCGTCTCGCCGTCCACCGCGCCCTTGACGGTAACGTGGTGGCCGGCATGCTCCGCTACTTTGTCTTGCGCGTCGACGACATACACCTTCTTGTCGGCGTCGTTCACAAACACGTACTTGGCGCCATGTTCCTTGACGCACTTGGTCGTGCAGTCGCCGGCCTTTTCGTTCGCACCTTTCGCTCCGCACTGGCTGTCGGAAATCCAGCCGGTCCAGGAACCGTCTGCCGCCATTGCAAGAGTCCCCGCGAAGAGCGTTGCCGCAATTGCCGTTGAGAGTCTCAGTTTCATGGTTTCCCCCCTCCAGAAGTCCATTTTGTGGTAGTTGAGTGACCGGGCCGTACTAAGCTTCGCACAGCCGCGGCCCCGCTGTCCAGCCGGTTGCTATACCGTTCTAGTATACCGTTCTCGGCCCCCCTTTATTCCCGGAAGACGCGCAATCAAAAGGGGAGGATCCTCAAGCAACCCTCCCCGAACCGCCGTAATCGCTACGGAAAGCGGAAGCCCTGCTAACTTTTCTGCGAGCTCCCCTCGAGCCTACAGGCCGGAAGTGGCGTTGCTGGCAGAGGCCGTGGGCGCGGGCTTCGGGACGCTCAGATACCCCGTAGCGCTGGACTTGCTGACTTTGTTCACCACGAGTTCGAGCGCCGAGTGGCTGCCACCGGTGTAGAAGAAGATGGGTTCGTTGACCGAGCGGTTCTTCTTCTCAAAGCTGTTGTCGTCCGCCAGCACGTTAATGGTGTACTGATTCTTCTTGGGGTTGGTGTCCTTCAACACAAGCTGAATGCCGCCCACTTTGGTGGCGCCGCCCTTGCGCTGCACGGTGAACTCAAAATAATCGCGCTGGCCAATGCGGCGAAGCTGGTCGATTTCGTCGTGGTTTCGGGCAATCAGCGTGCCCATCTCGCTGCGAGCCATCTGAATGCTGTTTTTCGTGGCGTCCAAGTCGCCCTTGACTCCGTTGACGTCGCCGTTCAACTTGGTCAGGTCATCGGCGCTCGCCTTGGTGGCCAATTCTGCCTTCATCGAGGTGGCCAGATTGTCCACCTTCTGATCCACGGCATGCGTCGCGTTCTTGGTCTGTTTGTGCGCGCTGACCAATTCGCCCTGCGTGACGTTTAGCTTGTCGGCGATGACCTTCAGATCGCTTTGCATTTGCTGGTTGATTTCGTCTTCCTTGGCAAGACGCTGGGTGAGAGCATCGCTGGCCTGCTTGGAAGCCACGGCGGTTTGCTCAAGACTCTTGGCCTGATTGAGGGCGCTCCAGCTCAGTCCGAGGCCAACGAGGGAAAGGCCGCCCAAGATGCCAACCGCCAATCCTACCCAGCGGGGTGTCCCCGTGGTGCCAGTCTGGGAAAACTCCTGAAATTCGCTCATAGAGGTTTCGTCTCTCCTTTAGGCGATTTAGCCCTATAGGCAACAGGGAGCATCCGCCGCGCCAAAACCGCTACTCGATACTAGTACTATTTAAGATATTCAAAATAAGCCTCTTGATCGAGTGTTAGGAATAGGTCGCCATAGTTTTATACGTACTAGTACACGTAGATTTTACGCTGGATGGTAGAAGGCGCCGTAGGTGGGGAAGGTTGGTTCGGGGGGGGGGAAGAGAGCGAACAGGGGAGAGGCTCGGACGGGCTTTCAAGTCGTCGGGAAACGTGCATAGAGGCGTTCTGGTGCAGGCAGTTAGCAGGAGGTTAGGCGGCCGAAAGTGTCGGCAGCGGCCTCGGAGCGATTCGCGTTAAAGTAGCGGTCGAGGGTATTCACCGCGGCTTCGAGAACCAAGCGGCAGTCGGAGCAGGTTTCAAGGTGACGCCTGATTTCGGTCTCGACGGACGAGGATAGGCGACCTTCTAAATACCAGCAGATCAGATGAATGGTGTCTCGACAGCTCATTCCCGTGCACCTACGCTATTCGCAAAACCTGCGGACCAGGCGCTAAAACGTGCTGCACTTGCGGCGCCAAAGGTGGGGAGGATGCTTTAAGAGTGTTAACAAGCTGAAAATAGAACACTTACGCTACTCATAATAGGGGGACAACAGTCGGGTCAGGGTATCGAATTCTGAAAAGATTACACCTCGAATGGGCAAAAATGAGTCCGTTTTCGCCCCGTCCTTACCTCTCGGGAACAATGGTCGTTTCGCGGAGGGCGGCAATGCGGTCTGCCAGCGGCGGATGGGTGCTAAAAAGCGTCCCGAGCGAGCCGCCCCGAAAAAGGGGCTTTACGATGCACAAGGAAGAAGTCGAAGGCGATATAGCCGTCGTCGGAATGCGATTGTTGTACCCACCCAGCTTCTGAAGGGCGCTGATCAATCCGTAAGGGTTTCCCACCATCCGTGCGCCGGTCTGGTCGGCGGAATACTCCCGCTGGCGGGAGAGTCCGAGCTGCAGGAGCATGGCGGCAAGAGGGGCCAGAATCATCATCAGCAGACCGAGCAGTCCGCCGCCTCCGCCTCCCTCGCCATCATCGCGGTACGGTCCCCAGTAGGCAATCCAGGTGATGGCGCCAGCAATGGTTGCAGCGATCGAACTGATGAGAATGTCGTAGTTGCGGACGTGCGAGAGTTCATGTGCGATGACGCCTTCAAGTTCGTCGTCATTCATCAATTCGAGCAAACCCTGGGTAACCGCCACCGAGGCGTGGCGCGGGTTTCTCCCCGTAGCAAAAGCATTGGGGGCCGCCTCGGGAACCACATACAGTTTTGGCACGGGTAAATTTGCTTTTGCGGCCAGGCGCTCCATGACGGCATACAGTCTCGGCAACTGTTCCCGCGTGACAGGCTTGGCGCCGCTCGACAAAAGCGCGATCTTGTCTGAGAAGAAGTAGGCAAACGCATTGGACACGATCGCAAAGCCCAGGCCGATGGTCATGCCATTGCGTCCGCCAATGGATTGGCCGAGGAACATTAGCAGCAGCGTAAGAGCGACCAGCAAAAGAGTTGTTCGAAAGACTCTCATGGTTTTCCTTCCATTCTACGCGCGCGCCAACCTGGCACAGAGTCGAGCAGCGGTCGTTCAAGCGAAAGCAACGCAAAATCTCCCTGCCGACAGGGACGCCTCACTTGATTAGATACGGGCGGCGGCCGCAGGTTGTTTCGCGGGCTTGCGCTCGAAGCGTACCGCGTCCTTCTGGCCGTCCCGGTCGACGATCAGGTGATCGCCCGGCACCACCTTGCCTTCCAGGATCTGCAATGCCAGCGGATCCTGGATCAATCGTTGAATCGTACGGCGAAGCGGCCGCGCGCCATAAGCCGGGTCGTAGCCTTCGCGCAGCAGCAATTCCTGAGCCGCCGGTTTCACTTCCAGGGTGAGTTGCCGCTCGGCGAGCAGCCTCTCCACGTCTTTCATGAGCAGGCCCACAATCTTCGCCAACTGTTCCTTGCCGAGGGGATTGAAGATGACAATTTCGTCGATGCGGTTGAGGAACTCCGGTCGGAACGATTCGCGCAGCGCCTCCATGGCTTCCTTTCTTGCGCGCTCAGGATCCGTGCCGGCTAGTTCAGAAATGGCCGTCGAGCCGACGTTGCTGGTCATCACCAAAACGGTGTTGCGGAAATCCACGGTGCGGCCCTTTCCATCGGTGAGCCGCCCGTCCTCCAAAATTTGCAGCAGGACGTTGAATACGTCAGGGTGCGCTTTCTCGATTTCGTCAAAAAGGACGACGGAATACAGATGACGTCGCACCTGCTCGGTGAGCTGGCCGCCTTCTTCATAGCCAACGTAGCCTGGCGGCGCGCCAATCAGCCGCGAGACACTGTGCTTCTCCATGTACTCGCTCATGTCGATGCGGATCATCAACTTCTCGTCGTCGAAAAGAAATTCCGCCAGAGCACGCGCGAGCTCAGTTTTTCCCACCCCGGTGGGTCCGAGAAAAATGAAAGAGCCGATGGGGCGCTTGGGGTCCGAGAGCCCGGCGCGGCTGCGGCGCACGGCGTTGGCCACGCGCGCGAGGGCATCTTCCTGGCCGACGACGCGCTGTCGCAGGCGTTCTTCCATGTGCACGAGCTTCTGCGCTTCGCCCTCAAGCAGACGGCCGGCCGGGATGCCCGTCCATTTGCTTACGAGCTTGGCGATGTCTTCTTCATCGACTTCTTCTTTCAGCATCGGGGCATCCTTCTGCACCGAGGCAAACCGTTGCTGGGCCTGCTGAAGTTCGCGTTCCGCGGCGGCGATTTTGCCATAGCGGATTTCCGCAACCTTGGCCAGTTCGCCGGCGCGCTCGAAGCGCTGCTCCTCCGCCTTGAGCTGCTCGATTTGCTCCTTGAGCTTGCGGATTTTTCCGATGGCCTCTTTTTCGGCTTGCCAACGCGCTTTTTTCCCGCTGGATTCTTCCTTCAGTTTGGCAAGCTCCTTTTCGATCTGGCCGCGGCGCTCCTTGGAGTGGGCGTCGGATTCCTTGAGCAATGCCTGGCGCTCAATTTCGAGCTGCAGGATGCGGCGCTCGATTTCGTCGATCTCGACGGGCATGGAATCGATCTGCATGCGGAGGCTGGCGGCGGCTTCGTCGACGAGGTCGATGGCCTTGTCCGGCAAAAAACGATCGGAGATATAGCGGTGGGAGAGAGTCGCCGCGGCCAGGATGGCCGCGTCTTTGATGCGCACACCGTGATGCACTTCGTAGCGTTCCTTCAAGCCGCGGAGAATGGCAATGGTGTCCTCGACCGTAGGTTCGGCAACCAGGACCGGCTGAAAACGGCGTTCGAGTGCCGGATCCTTCTCGATGTGTTTCTTGTATTCATTGAGCGTCGTGGCGCCGATCGCGCGCAGCTCACCGCGGGCCAGCGCCGGCTTCAGCATGTTCGAGGCATCCATGGCGCCTTCGGCGGCGCCGGCCCCCACCAGCGTGTGCAGCTCGTCGATGAAAAGGATGATTTGCCCCTCGGCCTCGGTGATTTCTTTGAGAACGGCTTTGAGCCGGTCTTCAAACTCGCCGCGGAATTTCGCTCCTGCCACGAGAGCGGCAAGGTCCAAGGCCACAATGCGCTTGGTCTTCAGCACGTCCGGCACGTCGCCAGAAACGATGCGTTGCGCCAGGCCTTCCACGATGGCCGTTTTGCCGACACCCGGTTCGCCGATCAATACCGGATTGTTTTTGGTGCGCCGCGCGAGGATTTGCATCACGCGGCGAATTTCTTCGTCGCGGCCGATGACCGGATCGAGTTTCTGCTTGCGGGCTAGTTCGGTCAGGTCACGCGCATACTTGTCTAGGGCCGCGTAGGTAGCTTCGGGATTTTGAGAGGTCACCCGCTGCGTGCCGCGCACTCCGGCGAGAGCCTGAAGAATCGCTTCGTGCGAAGCGCCCTGCCTCTTTAACAGTTGCCCGGCAGGATCGCGGTCGCGTCCGGCGATCGCCAGGAAAAGGTGTTCGGTCGAGACGTACTCGTCCTTGAATCGGTCCGCTTCCTTGAATGCCTGCTCGAGAACGTCGTTGAGCGACCGGCCCATGTGCTGCTCGGCAAACCCCTGCACTTTGGGCAGCCGGGCGATCTCCCTCGCGATCTCTTGGGTCAGCGCTTCGGTGTGAATGCCCAGCCGGGCGAGCAGGGGAGGCACCACGCCATCGCTCTGTGCTACCAGCGCCGCCAGCAGGTGAATCGGTTCCATCTGCTGATTCTCGTGCTGAGCGGCAACCTCCTGGGCGCTTTGCACGGCTTCCTGCGCCTTCACGGTCATTTTTTCAAATCGCAACATAGCAACCTCAATCTCCCGGCGATCGCCAGAAGGGGCTGGCGCGACGGCCAGCCCCTTCCCGGTTGCCCCCTCGGCACCTTTTCTTTGAGCCTCTTGCTGCGTCGGGAGCTCATTTGCCGGAAGCAGCCGCGGCCACGGCCGGAGCGTTGACGGTCACCTCAATCTGCTTCGGCTTCGCTTCCTCGCGCTTGGGAATGCTCAACGTCAGCACGCCGTTCTGATACCCGGCTTTAATCGCATCGGTGTTCACGGTATTTGCAAGCGTGAAGCTGCGGGCGAAGGAACCGAACGAGCGCTCCACGCGCAGGTAGTTCTCCTCGCTGACTTTCTTTTCGAACTTGCGCTCGCCGCGGATGGTGAGCAGGTTGTTCTCCACGCGGATGTCTAGATCCTTGGGATCGACGTCGGGGAGATCCGCTTTCACGACGAGCTCTTGCTCGGTCTCGTAAATGTCCACGGCCGGCGCCCACGCGCTGAGGTTCGACTGCTCGCCGGTCCGGGCAACATCGTTGAACAGACGATTGATCTGGTCCTGCAGGGTGGTCACGCCCCGAAAGGGTTCCCATCGGGCTATGGTTCTCATGGTTGTAAGCACCTCCATTGGTGACTGCAAAGGGATAATAAAATATGAGTGTCTAAGTGTCAAGTCAAATTTTTGGTCGTTGGCTATGTCTTGCTAAACTGCTTAGAATGAATAGCGTATATGTCATTTAGAGTCGGTGGAGGTTCCAACTTCTTGGGTGTTGTGGCGTCCGCGACCGGGCCCTTCAGATGGCCAAGCGGTTTGTTTCGTTGGTCGAAGCGGCCTTCCTGCTAGACTACGGCTGCTCATGCGCCTGGAGAATCTGGATTTCGACCTGCCCCGCGAACAAATTGCGCAGCGGCCGCTAGAGCACCGCGACGCTTCGCGCCTGTTGCTCGTCGACCGCTCCTCGGGGAGGTTTCAAGACCGGGGGTTTCGCGAATTGCCGGATCTCCTCGCGGGCAACGAGCTCGTGGTGCTCAACAATGCGCGCGTGATTCCCGCGCGGCTTTTTGGGCGCAGAGCCGGAGTGCGGTCCGAGAAGCCCTCGCGATCCACGCGGGCCGAGCACTTGACGGGAAAGGTGGAGGTCCTGCTGACCCGCCAAGTCGGTGACGACGCCTGGGAAGCCTTGGTCCGCCCTGGGCGCAAGATGCGCTTAAGGGAGCGCGTTCTGTTCGGCGGGGGAGAACTGGAGGCGGAGATAACCGCGCGCGGGGATTTTGGATTGCGCACCCTGCGGTTCGTTTCTCATGACTCGCGCACCGTGAATGAGCACTTTGAGCGGCTAGGACACGTTCCGCTGCCGCCATACATTGAAAGGGCGGACGAAACGGCGGACCGCGAGCGTTACCAAACCGTATTTGCCAAGCGGCCCGGCGCTATTGCCGCTCCTACGGCGGGGCTGCACTTCTCGGAGGACATACTCAAACGAATCCGCGAGCGGGGTGTGGAGCTGTGCGAGCTGACGCTCGACGTAGGCCTCGGGACGTTTCAGCCAGTGCACGGCGAAACGCTGGAAAGCCACGTGATGCATTCCGAAACCTACGAGATTCCAGGCGAAACCGCCGCGCTAATCGATCGAGCGCACGCCGCAGGGCGGGCCGTTTTGGCCATTGGAACAACGGTGGTGCGAGCGCTTGAAGATGCAGCGCTGCGCGCGGCAGAAGCGCGATGCTCAAATACGGTTCTTTCCGGCAAAGCCGAGGCGCAATTGTTCATCACTCCGGGATTTCATTTTCGCGCCGTGAATGCGCTGCTCACGAACTTTCATTTGCCGCGCTCGACGTTGCTGGCGCTGGTGTGCGCCTTTGCCGGGCGAGAAAATGTGCTGGCCGCTTACCGCCATGCCGTGGAAGCGGGCTACCGTTTCTACAGCTACGGGGATTGCATGCTGATTGGTTGAAGCAAGAAGCAAAGACTCTGCAAGAAGCAGCCGCGATTCGCGAGAGAGCAAGCGCATAGCGGACTTCTGGAGCAATGGAAGAAACGCAAAGGAGCCGGAGTCGCAGGTCTAGCGGACAAGCAGGGAGGCTGCGGCGGTGCAACCTCCCTGTCGTCGCGAGGAGAGCCATCACGAAGCGGCTGCGCTTACTCGCCAAAAACAAAGACGCGGGACTGCCCGGAGAAGCGCACTTCCTTGACTTGGCCATTTTCGCCGATCAGCAGGGAGTCGTAGCTGGACTTGGCGCTCCGGTCTTCCCAGCGGCCTTCGGATTCGGCGACAACTTTGCCACCCTTTTCCACGGTGGCTTTGTTGCCGTCGATCATCAGGCGGTATTCGCCGGCCTGCAACTCGGCCTTGCCGAGCTTGGCGGATTGCGCGAGGCTAATGTTCTTGGAAAAGGGTTTGGCGAGGAGTGGCACTGCCAGCACCAGGGCAGCGAGTAAAGCGAAACAACGGAAAAAGGAGCTGTTTTTCATGCGTGTCAAATTCCTTTCCGAAAGGATCGAGTCAGCCGCAATAGGACGCCGGGCGGGCGAGATGGGGTTGACACGCAAACGCCGGACGAGTAGTCTCGCCGGTGAAGACACGTCTTCTTCCTGGACTAACGGCCGGAAAAGCTGCGTGTCACGGCCCCCCGGTTGCCACCGCGGGGGTTTTTTTTGAATCTCGCCTTGAGCAGTGCTCTCTGGCGGCTGCCCCCATATAGACGAAATCGTGCCGGGGAATGTTTCGCCGGAGCATAATAAAATTTTGCCGGGACCAAAAAAATGCGGCGGTGCTCTCTTTATTTTCCCTCAAGCGTCATCACGTTCCTGATTGCAAAAGGTAAATCTTTCCTAAAACGGAGGAACGGGCAAAGGGCCTTGCGACCGACGCAAGCCGTTTTGCGTCCCGGACAACGCGCACAACGCTTGCGCTGGTGCATCGCCTCGATTGTTCATCTATACTCTAGGTCATTTTTTTCAGGACCCACGAATGCGCATTCTCATTCTCAGCGATTTGCACTCCAATGGGAGTGCCCTGGACGCCGTCCTCGATGCCGCGAAGGATCGCTGGGATTCGTCCGTGTGCCTCGGCGATGTGGTTGGCTACGGCCCGGATCCCAATTACGTAACGGCCCGGTTGCGAGAACTTGGCACGAAGACGATTCGAGGAAATCACGACAAGGCGGTGACGGGTTTGATGGCCACGGAAGATTTCAATCCCGTTGCCAAGGCTGCCGTGGACTGGACGCGAGCGGAATTAAAGCCGGAAAATATGGCGTGGCTCGCGGCTTTGCCAAAGGGGCCGTTGGTGACCGACGGCATCGTGCTGGTCCACGGGGCCCTTCAGGACGAAGATGAATATGTGTTCACGCCGGAACAGGCTCTGGAAGGGCTCCTCGATTCCAATGCCGTTGTTACTTTTTTCGGGCACACGCATCACCAGGGCGGCTTTTCCAATCAGGGCGCGCGCCTGGAAGTGTTGCAGATTCGGGCGCGCATGTCGGAATCTTTTGCCGCGCTGCAGATCGAGCCGACACGCCGCTACCTGTTGAATCCCGGTTCAATCGGACAGCCGCGCGACGGGGATCCGCGAGCTGCTTTCGCAATTGGAGATTTGGCGCACAACGTGGTGGAATTTTGGCGGGTTCCCTACGATATTGCCGCGGTGCAGAAACGCATGCGGCTCGCCCACTTGCCGGAGCCTTTGATCCAGCGATTGGTCGTTGGGCGATAGGCGCGGTGACCACCGCGCGACCACGCCACCAGTGCAAAAATTCCTGGCCTCTGGCCTCGCTGACGGCGGCAGCCGCACTTGGTATCGGGTGAAAGGCCAGCGAGCCTATTCACCCGCCGCTTCGGGCTGCGGATTACTGGCTGCGCGCGAAAACACCCCGAAGGCGGACAGATCGCCCGTTAAGGGTTTTTACGGAGTTCGAACTCCAGCATTTTCCTACCCTGGTGCCTCGCGCGGGCGCCGACCTGGTGCTTCCATCCCCGGAGGATGAAGTTCTACAAAGATCTCGCCCTGGAGCTCGAAGTCGCGCGTGCTCGTTAGGCGCAGGACTCGAGCCCTGGGCTGCTCCGCGTGGTCATGCCTCGATAGAGCCCCTTTGGACCGGCCCGTCAGGTCGGCCTGCGACCCGATCGATCCCCCGAGCTTGCCCGCTCAATCTGCAGGAACAATCCGAATTGGGCAAGACCAAGCTAAGAAACGAAGGTGGGGAAGAATTTCCCCCGTAAAAGGAGAGAAGCGGTTAGGGGCAAGCCCTAACCGCTTCCCGGGGTGTGTCCTCGAAGTGGTTTTGAAATATTAGATGTGCGGGAACGAAAAAGGTTTCCTTGGACTATAAAATAATTTTGGGCAAATCGATTTATTAAGGGCAAATCTCAATAAAACAGGTACTTACGCCAACGGTCGTCGCGGTGCCCGATCAGCCTCATCAGCTGACGGGAAGTGTGCAACGTGAAAGGCCGGGGCTTGCGCGCCAGCTTCAGCCCGGCTTCCTCCGGGGTGCGGTCGCCCTTGGCGTTATTACAGTGGTAGCAGCAGGCCACCAGGTTTTCCCAGGAGGAACGGCCGCCGCGCGAACGAGGCAGGACATGGTCGAGCGTCAGTTCCGAGCTGGGGAACACGCGGCCGCAGAACTGGCAAGTATTCCGGTCGCGCAGCAGAATGTTCTTGCGCGAAAGCGCGCGGCTCTGCTGGGGGATATGCCGATAAGCCAGCAGGCGAATTACCGATGGGACCTGATGCGAATGGGCCGCCGAATGCACCTCGGCGCTGTGCAGCTCTTCCGCCTGGGCTACACCCTTCAGCATCAAAACCATGGCACGGCGTACTGCGGTGACATTGATGGGCTCGTAGGTAGCATTCAAAACGAGCACAGGTTCCTGCATCAAGGATGCGCGACGGGAAATCGAGTTGTGGATTCTACTACCGGCGGGGCCTTGGGAACCGGGCGCAGTCTCGCGAGCCGCTTCGGGGGTATGAGCCCCCCGGGAATCGGCCGCCATGTGCCGGTTGGATCCCATCGAGCTTGTCTCCCTCTATTCTACCATTCCACGACGTCAGGGAGTGGATTTCTTGCGGTCCTGGCGGTCCTGGCCACCGTAAGCCTGGGGCAACGTTCCTCGGTAGGCCTCGAAGGTCGCGTCAATACATCATCTAGCAGTAGGACGCGAAGGTTGCAACTTGGCTGCCCGGACGTGTGGCAAAAGCGCCACGCACAGATTCCCAGCCCGCTCTTCGAGGCTCAAAAATGCCCCGGGCCGGGCACCTTTGCCCCTGAGGAGCATCGCCTTAAGAGGCGACCGCAAGCGCCTTCGCGAGCGGCCTGGAAATCAGCGCGGCGCACCAGACGCCCAATCCCTCGACAGCATTGCACCAACTGCTCGGCCCTGTTCTTCTGGTCCTAGTCCTGGAATAGAGATGCTACCGATTTCGCGGGCGATGGCGTTCGAAGGAAGCCAGGCCTTGCTCGCAAATAGGTACCTGGCGCGAAGCCAATGAGCGCACCTTGCAGATGCGACCGCGGTGGGAAGATAAAGAAAGAAATTACCTTAAAGTTATTACGAACGGAGGACATCCGTGCGAGGCTGACTTCCCGTTTGATTGGGCGTGTCTATAGCAGGCCTTGCTCCAATTTTTCCTGGCAGGCAATACAGTGCTTGGCCCACGGCACTGCCTCCAACCGCTTTTGCTGCATCTCCTCTTGGCAGTTGGCGCAAACGCCGTATTCATCTTCCTGGATGCGCTTTAGCGCGGCATCAATCAGGTTCAAGAGCGAGCGGTCGGTATTGGTCATGCCGAAGAGAAATTCCTTGGTATAGGAGTTGGCCGCTTTGTCTGCCAGGTCGACCGTGGGATCTTCGTCCGCTGTCCGTCCTTCTTCCTGGGTGCGTGCGATGGTCTTCGTCAGTTCTTCGCGCCGCGCCAGCAATTTCTTCTTGTAATAATCGAGTCGTTTCTTGTCCATGTGAGTCCCGGCCCCTGCAACCTATTTGGGGCCACCTAAAAACTCCGTAGTGTAGACCAGTCCACCAGTGAAGTCAAGGCAATGGAACCGGCGTGTGCCTAACTTGTCATCGACTCCAAGTTGCGCGCGGTTTTTATGGGGCTCCTAAAAGATCGTTAAAGCAGACCCGCAGCCGCCGCTGATGGCTGGCACAATAAAGATATCCGATCCCGGCGGAACAGGACTCGTGAGGCCTCCGGTATATCGAACATCCTCGTCACCGACGAAAATGCTGACGTGCTCGCGCATTTGTCCTTGTTCGGTGGCGAGGCGATCCCTGAGACCGGGGTGTAGCCTCCACAGTGCAGCCAAGGCCTCCGCCAAAGTGACTGGTGATGGCTCGACCGTGACTCTGCTGCGCCCTCCAGTGAATTCGCGCAACGGCCCGGGAATATGAAAGGTCACCGGCACAATTATCTTCTTTTTCGCCGCGAGTGGCTTGGCGGGTGAGCGCTTTTTCGAGACGAAGACGGAGGCGGAGTAACGGGCCCGGTCGGGCCTGAAGATGCCGACCCATCCTCGATAAATGCGCTCCGCACACAGACAATTGAGGGCAGTCCATCGAGGATTTTGTTCCAAGTTCTTCCCTCGTCGCACGAGCCAAAGAGTTGCCCGCTTCTTGTGCCGAAGAAAATTCCCGCCGGATCGAGCGAATCTACCGTCATGGCATCGCGCAAGACCGTTTCGTAAGCCTGTTTTTGCGGCAAGCCTCGAGCGAGCGGCTCCCAGGAGGCCCCACCGTTGCGCGTGCGATAAACTCGCAGCCGGCCATCGCACGCGCAGCGAAACTGGTCGGACTCGACGGGAACGATGTAGACGCAATCGGGATTCCTGGGATGCATGACCATGGCAAAGCCGAAGTCTGACGGCACTCCATTAGCGATGTCGGTCCAGTTTTCGGAGCCGTCGTCCGAGCGATATAAGCCCCAATGGTTTTGCAGGAACAGGCGTGCGGGGCGCGCCGGGTGCATCACGATCTTGTGAACACATTGCCCGAACTCGGGGTATTTGCCAGGCATGAACGTGACCCGGATTCCCCTGTTTTGCGCCGTCCACGTACGTCCCGCATCATTGGTGCGATAAACGCCGCCAGCGGAAATCGCCACGTACATGCGCTGCTTGTCGGCAGGGTCGAGCACGATCGTGTGTAGCGCCAATCCGCCATTGCCGGGCACCCAACGCGGGCGATGCGGATGATCGAACAGACCGCGTACCAACGACCACGTCTCCCCGCCATCATGGGTTTCGAAAAGTGCCGCCGGCTCGACGCCGCAATAAAGAACGTCAGGCTCATCCGCCCGGCCGAGCGAGATCTGCCAGATGTTCCTCAAGGAAACACCGGTGTCCGCAGGAAATCGAATATTGGCCTCCTGCGGATTCGTCCAGCTCTTGCCAAAGTCCCCGCTCGAGCGCAGCAGAGTGCCCCAAAAGCTTTGCGTCGATGCCCAGATGCGGTGTTGCCCACGACGGCCGTCATAAACCATCGTGTAAACCGCGTAACCGTGGAAATAAGGACCACCCACGTCCCAGCGGGCGCGGTTGATGTTGGAGCGAAGGATAAAAGCTCCTTTGGTTGTTCCTACCAGCAAAAGAAAATCTCCTTTGCGGACGCGCGCGTGGCGCACACTGTGCAAGACCGTGGTTCGAGGTTCGCTGCGGTCGGCGCTGGGCGCCGGTGCGAAAACGGCCGCGGATTGGATGGCCTCAAGCGCCGCTAGAGCTTCTCCGGCGCGCTGGTAACGTTGCATCGGTTCTTTCGACAGGCAGCGCTGGATGATGGCCCAAAGGCCGGGCGGGACAGGAGGACCGAGCGGTTTGGGCAATTCGCGCATTATGGCCGAGCTCAATGCAAAGCCAGTCGGCCCTTCAAAAGGCCGGCGTCCGGAAGCCGCTTCATAAAGCACAACTCCCAGCGCCCAGAGATCCGAACGGTAGTCGGAGCCTTCTCCGCGCAGGACTTCCGGCGACATATAAGCCAAAGTGCCGCTCAGTGTGGAGCCGTCCTCGATCGTTTCAAGAGTGCGAGTAGGACCCTCGAATAAACCATCCCCCACTCGTTTTGCCAAACCGAAATCGAGTACTTTTGCCAGCCCTTCTGCGGTGACCACGATGTTCGCGGTCTTCAGATCTCGATGGACGATGCCTCGGTCATGAGCGCGGACAAGCGCGCTCGAGATCTGCGCGCCGTAGCGGATGACTAGCTCCGGGGGCAATCCGCCATCTCGGCACATCTCGTAGAGGGACTTGCCTTCCACGAGTTCCATGACAATGTAAAGTTCGCCTTCGGTTTCGCCAACGTCGTGGATCGTGCAAATGTTGGGATGAGCGAGAGAGGAAGAAGCCCGCGCTTCTTTGAGTAGATTCTGGCTTGCCGAGGAATCCAGCTGAGGATCCTTCTTGACAACTTTTACGGCCACATCGCGCTGCAACACTTCGTCGTAGGCGCGATAAACGACGCCCATGCCACCTTCGCCAATCTTTGCCTGGACACGACAATGGCCGAGAACCTGACCAATCACCGTTGACTCCCCTCGCCGTTTCGCCCCTCATGCTAGGCTCCGCGCTCGAGATCCGTCAACGGTTGAAGGGCCGGACGGCGCTGCGGAAAAGCGGGTCGCTTCAAACACGGCGTAACGATTACACCATGGGAGGATCCCGGTAGTGCAACGGCAGAGCCTGCGGGCCGTGCTGCGCGGTCCGAATACCCTTGGCGCCGGTTGGCTAGCAATCCATTTCCTCGACCGGGAGACCCGCAAGCGCGGGCAGATTCTTACAACGGCCCCAGCGAAAAAACGAGCAGCTGCTAGAGAAAAGCACTCGCCTAACAATAAGAAGCGGTGAACAGAAGGGTGTCTGACGAGTGTCTTGCGTGTCGTACTTTTTTTTGGGCCTTGGTGTAGACGTGAAATTTGCCCTCCGGCCTTGGAAGGATTGGCCTGAACTCGCAAAAGCAATGTCTCGTATCAATTTGACAATACATGCTTTAGATAAGATAAAGCATGATACACTTGCATTTATACGGCGCACTATACTTGCACCTATACAGCACAATTGACTTGCAGTAATGCGGCATCATAGACTTGTACTTACTCGGCACAATAAACTTGTAATGATCTACGAAGATGGAGGCCTCATGCCCTCGCCCAACGAAAAACTGGCTGAATCGCTTGACGTACTCAAGGCCATCCAGGAAGGCAACCAGCGTGTCTTCCGTTCCGACGACCTGAGCCGAGTTCACCGCGAACGGCTAGTAGACAACGGCTTCTTGCAAGAAGTCATGAAGGGCTGGCTGATTTCTTCAAGCCCCGACGCACAGGCCGGCGAGGGCACCCCTTGGCATGCGTCGTTCTGGGAATTCTGCGCGCGTTACTGCGACGAGCGTTTTGGCGACCAGTGGCACCTGTCGCCGGAGCAGTCCCTTTTTTTGCACGGCGAGAGAACGGTGATCCCGGACCAATTAGTTGTCCACAGTCCCAAAGCCACGAATAACGATATCAAGCTTCTCTTCGGCACAACGCTTTACGATTTGAAAGTTGCCGAGATGCCCCCGCCTGCGGCCCTCACGGTGCGGGAGGGATTGCGTCTGTTTACGGCGGCGGCGGCGCTGGTACGCGTGCCAGAATCATTTTTTCAGCTGTATCCACTCGAGGCGCAAGTGGTGATGGCGAGCCTCGCGGACGCCTCGGACCTGCTTCGGCTCCTGCTGAACGGCGGTCATTCGGCGAAAGCCGGTTATCTTGCCAAAGCCTTCCGCCAAACCGGTCGCGGCGAACTCGCGGACGAGATTCTCCGCGCGATGAAGGGCGCGGGATATGATGTACGGGAAAGCAGTCCATTTGAAGCCGGACAGATATTCCCCAAACCGAGCCGTCCCACCGCTCCGATCGTGAGCCGCGTCGAGATGCTTTGGGAATCAATGCGTGGCAAGGTTCTCGCGGGGTTTCCGAAGGCGCCGGGACTCCCGGCAGACAAGGAACCGTATCTTCGCTTCGTCGACGAAATCTATCCGACCGATGCCTACCACTCCTTGTCCATTGAAGGCTACTCCGTCACGCCGGCCCTGGTTGAGAGAGTGCGGCAAGGCGGCTGGGACCCCGAGAATGACGCCGGTGATCGCAGAAATCGCGACGCCCTCGCCGCTCGGGGATACTGGCAAGCTTTCCAGCTCGTGAAAAAAGAAGTAGAGAAAGTGATCGCCGGTGAGAACCCCGCCGCGCTCGCGCGCGCCGCGCACAACGACTGGTATCGCGAATTATTCCTGCCCTGCGTTACAGCCGGCCTGATAGAACCGCGATCCTTGGCCGGATACAGGAATATACCTGTGTATCTGCGCGGGTCGCGCTACGTTCCGCCAAGGTGGGAGGCGGTGCGCGAGGCCATGCCGGCGTTCTTCGATCTTCTGGAAAAAGAACCCGAGCCTTCGGTGCGCGCGGTGTTGGGACACTGGCTTTTCGGTTATGTCCACCCGTACTCGGATGGGAACGGCCGCATGGCGCGCTTCCTCATGAACGTTATGCTGGCATCGGGCGGCTATCCTTGGACGGTGATTCGCATCGTGGATCGCAAGTCTTATCTGACCGCGCTGGACCGCGCCAGCATCGAGATGGACATCCATCCGTTCACCACCTTTATCGTACGCCGCGTACAATGGCGCCTGGAGCGGCATGACCTGACATTCCCGGCGCCCATGGAGAGTTTCGTCTACGAGCGCGATATGGTCCTTTTCTACGGGCAAGATGGCGAAGCGTGCGTGCGGTGCGCTATCACCAGGGAAGCCCTGGACGATCACTTCCATGGAGATGGTAAAGACAAACTTGAAGTGTTCAGAGCGAACCGCCAGCCCGTCGAGAAGGAGGTTCAGCGGAGATATCTTGCCGGCGACACCGAACTGGATGGGTCCATTCTCATTCGCTCGAGCGATCTACCTTCGTGACCGCGAAACAATGGGGTCAACAGCGTGAGCAGTGATCTGCCGAACGACGACCCGAGACTCGGCGCCCTGAACATGAATCACGACCCGCATTCCCCGCATCGGTGGCGCCTCGCGGGCCAGCAACCGGAGAGAGCAAACTGGCGGACTTTTGCGAACGCTTCGCTTCCCCATTTGTTTATTATCTGATGGAGATGGTAGCCTACAGTTGATGATACGTGTCACGGCGGGCTGTAACAGAGCACTCGCAGCCATCTTCACGATGGTGATCTCCTCCGCCTCGGCCTGTGCGACAATCTGTGCACTTGGCGTTTGCCCAGACCACCCTCAGCAAACCTCCAGCCATGACTGCGAGTCGTCAACCTCTCACCACTCCCATCGTTCGAGCGTGCCCGATAAGCCCGACTGTTCAAAGCATGCTCACCCGAGTGTGGTGTTCGTAAAATCGGGAGGCGTCGCAAGGATTGAGCTGAGCATTTCGGCTTACATGAGCCCCGCGGTTCTGTTCGCTTCGCCCGGGAATTTTTCGGTTGCCAACCTGACCGCTTCCGATGGATTGGACCTGGCTCCTCCCCTTGTACCGCGGCGTATTCCTCTCCATCAGCAGATTGGCGTTCTTCGCATTTAGTTCCTGCCTCATCGCTCGTTCCTTTTTTGAATCACCAAACCAAGCCTGCCTTCCGGCTCGCACCTCTGGCGTGAATCATCGTGCCCTTGAGCCGAGCCAATGGCCTCGCCAAACGGGAGGCTGCCCTCCTGGGAGGAGCCCAACTATTCCCGACGCGCCGAAAGGCGGCCGGAAAGAATTTCGAACAAGGAGAAATGAAATGAATCGGGCAAGACGGATGTTCCTTCAAAGCACGGCCACTCTGAGCGCGGGACTCATCGCCGCCGCGAAAGCCCTAGCCACAGGACAGAATCAGCAAATGCAGGCGATGCCCGGCATGCCGCATTCGCAGCACAAAATGCCTGCCGTCAAGTCAGGTTCGAGCGGTCCAATCGCCACGCTTCCGGTGCAAACGCCGGACGTTCCCGATCTTCCCTACGAAATGGATCGGGGAGTCAAAGTCTTCCGGCTTCGAGCGGAGCCGGTTCAGCGGAAACTCGTTCCGTTCAGGAACATGACCGTCTGGGGGTACAACGGCAGTTGTCCTGGTCCGACCATCCAAGTCCGGGAGGGCGACCGCGTCCGCATCATCTTTGAGAACGGACTGCCCGAAGCCACGACCATCCATTGGCACGGTATCGAAGTCCCTATCGAAATGGATGGAGCGCCGTACATCAGCCAGATGCCGGTTGCTCCGGGCGAGAAGTTCGCCTACGAATTCACTCTTCACCAGGAAGGCACGTTCTTCTACCACGCGCACTCCGCCATGCAGGAAATGATGGGTCAGATCGGCATGTTCATCATCCATCCCGAGAAGCCGTACAAGCCGCATGTGGACCATGATTTCGGAATCGTTCTGCAGGAATGGGCCATCTTGCCCGGGCTGGATGTCCCGAATACCGCGAACATGGAGTTCAACTGGCTGACGTTCAACGGCGTCGCCGCGCCCGCCACCACACCGATGATCGTGCGTCAAGGCAATCGCGTGCGCCTGCGCATCGTCAACCTCGGGATGGATCATCATCCCATCCACCTGCATGGCCACCAGTTTTACGTAACGGGAACGGAAGGCGGGCGCGCGCCCGACAGTACCTGGTATCCCACCAACACCGTTCTCGTGGGCGTCGCGCAAGCCAAAGTCGTGGAATTCGAAGCGAAGTTTAACGGCGACTGGATGATTCACTGCCACCTCCCGCACCACATGATGAACAGCATGTCCGATTTAATTCGCGACCGCGCCATCATGACCGCCGACCAAACCGTGGATCGCGCGATGGCGCAAATGCAGACGCTCGCCAAGAGTGTGCCCTTCCGGCACTCGCCGCCTTCGCCGGTGGCAGCGAGCGCCAACTCCCAGCCGGGGTTTCCTCAGGACGCTTTCATGGAGATGGGCATGGACGACGCCGTTGCCAAGCCCGAAACCTATGGCCTTCCGCCCAACTGGAGCGCCGGCATGCAGGGAATGATGACCCTCATGCGCATTCTGCCTAACCAGAAATACGACGAGATCATGGCGCGGATTAAAGCCGGAACACCGAATCCGCCCATGCCACCGATGAAGATGGACAAAGACCGCCCACCCTCCATGTAACGAACGATCGCAAATCTAGAAAAAGGAATTACGCTCATGAAGAGTTTCACGAGAAGTCTGAGAGCGCTGTTTACAGCATCGCTGGTGGCAGCAGGATACGCGGCGGCCCAGCAACCGCCGCATCCGCAGGAACCGCAACATCAACACCAAAAGCCCGAACAGAATCCGGCACAGGACCAAAGCAAGCAGGAGATGCAACACGGCGAGCACCAGATGACCATGCGGACTGTGGAACCGGTCTACCCCCGGATGGGAAAGGCGCAGGAGCAAGCCAAGGGCCCGCTGATGACGCTGACTTCGTTGCAGCGGTTGGCGGCCCAGAGCAATCCGACCCTGCGCCAAGCGGAGGCGGAGATTCGTGCGGCAAAAGCCCGACAACAGCAGGCGGGCCTCTATCCCAATCCGACAGTCGGCTACACCGGTGACGAAATCCGCGGAGGCTCGGTTGGCGGCGGCAAGCAGGGATTTTTCGTCTCGCAGCCCATCGTCACTGCCGGAAAACTCGGCAAGAATCGCCAGATCTTTGGCCAGGAGATTCGCCTTGCGGAAGTGGAAGCCGAAGAACAGAAGATGCGAATCGAAAGCGCCGTGCGCATCGCGTTCTATCGCGTGCTCGCGGCGCAGGAACTACTGGAAGCGCAGCGGGACTTGGCGCGGATCGCTCAGGACAATGCGGAAACGGAACATCGCCTCAGCAACACCGGACAGGCGGACAGGCCGGAAGTTCTGCAGGCTGAGGTCGAAGCCCGGCGCAGGCAGATGGCGGTCCGCGTTCGGGAAAACACGCTGCGCCAGGAATGGCGCGGTCTAACGGCCGTGATTGGAAAGCCGGACCTGGCCTTGCAGGTTGTCGACGGCAACCTTGAGGCTGACCTACCGCGAGTGAACGAGGAAGAGGTCGTCGAAGCCATTGCCAAAGAGAGTCCGGCGGTGCGGATCGCGGCGATCTCCACCACCCGCGCGCAGGCCGTCCTCGAACGCAGCAAAGCCGAGCCGGTTCCCGATCTCCAGCTTCGGGCGGGCGCCGAGTACTTCGGGGAGCAACTCGAGGGCATCAACCGATCCATCGGCTGGGAAGGAATTGCCGAAGTCGGCGTCACTCTTCCCCTCTGGAACCGCAACCAGGGCAATATCGCCGCTGCCCGTCAGGACCTGGACCGCGCACAGCGAGAAGAAATGCGTGTTGAACTCACGCTGCGTGAACGCGCCGCGGCCGTCCTCGATCAGTACGCTACGGCTCGCATCATGGCCGACGAGTACCGCGAGGGAATTCTCCCACGCGCTAAAGAAGCCTATTCGCTTCTCGTCGACGAATACGGAAAGATGCTCGCTTCCTATCCCGTCGTCCTAGATTCCCAGAGGGCCCTTTACCAGCTTCATCTGGAATACGTTGCCGCGCTCGAGAACGTCTGGACCACGGGCATCGCCCTCGAGGGTTATCTGCTTACCGACGGCCTCGAAGCGCCGGCACGGCCGGCTGAAGTGGACCGCCCCGTACGCGAAACGAACGTGCCCATGAGCCGGGCCACCAACCCGCAGCAATAGAAAAAGGGGATTCGGTGCGATGCGGGACGAAGCTAGTAGGTCAATCTCGGTCTCAAGGTTTCCCCGCCGCCAACTCCAGCTTTTAGGTCCGGCCCTAAGTTACTTTTGTTATGATCAGCAGGCCACGCGGTGGAATGAGGGTCGCGTTCTGGTCTTTTTTGTGCCCTGCACCTGATCTCGTAAGTTCACTGCAGTACACGCAGAATTTCGAGAGCAAAAAGTTATGGGTCTTTTCTGCTGATCGAAATTCCCATGCTCTCGCTGTCAGTCGGGAAGGGACATGTCGAGCCAGCTGTCATCCTACGACGTTTGCATTATTGGCTCCGGAGCCGCTGGGAGTGTGATGGCCAAAGAGCTTTGCGAGGGTGGAGCGAAGGTCATCCTGCTCGAAGCCGGGAGGGAAGTGCCCCTGACCAAGTTCCTCTCGCATAAGTGGCCTTACGAATTGCCTTACCGCGGGTTTCGCGGCGAGAAGCAGGCGCCTTTCTACCAAGGGAGGGTGTCCACCTCGATTCGCTATGAAGACTGCGATCATGTGAGCGTGGACCGGATACGTGTGGTAGGGGGCAGGACGGTGCATTGGAATGCCGTAGTGCTCCGCTACGCAGCACGAGACTTCCAAGAATCGTCGGTGAACGGCAGCGAGGAAGACTGGCCGCTGACCTATGAAGAGCTGGAACCTTATTATGAGCGGGTGGAGCAGATGATCGGCGTTTGCGGCCAGGACGACGGGCTCGAGATTGTGCCTGCAGGGAAACACTATCTACCTCCGCTTCCGTGGCGCTGCAGCGAACACATCTTGCATCGGGCAACGAAGAGCCTGGGAATTCCTCTCATTTCGGTGCGCAAAGCCGTCGCTACCGTCGTTTATGACCGCCGCCCGCCATGTCACTACTGCGGCCACTGCATGGATGGGTGTGATGTGGGGGCGTTATTCAACAGCGCCGTGGCCATGTTGCCGAAGGCGCAAAGGACGGGCAACTTCACGCTCCGCCAAAACGCTCTGGCGCGTGAAATCCTGGTGAACCAGGAAGGGCTGGCGCGCGGCGTGTGTTTTGTGGACACACAAACCAAGCAGGAGCACGAGGTAAGAGCAAGAGTCGTCGTCGTTTGTTGCGCGACGGTTGAATCCGCTAGGCTGCTTTTGAATTCGCGGTCGCCGCAGCACCCGAACGGTCTGGCCAACTCCAACGGTATCGTGGGGCGCTATCTTCACGGTCACCTGGGAGGAGGCGCGGATATCTATCTAAAGGAACTTGAGGGCGCTCCGCCGTTCAACCAAGACGGAGCCACAGACCACGTGTACATTCCACGATACAATCATCTCGCTCAGAAAAAAGACTACGCGGGCGGCTGGGGATTTCAGGTCAATTTTTCGGGCTACATGTTTCCCCAGCATGCATCGCGGCTCGCCGGCTACGGCGGCGCGTATAAGGAACGCATCCGCAAGATGCAACCGGGTTATATGATGCTTGGCGCATTTGGAAAAGTCGAAGCGCGCCCGGAAAACTGCGTAACCGTGGCGCCTCATCACACAGACGAGTATGGCATCCCCATACCGGTAGTTCATTTCCGATTTGGCGAGAACGATTTGGCCCTCTGGCGCGACAAGAATCGAAGCCTGATGGAAATTTGCTCAAATTTGAAAGGGGAGGCTTTCCCGGATTCCAGCCAAGCCCCGAGCGGCTTTGCCAGTCATGAGGTGGGCACAATCCGCATGGGCAGGAATCCCCAGACCTCCGTCCTGAACAGCTTTTGCCAGGCGCGCGAGGTGAAGAATCTCTTCGTGACCGATGGAAGCTGTTTTACCACTTCGAGCGAGAAGAACCCCACGCTCACCATCATGGCGCTCTCGCTTCGGGCGGCGGATTACATCAAGGAGCAAAGGAGGCGCGGGCAGCTTTAGACCTTGTTGCGCGAACCAGCGACGCTCGAGGAACCTCGAAGGCGCGGCATCGGAAGGAAAGTTGGAGCTTGTATGAAACGAAGAACCGCGATCAAAATCACGGCTATCGGCGCTCTCGCACCGAAACTCGACACCCTCTCACCTGCTCTGGGCCATTTACCTACGGGCGCGGGCGGGCTGGCGAGAGACGACAAACTCCGGTTCTTTACCGCAGAAGAGCGGGAGCTGCTCGACCAGCTTATGGAAATGATTATTCCCACCGACGATCACGCGCCCGGCGCAAAAGCAGCCGAGGTGAGCCTTTTCGCCGACCTAATGGTTTCGACCAGCGGTAGGGAGGTCCAAAAGCAGTGGCGCGAAGGCCTGATGCAAATGCAAGAGGAGGCCCGAAAATCCTCGCTCACTGAGGCGCTTGCCAAATCAGCTGCACACGAGGACCACCCGACTACTGATCTCGAGCGCTTCTTTCGAACTCTCAAGCAGATGACGGTGAATGGATATTATACGTCGGCCATCGGCATCCACCAGGATTTGCAGTATCAGGGGAACACGTATCTCAGTGCTTTTCCACCTTGTGCTATCAATCCGATCGGTCCTAACCAGGCCCTAGAGCAAGGGGAAAAGACGCGGCAGGCGCCACGGTCACGGGCGCCGCGAGGCCTTTCCGATGAACACCGGAAGCAAATCGACTAAGCCCAGCAGAACACTTGCCGCCATGAAATACGGCGTCAATACCATGGTGTGGACCACGCGGATAACCGAGCAACATTCGGCGCTTTTTTCTCGGATCCGCGAGTGGGGGTTCGACGGTGTCGAACTGTTTTTGTCGCCGAGTGAACCTGCCAGCATTCCGGCCGTGAGGCGAATCCTGGATGGAGCAGGTCTTGAGCGCACCGCCTGCAGCGTCTTACCACGTGAGGCCAACCTGATCGATGCGGATGCGCAGGTACGTGCCCGCGGAGGGGAGTTTTTGCAGCAATGCATTGCGCGTACGGCGGAACTCGGGTGCAAGCTCATTTGTGGCCCGCTCTATGCAGCCTTGGGCATGATGAGTGGACGGCCGAGGACCGACGACGAATGGAAACGAGCCGTAGAAGGCCTCCACGCGGCCGCCGAGCGAGCCCGCACGTTTGGCATCACGCTTTGCATCGAACCACTCAATCGTTTTGAGACCTATTTCCTCAACACTCTGGCCGACGCGTCTCAATTGGCCCACGATGTGGGCGAGCCGAATGTGCTGATTCATTTCGACACCTTCCATGCAAACATTGAAGAAAAAGACCCTGCCGATTCTCTTCGCGCCGTCGCTAAGGACCTTGGACACGTGCATATCTCCGAAAATGACCGAGGCGTTCCCGGTACAGGACACAACGACTGGCGGGGTATTCTCGGGGCTTTAAAAGAGATGGGATACCAGGGCTGGATGACCATTGAATCTTTCGCCCAGCCGGAGCCGGAGCTCGCTGCCGCAGCCGCCATCTGGCGCGATCTTGCTCCTTCAGGCGACGAGCTTGCGCGGGAAGGGCTTCGGTTCATCACCGCGTTGAGCCAGGAGATCGATGTCAGTACCAAACGGACGGCACGCGCGCGCGGGGTACGCTAACGTTGGACGATTCGAGAAAGCGCGGACGAAGGCAGTTCCTGAAATCAGTGGCCGCAATTGTTCCGGCCGCTGCGTTTGCTCATACACGAAGGCAGAAGCATATACGACAAAGCGGCTCGCTGGTCTCGCCGCGAAGTGAGCCAGACCGTTACATCCATATCGCCACGGTACCCGCGGGGGACGACGCCATCCCTTTCCGCAAACATACGCTTGATCTGGGGATCAGCGAAACGGTTGCCGTCGCCGACATGAATGGAGACGGCAGACTGGACATCATCTCGGGAGAGCATTGGTTCGAGCAAGGGCCCCCGGAAGCCGGCCTCGGTCCGCGCTTCCTCAAACACAAGTTCCGGGACTTGTCCTATACGTTCGACTACCTGGAGGACCTGAGCGATCTGGCTATCGACGTGAACCACGACGCCCATCCGGACATCGTCAGTTGTTCCTATTGGTCGAAGCCTCTAACCTGGTGGGAGAATCCTGGCAAATCCGGCGGCGCCTGGCGTGAGCACCTGATCGAGTCCGGCTCTCCCGTAGAGTTTGTCTTCTTGGTTGACATCCTGAATACGGGCCAACCCCTTCAGCTCTTGCCTCAGTTCGGCAAGCTTGACTTCCCGTTGACATGGTATGAACTGGCGGAACGCGGCGGTCGAGACCCATGGGTGCGACATGAAATCAGTCCCCGCAGTTACGGGCACGGAATCGGAGCGGGCGATGTCAACGGGGATGGGCATACGGACATTATCACGCCTGAGGGCTGGTTTGAGGCCCCGCGCGACCCGAGGAACGGTGACTGGACGTTTCATCCCGAGTTTGAGTTGGGCGCCACCGGATTCATCTACACCGAAGACGTGAATGGCGATGGGTTGCCCGATCTGATCACCAGCCTGGCCCACGACTACGGCATCTTCTGGTATGAGCAGAAGAAGGATGCCCGGGGGAATCGCGTGTGGACGAAGCATTTGATTGATAATAGCTGGTCGCAGGCACATGCGATGACCTTGGCGGATTTGAATGGCGATGGACGGCGTGAACTGATCACCGGCAAACGCTACTATGCGCATGACCATGATCCCGGTGCCAACGAGCCGCTCGGAGTCTACTGGTACGAGCGAATCATGGTGGATGGCGCGGTGCAGTGGAAGAGGCATGTTCTGGACTACAGCACGCGTACCGGCGGAGGGATGCAAATCGCGGTAGTGGATATCGATGGGGACGGTGATCAGGACATAGTCGTCGCCGGAAAATCCGGTCTATTTCTCTTCGAGAGCCTGGCATCGCAACTTTGAGAGATCATCTGGCTGGTCCTTTGATGCATGGCCTTGCTCTCTGTCCTACTCCTAACGTCCGCACACTTCCACTCACGACCCACCACGGCTGTTCGTTCAACGCTTGGTCCCATGTGAGGGAGCAATGCGAAGACTCCTGCGTTCCAGGGTTTACCGTTGGCCACACCGCAGCCAGCCAAGCGGTTTTGTCGAGCAGCATGAGTGCTCGAAGCGCAACCGGCTGGCGCAACTGATGATCGCCGCAAAAGGCCGGCAAGACCGCGAAAGCGAGGTCTTTCGTCACTCGGACCTTAACAGCGTCACCGGCTCAATCCGAGCCGCTCGCAGTGCGGGCAAATACCCTGCCAGCGCGGCCATGGCTGCAAGGATCGCAATCGTCCCCCCGAACGTCAAAGGGTCTGTCGCGGTCACGCCATACAAAAGCGAAGTCGCCAGCCGCGTTGTCAGCAGCGCTCCAATCAGTCCAATCGCCGCGCCCATTCCCGCCAAACGCATAGTCTCGGCCAAGATAAGTTGCCTCACCGCCGTCGGCAACGCGCCCAATGCCATCCGAATCCCAATCTCTGTGTGGCGCTGATTCACCGAATACGAGATCACTGCATAAATTCCCAGCCGACGCTAGAATCAGCGCAAACCCCGCGAATCCACCGAGCAATAAAGCCACAAAACGCCGGGGCGAAGTCGCTCGGTCTACGAGCGTTTGGAGCGTGCGCAAATCCGAAGTCGGTAGATTCGATTCAACCGGCCGCAGCCCTTCGCGCAGCCGGGATGCCAATTGAGCCGTGGGCAGGGACGTACGCACAACAAGATCCACCGTGCCGTAGTCATCGGTTTGCCGCATGGGAATGTAAAACTCGTTTCCCGACGCTTCTTCGAGCGCCAGGTGGCGAACGTCACCTACCACACCCAGGACCGTGCGTTCCGGATTGTCCGTCCGCACAATTCTCCCAATGGGATCCTGTCCGGGCCACAAATTTCGCGCCAGCGTTTCGTTCAAAATGATTACGGGCAATGATCCCTTGGTGTCACGCTCTGTAAAATCCCGTCCGGTCCGCAACGGGATGCCCATCGCTCGAAAGTATCCTTCGCTGATGATGCGAGGAAATCCATAGGGATAGGTCTGAGGCGTGTAAATCATGCCTTTCGCAGCGATGCCCCAGTTCCGGTTGCGTCCGAGCGGCAGCGCATCCGACAATCCCGCCGCTTCGATGCCAGGCACGTCCAGTACGCCGTGCAATGCCTCCGTGAAGTAGGCGTTTTTCTGTTCTTGCGTCTTATACGTAGCATTGGGGTCAATCCGCAGAGCCGCGGCCCGCTCCGGCTGAAAACCCAAGTCGACATCCAGCACGCGCAAGAAGCTGCGGATCAGTAGCCCCGCTCCTGCGGCAGCACCCCCACAACCGTTGCCGGACCGCCGTCAAACGCCAGCGTTCGCCCCACAATTCTCGGATCCCCGGCAAACCTCCTTCTCCACAGCGCATCGCTCAGCATCACCACTTTCGGCCCATTCCACTTGCATTCTTCCGCGCTGAACTGACGTCCGATCTGCGGGGAAACTCCTAGCAAGGGGAAAAAATTCTGCGTCACCGGAATGCTCGTCAACCTCTCCGGCTGTCCATCGCCAATCAATTTCGCGTCTCTGACGCCGTAGAACGCGAAATACGCTGCTAAGTCCTCAAACGACCGGTTCTTTCCCCGGTAATCCAGCAAGTAGTCGACCTGCACCGTCTTCCCGGACATGTCATTCGTATCGTCAGTATGATTCGCCACCCACACCAGTCGGTCGGGGTCCCGAAACGGCAGCGGTCGAATCAAAATCGTGTTCAGCACGCTAAAAATAGTGCAGCTCGCCCCAATCCCTAGCCCCACGACCAAAATCGCAAAGATCGCGAAGCCGTAGTCCTTCCTCATCGTACGAAACGCAAACCTCAAGTCCCGACGAAAATTCTCCAGGAACACAACCTGGCCTCGAGCAACTTGTGGAGACACGGCTCCTCCCGGCGACTTTCCAGGGATGTAGACGATGGAAAATCGAAAAGGTTCCGTCAACAGGGGAAATCCAAGAGAAACAAGGGAGTCTCACGATGCCATGTGCGGAGTTCATCGAACGGAAGTCCTTTGAACGGTGTGTCATGCGCCTAGGGCGTATCGCTAGCGTAAGTACAAGTTCCGTAGGGCATGTTTCCGCACACAAGAGAAGGCCGTCCGTGGTGAGGGTGTAGGCCGGAAGCGCGATATCGAGTTTCCGGATAGTTTGTAGTTCATAGCTTCCTCCTCGGCTCCTTGGACTTCTTTTCCTACCGTTCCGAGCCGGCGGGAAGACGTGTCCACGCCGTGCAAGGCGACACAGCCAAGGCGCGCGCTGCCTACCGGGACTTTTGTAGTGAAACATTTGTCACCCAGCCTTGACTGGCTTCTCGCTAGGCTTTTTCACCTATTCGGTTCCAGGTGGTCGACAGCAGCTATGATAAGTTCGCACTTGCCGCTAGCGTCTTCTAGCGGCGGATGCAGATCGAAACCAGGCAATAGAGGGTGAATCAATGACTATTCACGACGAGCTGGGCTACGGGTTCCGTGATCACTCCCGCCTCGCCAAGCACGACCACGGAAGAAAGTACGTTGACACCACAAGACCCGGATGCAAATCATGTCCGCAATGTCCTCAAGCGTTCGCTTCAAAAGCCTACGTAACGATAAGCAGCGACAGCAGCTTACCGACACTGCACAGCCCAACTCGAAAAGACATCTCGCGAAAAGTCGACACAGCTGGAAGGAACGCGATTTCGTAAACTTGCGCGAACCGCCGCTTCTCCTGGGACGGATTGTCTTGGTGCAACTCCATAGCGTGTTGGGCGGAGGGCCGCGACCTTTCGTTTCTTTTCGGCTGCTGTTTCATAGAAATGTGACTATTCTTTTCGGAGCCGGCGATGCCCGCGAAACCCAAGCAACTAATCGAAGTACACGGTCAAGGGGTGCTCCCTCCGATCCGAGTACTCTGGTAATCGAGGAGCTGGGATTACGATAGCAGGGCCGGCCACGATTGTGTATCAAGATCACGGCACTCCCAAATGGATTGCAGATGCTGCAAAGAGTCCAGCGTCAGCTTTTGCTAGCCTTCGTGGTTGTGATAATGCTTTTGGGTTCACAGATTCCGGCGCAAACCCGAAGCGGAGGAAATTCCATAAGTGACCTCCGGAAGTCTTTTGAGAACCCTCCCGACGATTGCCGAATCATGATGCGTTGGTGGTGGTTCGGCCCCTCCGTCACGAAAGAGGAGTTGGAGAGAGAACTCGAGCTCATGAGGGCTGCCGGAATCGGAGGCGTCGAAGTTCAAACGACCTATCCGCTGAAACTGGACGATGCCGCAACGGGTACTCACAATTACCCATTCCTTTCGGACGAGTATCTGGATAGTCTGCGCTTTGCCGCCGGGCGAGCGCGCGAACTCGGGTTGCGTTTCGATCTCACGCTGGGCAGCGGCTGGCCGTACGGTGGTCCAAGTGTGGCGGTGGCCGAGTCTGCAGGAATGTTGCGCGTGACCGCATCCCCGATTGCCGACGGCGAAGGCTCGGTTGCGCTTCCTGGAATGGAAGCTGGGGAGGAATTGATAGCTGCGTTTCTGGTTCGCAACACGCGGGATGGAATCGCAACCGAAGATGCACAGCGACTCTCGGACATTCGAGACGGCCGACTGTGGTTGCCGCGCGCCGAAGGATCGCAAGCCGTGTTGTTTTTCATCGCCAGCCACACAGGACAACAAGTCAAACGGTCGGCGATTCGCGCTGAAGGATTCGTGGTGGATCACTACGACAGCCGGGCCACTGAAAATTACCTGCATGCAGTGGGCGATCGCCTGATGCAGGCATTCGGATCGCATCCACCTTACGCCGTCTTTAGCGACAGCCTTGAAGTGTACCGGTCTGATTGGACCCGCAATTTTCTCGAGGAGTTTCGACAGCGGCGCGGTTACGACCTGACCCCGTATCTGCCCGAGTTGGTTGGCAAGGATAGCCCGCTCGCAAGCGACATCCGCCACGATTGGGGCGAAACGCTTGCGGAACTCGCCGATGAGAACTATCTCAAGCCAGTCCGCGAGTGGGCCGGCATGCACAACACGAGGTTTCGGTCACAAAATTACGGCACGCCGCCGGTGACGCTTTCGAGCAATGCGCTGGTCGATTTGCCTGAAGGCGAAGGATGGAAATGGAAGGAGTTTTCAGCCGTCCGCTGGGCTTCTTCTGCGAACCACGTGTATGACCGTCAGGTTACGTCCTCCGAGACATGGACATGGTTGCATTCGCCCGCCTTTCGCGCAACTCCGCTGGACATGAAGGCTGCTGCGGATACCTACTTTTTGGAAGGCAGCAACCAATTGATCGGCCATGGCTGGCCCTATTCACCCAAATCCGCGGGGGAACCCGGTTGGCACTTCTACGCCGCCGCGGCTTTCAACGAACACAATCCATGGTGGCTGGTGATGCCGGACGTCACACGCTATCTCCAACGCATGAGCCTTCTGCTGCGGCAGGGGAACCCGGCGAATGACGTGGCGTTGCTATTGCCGACAGATGATGCTTGGGCGCAATTCACAGCTACGCTCTCCGGCTTGCCAGGCGAGAGCCGGACGGATCTACCGCCGCCGGGAGCAAGCATTTCCGTAAATCAAACCATTGCGGCAATGTTAGGTGGCGAGGCCATTTCGCAAGTTCTCGACGCCGGGTTCAATTTTGATTTCATCGACGCCGAGGCAATCGAGAGGGTCGGGATTCCTTATCCTATATTGGTTCTTCCCGGTATTGAGCGCTTGCCGCTCTCTACCTATCGCAAGATCGAATCGTACGCACGGTCTGGGGGGATGATCATCGCCACGCGGAAAGTGCCTTCTCTTGCTCCAGGGCTCGAGCAATCCAAAACCGATACGCCGGGGGTCCAGGAGATTTCCGCACAACTTTTTCGTGAGCCGAATGCGCGGGGCCACTTTCTCGCGACGGATTCGGAGCTCGGCCGCACGCTCGATCAATTGATGAAGCCAGACGTAACCTTCTCTCCTCCTGCTCCCGGCGTGGGGTTTATCCACCGCAAACTGGAATCGGCCGATCTGTATTTTCTCGCAAACACCACCAATCAGACCGTCCATACCCAAGCCGCGTTTCGCGTGGCCACGGAGGCTGAGCTTTGGAACACTGTCTCCGGCGAGATGCAAAGTTTGGGGGCCGTTTCTCCCATCGATCTGACATTGCTTCCTTACCAGTCTTGTGTCCTCGTGTTTTCTCAGCAAAAGCCGGGTGTTAAGCGCCGCGAACTGCGTCACAACAAGCCTCAGACCATGCCGCCGCCGCTCGATTTGACAACCGATTGGTCCGTGACGTTTTCTAGCCCGACCGGGAACCGGTCAGTGAAAATGGACAAGCTCCATTCTTGGACGGACGATGAAAATACAAAATATTATTCGGGACTCTCGCAATACGATAAGACGGTAAACGTGCCCGCCGATATGCTCAAGCCCGGAATGGAGGTGTATCTTGATTTTGGCCCGGGCACGCCAGTTGCGATGCCGACAGGGCCTTCCGAGTTCCGGAACGAAGGCACGGGTTCCGGCACGCCGCGTGCGCAGGCTTGGTTAGACAGTCCTGTGCGCGAGGCCGCGCGAGTATTTGTGAACGGGAAAACGGCGGGATCGGTATGGCTTCCGCCTTACGAACTGGACGTAACGAAATTCCTGCATGTTGGCGAAAACCAGTTCAAAATCCTCGTAGGAAACCTTGCCGTCAATGGAATGGCCGGCCGCTCTCTGCCGGATCATCGTCTGCTAAACGATCGCTACGGGGTACGATTCAGCGACCAGGACCTTGAGCATCTTGAGCCTCTCCCTGCCGGGATTGTCGGGAAACCACAGTTAGTAGCTCGCACCTCCGAGAGGAACAAAGAATAAGTCGAACACACGATCCGGGACCACAGCAAAATTGAGAATTCTCTGCGCAAGTTGTGGTCAGTCCTTCTGTCGTCGACCTTTCCGCTTGGCAGGAGTGTGCTGCTCACATAGGCGACCAAATAGGACAACCCATTCCCGGTCTGGGTGTTGTCGGACTCCATGGCGCCAAGTTGTGATTGCCAAAGACTCCCCGATGGACACTCCTGAACGTTCTTTTTAGGGCTGCCGTGCTGTGGGGATCACGACTCTCTATAGCCTTGCTCGTCGCGAAGGAACCTTCACCGTTGCCATCCCCGCAGCCTCAGCCGCTACAATTCCGAACTCCCCGTCTTCGAACACCAAACACGACTCAGGTTTGACATTCAGGCGAGCAGCGGCGATCAAAAAAGCTTCTGGGTCTGGCTTGCCTTCCTTGTAGTCTCCAGCGCAAACGAGCGTCTCAAACTTATCGAGCAGGTGCAATGAACAGAGCGAAGCGCTCACCGATTCCCGAGTGCTTCCTGAGACGACTGCCAAAGGAATCCGGCCATATTGCAAATTTATGTGTTCTAGCACTTCAGGGACGGCCCTTAGATTTGGAAGCGCTTCAAGATAAAGTTCCTCTTTCCTTCGAGCCGCCTCTCCAACATTCATGTTCAATCCATGCTTTTCGTTCAAAAGAGAGATTATCTTTGCTACGGCGAAAGCAGCCCACGCATAAAACAGATCCTCCGAAAAACTGCAATCGCATTCTGCGAGAACGGTTCTCCATGCAAGGTAGTGCAGCGGCATCGAATCTGCGATTGTCCCATCGCAGTCGAACAAGTAGGCGTCGAACGTCCCAGAAGGCAATTTCAACTTCATCGTTCACGATCTCCTCGATGAATTGTAGGTGAAAAGGCTTCCCAGCCGAGCGTCAAAGTTCGGGTGAAGGTAAATGATGCGGAACCCGGGATCGCTTGAAACCGTATCAACACCCGCAGCATACCGGTACAGCCACTCTCCAACCGCACCATATGCGTAGTGGTTATAAGAATTCATACTCGGGTCACCGCGCATTTGATCCCCGTTCCAGCGCTCCCACGTTGTTGTCCCGCTGTGGTCGGGCCAGCATCGTCATTTTTTAGTGGCCTATGGGGAATAGGGTTAAAGGAGTGGAAAGGCGCGGGAGTCCGAGCGGGGTGGTCCCTTTTTTTGGCGCTTTCCCTGCCAACAGTCATCGTAGGCGACGGCAACTATCTTGCGTTGCCGCTGTTTGCTGAGCATGGCAAAACCAGCAGGACGGGGCCGTTAACCAATGTTTATCTCTCTGTCGGTCTGCCACGCGGTGTCCAAGAGGGCTACGATCTGTTTTCTCTCGTTGGGTCCATGATTCGGGGAATGCTGAGGAACGCCAGATTAGGCACATTTCACGGACTGCGGTACACGGAAACGAACCCGAGTCAGCCTCAGTCTGGTATTGTTTACATACAGTGATCAAGCAGATCCATGTGTGTGGCTATAGGTCTGTTCGGGACCTCTGCCTTGAATTGAAGCCAATTAATGTCCTCACGGGCCCGAACGGTTGTGGAAAGTCAAATCTTTACAACTCCCTTGTCTTGATGGCGCGCGCGGCGCAAGGGCAATTGTCGCGAGCCATAGCCGAGGAGCGCGGCACGCCAAGCGTATTCTGGGCTGGAGGCGAGCGCGTTCGCTATCAGCGTAAGCAACCTCCAAAACGAGTCGTGCTTGGCTTTGAAGCGGCGAAGTTCGCGTACGAGCTACAAATCGGCCTCCCGTCCCAAAACGAGCATGCACTGGGAACCATGTTCATACTCGACCCTCGCGTAAAGGAAGAATATATCTGGTATATCTGGCCCTCTGAAGCGAAACGTCGCGTGGCTATGTTAAAACGCGACGAACCTTCGGCGTGGTTGCGCAACGCTGAAGGCAATATGGTCACCTATCCCTTCCAGATTTCGAAACACGAGTCCGTCCTGTCGCAGATCATTGATCCGCACCTCTATCCAGAAATATCCGCAATACGCCAGCAGATCTTGAGCTGGCGTTTTTATCACCATTTCCGTACAGACCTGGAGTCCCCCGTGCGGCAGCCGCAAATTGGCGTCTATACACCAGTTCTGAGTCATGACGGCTCGGACCTTGCGGCTGCTCTCCAAACAATTCTTGAAATCGGCGATGGTACTGCCCTTCGCCAGACCGTAGCCGAGGCCTTTGGAGGCGCGACTCTTGCTATCGAAGCCATGGAAACCCTCTTCAGCATAAAGATGAAAATTCCCGGGCTGCTCCGTCCCTTGCAGACGCAAGAATTCTCGGACGGACAAGTGCGGTTCTTATGTCTTTGTGCGGTACTGCTTAGCCCTCGTCCACCGTCGCTATTGGCACTCAACGAACCAGAGACTAGCCTGCATCCAGACATTCTGGATGCCCTGGCGCACTTAATCGTTCGCGCATCGAGAAACACCCAGCTCTGGATCACCACGCATTCGCAGCCCTTGGCTGACCGGATCGAGCAACATTCCGGCGTACCGCGCGTGCGCCTCTGTATGTCAAACGGTGAGACTCAAGTCGAAGGGTCTAGGAAAGACGTCTGAATACGGACTTCCATGGCATTTGTTAGCACGTGACGTACAAGATGAAAGAAATCCATAGCTCGCCTGGAATCATGGACCAACACATTGCTGAACTGAATCCCAGCGATTCCAATCTCCTTGCCCAGACGGCCTGTGGCTCGCGCTTAGATTCAAATCGCAGGAATTACTGGAGCGGCGATTCGGTTGCACTGCGTGTGGCGGAACGCATGAGAGTATTCGCCGTCATTAGACTTCGGTTCGCCCGTGGGACAGCTCGGAATCGGACATAGTGGGAAGTAGATGTTAGCACGCATTGGGAAATGTAGTTTTCTGAACAGAGGCCGGTTTGGGAGTCGATAGCATCATCGGGTATGGCGAAAAACTCGTCCTGGTCGCTGCCATGAGCAAGAACTCATTCCTCTGCGCATTTCATGCTCGTCGATGCCAGCGAATTCCGCCATGCTTTCGGAGCTTTGGCCTCCTGGCCGGGATGGACAGGTACGTTTCCAAACCGATTCGCGTAAGCGAGCTGTTCGCAACTCTCGAAAGGCTGGTGCCTGGAGAAAGAAAGCGGCAGACAGACGAGGAAGTGCTTGAAGCTTCCGACGGCAGCGTGCATAAGATTCTCTGAGAGATTGCTGACACTGTCATCGATCATCTGAAAACGTAGTTTTCTGAACTCCTGCCGGATCACGGCATTTGAATTGCTTATCGCTCCAGGAATAAGGAGCAGCATCATCCCTCCACACATCATCCGCGTCCTCCCGTATCTTCGTGTGTGCGGTGCGTTTTTACATGATCGCTAACACTGAACACCAATTACTTACGCGATTTGAGGAAGGCGCCGAGATCTTCGTATTGATCCGACGCAATGAAATCAACGCTGGCTTCGGCGGCCGCCTTCCAGCGCAGACGGACCGCATTCTTCGAACCGAAGTTGTAGGAGCTGAACCACCCTTTGCAGCTTAGTTCCGCTTTGGTGGCGCCGTCGAGAGTGTAAAAGCGAATCCATAAATTGCGGGAATGGGCGTAACGAACAAGCTGTTTCAGGCGCGCTTCTTTTTGCGGAGTCCAATCGCCCGCCTTTGGTTGGCCTTGCGGTTCGACGACGTGCCAACTGTTGTTCCACCAGCGATGATAATTGTCGGCAGGATCAGGCGCCAGCACTTCGGGCGGCGCGGAGGGGTCTTTCGTATCGGTGCGCACGGCTCCGAATACCAAGAGCTTTCCGCCTTCGGGGACCTGATCGTAGAAGACGGCTTTTTGCGCGTTGGACTCGCCTGTCAGGACAAGAACTGGACGAACCTCGAGAGTTTCCATCTTGTCGATGGTGCCGGTGCGGGGAGCAGTGGTGAGCCAGTCCTGATATTGCGACAGCAATTGCCAAATTGCGGCGAGATGCTCGGGTTCCTCTGATTTGAGATCAAGATTCAAGGTGATCAGCGGCCAATCGCCTTGATTGCCATCGCGCAAGGCATTTTCCACGATGGGGCGTACGCGTTCCAAGAAATATTCGCGAATTCCCGGCTCGGCTCCCGTGGGCGGGCCGCCGTGACTCACGACCGAACTTATCGCGCCGGTTCGCGGATTTTTGGCCCAAAGCAAATCCTGCTCGATGGCGAGGGGAGTGCCCGCGGAAAGGGCGCGGTCGATGCGATCGAACCACCATTCGTAGTAGGGATAACAGTTGTGAGCATCGAGGAGAACGCGAGTACCTGGGCGGAGAGCAACCTGCGAGGAATCCAAAAGCGTTGGAAGGCAAAATAGAATCAACGAACAGGCAAGCGTTCGCAAAAACCGAATGCACATCTAGAGTCTCCTGCGGCGAGCGGAAAGTAAGAAACTTCAATATAAACGATTTTGCGGGTTCAACTTGGAAAATGATGGAAAATGAGAGTCCACTCCATCGTCGCGGACTAGACCTCTGCCCTGGGGTGAACGCAACCGTTCACATCCTACTCTTGCTAACAATCGAGATCACCTGTACTTGGAGCCGACTATTCGGCCAGGCAGCCGCTTGCGGTAGCTTCCAGACCGACGACGATTCGTGAATTGAGTCTTCACTGCATCTCTAGCATGCGCTGCTGCGAGTCACTCTTAGCTAAAGTGCAGAGCACTTGTGCGGCAATCGACCGCTGCCGGTTGTATCGCCATTCACAAGCGTGCGTAGCAGGTCATCCCACGCGTTGCGCCAGCTGAATCAGATTCACGCACGTACCGTCTGAGAGGACGGTCGCTAAGGGCCGTATCGGTCCGGTTTCACGATGTTCGCGCGAGCGCCTCCGGCCGCGGATCTTCGCGATTCTCAGCAGCCTCCACAATCGCGCGACGTTGCTCGCCTACCCTGGCGCACCGCTGCTGCACCTGCGAAGGCTCCTGGCCGCCCGAACTGTCGCGCGCACTTTAGTGGCAAAATTCGGATGCTGTCAATAGAGAAGTGAATTTATTTACCTATTGAAGTACCATTTGCTCGGCAGTCCAAGTTTAGGCGTAGATGAATCGGCATCCCGTCAGAGTGACGGGGGTAATAGTGGGAATTGCAAGGCCCTTAGACTTGTGGCTAGCTGAGGCACAGACTCGTACTTGATCGCGTAGATTCCCAGCGCGGTGGCGGTCTTGACATTCGCGTCGCGATCGTCAATGAAAAGAGTTTGCTCTGGCTTCACGCTCAGAACCTGCAGGCAATTAAGAAAAAGTGCGGGATCGGGCTTGATGAGACGTACTTCCGAGGAAAAGATCAGGTGATCAAACAACTGCAACCATTCTGAACTCGAACGGATATGAGCGGAAAACCTGAGATGCAGGTTGGAGAGTAGAGCCGTTTGAAACCGGCCACTCGCAGCGACCGTGTCCAGGAGAGCAGACGTTCTTCAAGGTGGCTCCATATTTCAATGTCCCACCGCAGCAGCTTCTCGAGGGTATCGTGATCGAGATGAGTATTCGTGTCACTTGCAAAACGGCGCCAGTATTCCTTGCCACCAATATCGTTCTTGTCGTAAGCGCCGCGGTTCTTTTCGTAGAGTTGCCAAAAAGTGGGGTGATCAACACCGAAGATTTGGGCTATTCGGTCAATCCCTTCTAGCGAAGGCTGGCGGCAGAGAACCAAGCCGTAGTCGAGAATGATGGCACGAACATCTGGGGTGTTGGATGCATCGGTCCGCGTTGGCCTGGATAGGCATTGCAGTGGCTCGCACTCACCAATGTTTAGGAATGTTTAAGTAGGAGGAATTCAGCGCGGAGACGGACGGACAGCCAAGGAGGCGCAGCGTGCGTTCCACATCATCACGTAAAATCTCAAGCGCGCGGGTAACCCCGGCCTTTCCAGCGGCGGCAAGACCAAAGGCGTAAGCACGTCCCAACAGAACGGCGCGAGCGCCAAGACAGACCGCTTTTATGATATCGCTGCCGCGGCGAACACCGCCATCCATGAGGACTTCGGCTTTGCCGCTGACGGCGGCTACCACTTCTGGGAGCACTCTCAAGGTGGCTGGAGCGCCGTCGAGTTGACGTCCACCGTGGTTGGAAACCACAATCGCGGCTGCGCCTTCGTCCACGGCACGTTTGGCATCTTCAGCCGTGAGCACTCCTTTGACGACAATCGGCCCGGTCCAGATGCGCTTGAGCCAGCGAATGTCTTCCCAGGTGACGACAGCCCGGGCAAGGGCAGCCGTGACGTCGATGAGGGACATCGGTCCCTTACCCGGGATAACGATGTTCTCTAGTTTTGGCACGCCCCCATCGATAAGAAACCGCACGAGCCATCGAGGGTGTGTAAACATCTGTGGCAGGAAAGGCAGTTTGGAAAATATTGAGCCGCCCAAGAGTTCCTTCATTCCGTTGCGCGGGTCGCGTTCGCGCATTCCCGCCACGGGAGTGTCGATAGTAACGACCAGCGCCGAGAATCCAGCGCGACGGGCGCGGTCAATGGCCCCTTCAGCGACCTCGCGTCCCCCCACAAGGTAGAGTTGATACCAGACGGGTCCTTTTGAAGCGGCCCGGACATTTTCCAGTTTGTGCCCAGAAATCGTGGATAGAGTGTAGGCAAGGCCAGCCTCCTCCGCTGCGGCTGCCGCAGCGATTTCTCCGCCGGGATGCATCAATCTACTGTAGCCAATGGGGGCTAGAATCGCGGGGAAGGCCAAATCGGCGGAGAGAACCCGAGTGCGGAGGTCACATTCGGGAATCGCAACTGCTTGCCGAGGGCGAAAGGTGACGTCATCGAACACCCGGCAGTTTTCCCGTAGAGTGACTTCACTCTCGGCGCCGCCATCAAGATAGTCGAAGACCACCCTAGGGAGGCGGCCCTGCGCCAGATGACGGAGGTCGTGGATATTAATGACCCGCGGAGAGGCCAATGAGCGTGGTGTGCTATGCACGGTGCTCCGGATTTCTTGTCGTGACACGGAGTCTCATGGAGGACCTAGTTCAGTGTGAAGATGCGGATTGCGTTGCCGTACCGGCCTTACCTATGTAATTGCCATAGCCCACGATCATGGTGGAGCCCACCAGCACCAAGAGACTCAGGGCGACGAGTAATTTTGTGCGAGTGCCAGCACCTTTCCATTCTTTGAGGGCAATTCCCCACAAAGTGCTAAAGATAATGATGCTGGCCATATGCAGAGTCCAGCTAGAAAACTTGAAGCGACCCATCTGGGTTTCGCCCATGGTGTAGAAGAAAAACTGAAAATACCAGGTTGTTCCCGCCAAAGCTGAAAAGAAATAGTTCGGGAGCATCGGTGCTCTTGTTAGCTTGGTCTTGTCAGCAGAAATCGCGGCGGCTACTGCCATTTCCTCACCGGGAGCATCCGTGACAGATTCGAGGATCGGCTCATCCGTTCGATCGGGCCCGCCCTCGTGGATTCTAGAGGAGAAATACTGATAACCCGTGCGGTTTCTTACGTTGAGGATTAGACACCAAATAAAGTTTGTAGTGAATCCGCCGAGCAGTACCACGATTAGTGCCGGAAGCCCCTGCCAAATTTGCGACGTGCCGTACTTCACAGAAAGGGCTTTGATGGGATCGCCTGCCGCGAGGCCATAAGCGAAGCAGGCACTCATGATTCCGGAGAAGGTTGCGACCAAAAGGCCGCGTTTCAAATCAAACTCTTTGATGGAGGCGCGCTTCTGCTCTGCGGACATCTCCTTTTCTTTCGACATCCCTGCCGCTCCGGCAAAAATGATGCCGAGGAGACAGACGACGACACCAACCAGGATGATCCGCCCTGAGGAGGTGCCCAATACCTCGGACCTAAATTCGCCGCGGAAAATAGGTGGCATCAAGGTCCCGAAAACGGCGGTGTAGCCGAGCGCGACCGCCATACCGAGGGACATGCCGAGATAACGCATGGTGAGACCGAACGTGAGGCCACCCAAGCCCCAAAGAGCCCCGAACCCGTAGGTCCAGAAGAGGCTGCTCGTCGGAGTCTCATGAAGGACTTGAGCCACACTGCGCGTCATCACGAAGGCCAAGAACCAGGGCGCAATGATCCAGCTGAAGAAACCACCGACTAACCAATAGGTTTCCCAAGACCACGCTTTTACCCGACGGTAAGGAACGTAAAAGCTTGCGGACGCCAAGCCACCAAGCCAGTGTAGGAACACGCCCAATGGGGGATTTGGTGCGAGCAAACGGTCCTCTCTGTTCTTGAGACAAGCGGATTAGAATCGTGACTCCCGAGAAATCCAAGCAACCAAAGACGAAGGCACGGCGACTCGCGACTGTAGTGCCTGAAGGAAGGCCTGTCAATACAAAACGAATGTCCGTATTGAAATTTAGCGTTAGGGGTATACTTCCAGAGAACAACTCGCGTTGAGGCGAAACAATATGGTCCGAGCGTTCCGCAGCCGATTGTACGTGATTCCCGTCTTGTCCAAGGCGCTCGATGTTCTGGAACTGATGCAGAAGGAGAATACTCCGAGGACGCTCGAGGAAATCTATCAACGAACAAACATTTCCAAAACGACCGTCTATCGCATTCTCAAGACGCTTGTTCATCGCGGCTACCTGGCGCATTCCGAGAATGGACTGTATCGTCTGGTGGCTAGGCCGAGGAAAGTCCGGTTTGGCTTCGGAGGTGAATCATCCGAGATGCCTTTCTCGGAGGGGGTGAGAGAAAGCTTGCAAGCAGCGGCGAACTCGGCGGGAGTAGATTTGTTAGTTCTGGACAACCATTATGATGCGCAGACAGCGGTGCGAAATGCCGAGGAATTTGTCCAACAGCAGGTTGACCTGGTTATAGAATTTCAGATCGATCAACGAATCGCGCCGGCCATCGCCGACAAAATCAGTGCAGCAGGGATTCCATTGATCGCGGTAGACATCCCACATCCGCACGCCACTTTCTTTGGAGTGGATAATTACCGGGTCGGATTTGAGGCCGGGCAGTATTTGGCTCATTTTGCCAAGAGTCACTGGGGCGGGGAAGTGAGCCAAGTGCTTGGACTGGGGATTGAGGAGGCGGGGCCGCTGGTGCAAAGCCGCATCACCGGCGCTTTCGCCGGTGTGCGCTCGCGGCTTCCTGGCCTGAAGCAGGAGGTTTACGTCTTAATGGACGGAGAAGGCTTGCGCGAGAAAAGCTGCCGGCTGGTGCAAGACTTCCTTCGACGGCATTCCAAAAAACGAGGGTTGTTGATCGCAGCAGCTACGGATACCAGCGGGCTGGGGGCTCTGCAGGCGGTGAGAGAATTGAAGAGAGAAAAAGACGTTGCGATCGTCGGCCAGGATTGCATCAATGAGGCACTCGAAGAGATGAAGACTCCTGGGACACCCTACATTGCTTCCGTATCGCATGAAGCGGGAAACTATGGCCCTCGATTAATTCAATTGGGACTGGGAATCCTAAATGGGCAAACCGTGCCGCCTTACAATTATATTGCGCACAAGCTAGTCACGGCCGCATCGTTGGCAAAAAGAGCACGGGCGGCAAGTTGAGAGTGGCTGGCGAAATGGCACAAGGCGCAGGAATGCGGGTCGCCCGATATCCGAGCCGCTGCGAAAGCGGACGTCGTCGAGGAGGTTATTCCTCTATTGAAAGAATTAACCTATTGCAGTCTTTCTTCCTGGAGCGTATCGTCTAGAACGCTCCTGTTGGTCGAAACCAGAATTTATCGGGCAACTTGCTCGCGTGGAAGCCGACGATGGTTTTTCCCATGAAATCCAAAGAGAAACTTCGATACCTCGAAGATCGCTGGGACGACCACGTCGCCAAGACCCTGGACGGCGCTGAATTGCTTAGGTACCGGTCCAACTTATTGGGATCGGATCTGCGCATCACAAATTTCGGCGGTGGGAACACCAGCTCCAAAATCGAGGGGACGGACCCGCTCGATGGGAGTAAAGCAACAGTCTTATGGATTAAGGGGAGTGGCGGAGACATCGGAAGCATTCAAAGGAAAGGTTTCGCCACCTTATATCTCGATAAGCTGCATGCCGCAGCGCAGCGATATCGCGGCGTGGAGTTTGAAGACGAGATGGTAGATATGTATCCGCTGTGCGCGTTCGGGAACAACATGGTAGCGGCTTCGATTGATACACCCCTGCACGGCTTTCTTCCATTTGCCCATGTCGATCATCTTCATCCCGACTGGGGAATTGCGATTGCTGCTGCGGCGAATGGTCTGGAAAAAATGGAGGAGTTCAATCGCCAGTTTGAACACCGGCTGATCTGGCTGCCTTGGCAACGGCCGGGATTCGAGCTGGCCATGATGTTGCGCCAGGCGGTTAATGCTAATAAGCATTGCGACGGAATTGTTTTGGGTGGTCATGGTCTCTTTACCTGGGGTGAAACCCAGCGTGAGTGCTATTCCAACACGCTAACTGTCATCGATCAATTGGGCCAATTCATCTTGAAACACGTGGAAGAAAAGGGAAATGCTCTCTTCGGTGGAACTCTTTCGGCGACCCTTGAAAACCAGCACGAACGGGCGCTAGACATTTTTCCCTTTATCCGGGGCCGTGTTTCTGCCCGGCAGCGCATGATCGGTAGTTTCAGCAGCAGCGCGGACGTTCTGCGGTTCGTCAACTCGCGAGATGCGCAGAAACTAGCACACCTGGGGACAAGCTGCCCTGATCACTTCATTCGCACAAAAATTCGGCCGCTTTTCGTGGCATGGGAACCATCGAGCGCGTTGCGTGGTCTGCGCGAGAAGATCGATGAGGCGCTGAAGGTCTACCAGGAAGAGTACAAGCAGTATTACGACTCGTTTGCAGTCCCCGATTCACCCAAGATGCGGGACGCCAATCCTACCGTTGTGTTGCTTCCCGGGATCGGGATGTTCAGTTTTGGCAAAAACAAGACGGAAGCGAGAATCACTGGAGAGTTTTATACGAATGCGATTCACGTTATGGAGGGAGCGACTGCGTTAGGGACTGGGAAGACCCACGAAGTGCTGCCGCAAGCGGGGCCTGCGGCAAAAACAGAGGCTTTTAGTGTCCACGCGAACTATGTGGCTCTGCCTCCTTCGGAGGCATTCCGGATCGAATATTGGCAGCTGGAGGAAGCAAAAATCAGGCGCCAACCACCTGAGAAGGAATTAAGCCGGCGCGTGGTCGTGGTAGTGGGAGGCGGCAATGGAGTGGGCCAGGCCACAGCTCTGCAGGCGACACAACGCGGAGCGCACGTAGTGGTTGCGGACCGCGATACGGACGCGGCGACGAAAACGACAGTGGAGGCGCAAAAAAGTGCCGGCAAGGAAGCAACTGCGGTTATTTCCATCGACATTCGTGACCGAGAAGGGATTCGTAGAGCTTTTCGAGAAGTGATCGCCACCTATGGCGGTATCGACATCCTCATCAATACCGCCGCCGTATTCCCATCATCGCCAAACGGCGTTATTCATGATGGGCAGTGGGGCACGACGCTGGACATCAATGTGACTGCAAATCATCGTTTGGCGGACGAAGTCGCGAAAATTCTTCGCGAGCAGAATCTGGATGCGAGCATCGTACTGACAAGCTCTGCGAATGCGGTGGTGCCGAAGCGCGGTAGCGAAGCCTATGACGTGAGCAAAGCGGCGCTCAGCCATCTTGTACGCGAACTGGCGATATCGCTTGCGCCAAAGGTGCGGGTGAACGGAATCAGCCCAGCGACGGTGGTAAAGGGTTCGACGATGTTTCCGCGTGACCGCGTAACAGCATCGCTCACGAAATACGAAATCAAGTTTGACTCACAAGCGACGGATGAAGAACTACGCGAACTGCTGGCGGAGTTTTACGCCAAGCGGACCCTTACGCATCAGCCCATTGCCCCGGAAGATTGTGCGGCAGCAATTCTGTTTCTGGCCGGGCCACATTCTCGTTGCACCACAGGTCATCTGATTCCTGTGGATGGTGGTCTTACGGAAGCTTTCCTGAGATAGGGTAAGTGTCCACTCGAGGTTGGGCCGCGCGGCCCCAGAGATCGAGAGCAATCACGATGGAGACGTCGGGGAAAAGAGCGGCCCTGGTTGCGGTGGATTTGGGTGCACAGAGTTGTCGTGTTTCGCTTTTAAGATGGAAACAAGGCCAGCCGCAGATTCATGTGGTTCATCGTTTTTCCAACGCGCCCATCGCCACGCAAGCAGGCCTTCGCTGGGATGTCAGCCGGATTTTTCACGGAGTTACGGATGGGCTGCGTTTGTGCGCGGGGGCAGCGCCCGAAGGAATTGCGTCGGTTGGCGTGGACGGGTGGGCTGTCGACTATGTTCGTCTGGATGGGAACGGGGACGCAATGGCTGATCCTTTCTGCTACCGAGATGAGCGAACACAAGACGCGGAAAAAAAAGTCCACCAAATTATCCCTCCATCGCAGCTCTATGCATTGACTGGTATTCAGTTGCTTGGGCTGAACACGGTTTATCAGCTTTACGCAGACAAAATGGCTGGGAGGAATTGCAGATCAGCGTGGCTCAATCTGCCGGAGTATGTGACGTACCGCTTGGGTGGACAACGCGTCGCGGAATACACAAATGCCACGCATACTCAGCTTGTGCGCTTGGGCGGCCAGGAGTGGTGCGAGGAGATATTTCAAGGGCTAGGGTTGGATATTTCGGCGGCCCCAAAGATCGTGCCCACCGGTTCAATCGTCGGTAGTATCTCGGGGGATCTGAGCAATCTCCCCGCCCTTCACAACGCGAAATTGATAGTTCCTGCGTGCCATGACACGGCATCTGCGATCGCGGCGATTCCGGCCAGCGGGGAGGATTGGGGCTTCATCAGTTCTGGCACGTGGTCGCTCGTGGGGACGGTCCTCACTGCTCCTTGCGTCAGTGATGAAGCGCGAGGAATGAATTTTACAAACCTCGGCGGCGTAGGGAGATCCGTCTGCTTTCTGAAAAACGTGAACGGGATGTGGCTGCTGCGAGAATGCATGGATGAATGGGAAGAGCGCGGGACGCCGGTTATACTGCCCAAATTGTTGCAAGAGTGCGAAGCGCTTCCCGCTCCCGGTTTTTTGATTGATGTTGACGACCCCCCGTTGACACTCCCTGGGGACATGCTGGGGAAGCTCAATGGACAACTGCGACGGGCGGGGCACCCGACATTTTCAGGGGAAAAACGCGATATTCCGCTCATCGCAAACATGATACTTCACGGCATGGCCCAGCGATATGCGGAGGTGCTGGGATCGATTGCCGCGATTACCGGGAAGAATCTGAAGAGGCTGTTTATTGTCGGTGGGGGAAGCAAGAACTCTCTGTTGAATCGCCTGACGGCGGAGAGGACCGGGCTGGAGGTATTGCTTGGCTCGCCGGAGTCGACGACTTTGGGCAATTTCGCCATCCAGATGGCGGTGTTGCAGGGAAGCTGGAATGAGACCACCGGCGTAGGCGCCTCCGCAGTGGGGCGGTGGGCCGAGGAATTTGCCGAGCCCACGTTTGAAGAAGAGTGGAAGCGACAAACGGTGTGAGCAATTGCTCGTTGCCAAGCGACATGATCACGGGCACGGCCTGAGGTCACGATGAAAAATAAGCAGACGGAGAGTGTTTGGAAGGCGCTCGACAATCTTCGAATAGAGCTGCCCTCGTGGGGCTTTGCGAACACCGGCACAAGATTTGGCAAGTTCATCCAGCTCGCTGCCGCCAGCACAATCGAAGAAAAATTTAGCGACGCCGCTCAAGTACATGCGGTCACTGGCGCCTGCCCGACTCTGGCACTGCATGTTCAGTGGGACCTCCCGAATGGGTTGCAAGATGCGGGCAAGGTAAAAGAGCTGGCAAAGAAACATGGTGTCAAGCCCGGTTCGATCAATCCGAACGTGTTTCAGGACCAGGAATACAAGTATGGATCGGTTGGGAATCCCGACGCATCGATTCGCCGCAAGGCTCTAAACCACATTCTCGATTGCGTTAGAGTCGCGGAAGCGCTCAATTGCCGCGACATCTCGCCCTGGTTTGCGGACGGATCTAATTATCCCGGGACTCAGAGCATTCGAAAGCGAATCGGCTATTTTGAAGAGGGACTGAAGGAAGTGCATGCGGCCCTCCGGCCTGGCCAAAGGCTTCTGGTCGAATACAAGCCCTTCGAGCCGGCGTTCTATCACACTGACATCGCGGACTGGGGCATGGCCTTGCTGTTGGCCAAGGCTGCCGGTCCGCAGGCCTATGTGCTGGTGGATACGGGACATCACTACCAGGCACAGAACATCGAGCAAATCGTCGCCTGGCTGCTCCATCACAAGATGATAGGCGGGTTTCATTTCAACGACCGTCGCTATGCCGACGATGACCTCACTCTTGGTTCCATCGATCCCTATCAGGTATTCCGCATCTTTCACGAGATTCTTGCGTTCGAAGCAGAAAATGGCGCGGCAACAGATATCGCTTTCATGGTGGACCAGAGCCACAACCTCAAAGGAAAAATCGAAGCGATGATCCAGACGGTGTGCATCGCGCAAGAGTTATATGCGAAGGCGGCCGCCGTGGATCACGACCGGCTGCCTGGGCTGCAGCAGAGCTGCTCACTTGTAGACGCGGAGGAATGTCTGAGGGGCGCGTTCTGGACGGATGTAAGACCCATCGTCGTGGAATGGCGTAAATCCAAGGGCTTGCCTGAAGACCCGATGAACGCCTTTCGTGAAAGCGGCTATCAGGAGCGAGCGACACGGGAGCGCCGTGGCCGGCACACGGGAATTACCGCTTCGTACGCGTAGTCGAGTGACCTCCCAACTAAAGCAAGGGTAGGCGTGTCCGATTGCAGCAGGAAAGCGAGCCGGTATCAATTTCAATAGGTAAACAAATTCATTTGTCTATTGACAGCATCCAAATTTTGCCAGTACAGTGCGCGGCAGTGTTGGGGCAGCCAGGAGCCTTCGCAGGTGCTACAGCGAGGCGCCATGTTCAATAACGGCATTGCGGGTTTTCCATAAGTCGAGGATGGGAGTTGCTCGGTCGCGCGGCTCTTCAAGACAGAAGCACGCTTGGTTGCGTCGGTGGTGGCATGGAACCACTGGAAGTCGAATTTGGGGTGACTGCGAAGATGAATACCTGGAGGGGCGAAATGAAACTGCGAAGTCTCCTGCTTTGTGTATTGTTCATTATGGGAACAGCCGGCCAAGTCTACGGCCAAGGCGGCGGGGTTGGAACCATTTTAGGGACGATCAGTGATAGCTCCGCTGCGATTATCGCCAAGGCCAAAGTGACGGTAACGAACACCGCGACAAATATCAATCAGGTGACGGAATCGAATGACGATGGAAATTACGCTGTGCCATACCTCCGGCCGGGCACCTACCGGGTTACCGTTGAAGCTGCGGGATTCCAGAAAACAGCCGTGGACAACATCAATCTCGCGGTCGACCAAAACGTTCGCGTGGACGTCGTCATGAAGGCAGGCACCGTGACGGAGACGGTCACGGTGAACGCCAGCACCCTGGCATTGGATACGGACACGTCCGCAATTTCTCAGACGATCGGCAACACGCAGGTGGAAAACCTGCCTTTGCAGGATCGAAACTTCACACAGTTTCTGTTGTTGGGTGCAGGTGCTGTCGAGACCACCGGGGAACAGGGTTCCATGCGCGTAGGGAAAGGCAACGCCATCAGCATAAACGGCGCCAGACCCACGTCCAACAACTATACGCTGGATGGTTTGGTGAATACCGATACGGCTTTGAATACGCCAGCAGTTATTCTGTCCATTGATGCAATGCAGGAGTTTAAAGAGCAAACCTCAACTTACTCAGCCGAGTACGGTTTCAGCGCCAATCAGGTCAACATCGTGAGCAAGAGTGGTGGCAACGATCTTCATGGGTCACTGTTTTGGTTCGGAAGAAATGATGCCCTCGACGCCCAGACCCCTTTTTCGGGGAAGAACTCCAAGTTGCGGCAAAATCAATTTGGTTTTGTGGCCAGCGGCCCGGCGTACCTGCCGAAGCTTTACAACGGACGTAACAAGACGTTTTGGCTTGCAAACTACGAAGGCTGGCGCACCACGTTGGGAACGACAGTGCAGGGTCTTGTCGGAGATCCCGCGCAGTTGTCCGGAGATTTTTCTGCGTCCGGGCTGCCCGCATATGGCAGTGCTGCCTGCACGACCGCCCTGGCTTCAAACCTGCCTTGTATGCCCATAGACCCAACGACGGGGGCGCCTTTCCCCGGCAACAAGATTCCGTCAACCAGTCTCTCGCGCCTCGCAAAAACGTCACTCGCACAGAACATATTCCCGGCTCCGAACTGCACAGCGTGCGGCGCAGCGGTAAACTTCAGGGAAGCTGTGAATGCCCCCACTACACAGAATCAGCAAACTTACAAGCTCGATCAAGATCTGGGCCGCTTTGGAAGGATTTTTGGCCGCGGAACGCTTGCAAACTACACGAACTCCAACGCTGGGGGGACGGTGTCGATACCGTTTGGTAACGGCAGCTTTGTTGAGAAGGAGACCAGTTGGACGGTGGGTCACACGATAAACATCGGAAGCCATCTGGTCAATCAGGCGCGTTACGGGCAGTTGGAGGCAACGGCAAACCAGTGCTCCCAAGCCGTGCCTCAGTCCGTGATCGACGCGATTGGGTTCACTGGTGTTTACCCGAATCTGTCCGATTGTGCCCGCTCGTACCCGGGAATCACTCTCAATCCAACTTCACGAGTCGGCGGCCCCGTCAATGACACCACTCTAAGTAACATACCCACGCGAGAAATTGCCGACTCACTGACGCTCATACACGGCAGGCAGACGCTGACGATGGGCGTAGACTATCGTCACTGGATACAAAAGCGCAATCTCAACGCAGACTACCTTGGTGATTTCACATATCGCAACGATTTGATCCTGCAGAATGGTAGCAGCAATGGTTTCATCCCCGGTCCCCAGAACGGGTGTCCCACACCTGCCTGCGGCACAGGCAATTCGATTGCTGATTTTCTGCTCGGCTACTACCAAAGTGTGGGTGCCTTCCTGCCGGGACCGTTCAGTAAGGCCGGTCAAATCGGCAATCTGAATCAGTACCACTTCAGTTATTTTGCTCCGTTCGTGCAGGACGACTGGAAGGTGAGCAGCCGCCTGACCCTAAACCTGGGGCTGCGATGGGACTTCCGCACCGTGCCGTTTGAGGAGAGCAACAAGATGGGGTGGCTGGACACGTCCAACCCCGATGGTGGTCTGTGCATTGCAGATCCGTCGCTGGTGACCAAAGGGATTGCCCCGCCGGGAAGCATGTACCGATATTGCGGGCGGCGCAATCCCGCCGACGGTTCGAAGAAGCCTTTCGCCCCGCGGTTCGGCTTTGCTTACCGGCCTTTCGGCGGAGACAAAACGGTGATTCGAGGTGGTTACGGAATCTTTTTCGACTCTTCCGAAGGCCGCGAGATCGACGACTCCGGGGACATCTATCCATACGCGGTGCGCGCGGCCGTTACACCCGCCACCCAACCGGTGGCCAGTGCGCCAAAACTGTCGGACCAAATCTTCATCGCCAACAATACCATCTCTCCAGTAACCCCGGCACAGAGCACATTCATCGCCGTGATCATCTCGGAGAATCCTAAGAATCCTTACGCGCAACAGTGGACTCTTTCCGCGCAGCGCGAGATCCTCAAGAACACCACACTTGAGGTCAACTACCTCGGCAATAAAGGGACCCATCTCCTTACGCGGAACAACATCGCACAGGCTTTTGCGCCCGATCCAAGCAACATCACCCCGGTAGCCAGCCGGAAGCCCTACCAGAACTTTACAGGGGTCTATATCGACAGCGAGTGGCGGGGACGCTCCAACTATCAGTCGGGCAACATAAAACTGGAGCATCGCAGCACTTCGTTGACGTTCCAGGCCGCTTACACTTGGTCAAAGAGCCTCGATGACAAGTCCGCAGCAGCCGGGATTGGCGCTTCGGGCGGGGGATTCCAGGGGTTCATGGACAATCATCGTCCGGAGCTTGACTACGGGCTGTCGGATTTTGACGTGAAGAGCCATTTCGTCTCTAACTTTGTCTACGAATTGCCTGTCGGACGCGGCAAACGCTATCTCGGCAACGCGAATCGTGCAGCGGACGCCGCGATTGGCGGTTGGCAACTGGGCGGTATTATAACCCTGCAAAAGGGATTCCCATTCTCCATTAACGCTAACGACGCAAACTGTTTGCTGGACACGCCTTTCTGTGCTGCCCTAAATCGCGCCGACCCCGTTTCCGGGCAGAATCCAAACAGCGGATTCACTAGGAGCACCGCGGAGTGGTTTAACACCGCGGCTTTTGTTCAACCCGGTCCGGGATTCTATGGCACTACGGCTCGGAACTATCTGCGGGGACCAGGCTTCAACAACTGGGATATGTCCTTGGCCAAAAGTGTGGCCCTCACCGAACGGATGCGCTTCCAGTTGCGTTTGGACGCATTCAATACGTTCAATCACCCACACTTCAATGCCCCTAACAGCACGATCGGCTCCCCGGGATTTGGTTCGATTACCACCGCCCAACCCGGACGCATCCTTCAGCTTGGAGCGAAGTTCCAGTTTTGATCACCGCAACCACCACGGGATTCGCCAGGCCGGAAGCGGCCTGGCGAAGCTTTTTATTTAGGGTTAGCATTTCAAGAATGTTTAACATCGGAAGGCGGCTGCTACAGACTGCGATATTGTCCTCCTCTTTGATTGTCTTCGCCCAGGCTCAATCGGCTGACTCTCTTCAACGTTATACCGAACAAGGGCAGAAGGCGCTCGCCTCAGGGCGCTACGAAGAAGCCGAACATGCTTTCGAAAAAATTCGTGAATTGGAACCAGGAATGGCGGAAGTGCACGCAAATCTGGGAGCGATTTATTTTCAAGAGAGGAAATTCGATAAGGCCGTACCCGCCCTACGCCAGGCGATAAAGCTGAATCCCCGCCTGGTTAAGTCCGCGACCCTCTTGGCAATTTCCCTATCGGAGTTGGGGCGGTATAGCGAAGCTCTGCCGGGGTTGGAGAAGAGCTTCCATGCGTCTTCCGATTCCGAGGTGAAGCGAATGTGCGGTCTCCAGCTGGAGCGGGCCTACACTGGCATGCAACGTCACAACAAAGCCATGGAAGTAGCGATCGAGTTAAATCGCCTCTATCCAGAAGACCCCGAGGTTCTCTACCACACGGGCAGACTGTTTGGAAACTTCGCGTTTCTGACGATGCAGACATTGGCCCAGGTGGCTCCTGGTTCGGTTTGGAGGCACCAAGCCGCTGCCGAGGCATTTGAGAGCCAGGATTCCTATGACCTGGCGGTGCGCGAATACCGAACCGTTTTGCAGCTCGGCCCTGGGCGTCCAGGGATCCATTTCCGCTTGGGGCGTACGCTGTTGAAAAGGTCGCAGCAGGCTCACTCAACGGAGGACGCCAACGAGGCGGCGAAGGAATTCGAACGTGAGTTGGAGCTGGATCCGACCAATGCCAACGCCGCGTATGAGCTGGCAGACATGCATCGTGACGCGGGAGAGTTTGAAGAAGCAAGGCAACTCTTCGAGCAGGCATTGAAATATTATCCAGACTTTGAGGACGCCCACCTAGGACTGGCCGCGGTACTCATTTCTCAGCAGAAAACGCAGGATGCCCTGCCACATCTGAAAAAAGCGATCGCACTCAACGCCGATAACGAAGTGTCTTGGTACCGGCTCTCGCAAGTTCAGATGGCCCTGGGCAATACAGCCGAGCAGCAAAAGGCCTTTGCCGAGTTTCAGCGCCTGAGAACCCAAAAGTCGAGCCAGCAGGAGGCTGCAAGAGAACTGTTTTCGCGGTCGGAGGTCACCAAGCAGAAGCTGGACTCCGCGGTGCCGCAGTGAGAAATCCGAATCTGGATGCGTGAAGGGAGTTGAGACGCATTTCGGCGAAAGAGATCAGTTCTATTTCCATCCCGCATTGGGAACGATTCCAATTCCTTCCTTAATGGTAACAAGCCGATCCGCGGGGATCTCCGCGAGGGTTTGCCAAATACCGTTTGGCCAGCGCACGCGGATTTCAGCCTTTATCGCGGAACCAAGACCGAAGTGAAGTCTAAAATCGTTGCAGGAGAGGAAGCTGGACTGGCTGAAGAGTTCCTGCGTTTGCGTTACCTCGCCAACCTTAACGACCACGCGGGCGCCAATCGCACTCCGATTGGACTTCGTGCCGACGAGTTTTACCTTAAGCCAGTGATTGCCGGAGGCAACGTCATTTCGGAGCAGTGAGGGTGGCTCGTTTAGATTGACGATGAGAATATCCAGGTCTCCATCGTTGTCGAAGTCTCCGAAGGCACAGCCACGGCTAACATGAGGGTCGGCAATCGCTGGTCCGGCTTCCTCCAGAAGTTCCTCAAAACGGCCATTCCCGAGATTGCGGAAGAGAAGCCTTTGGCTCCGGAGGGAGTATTTGGCGAAGTGCTTCTCGAGTTCAGCGTAGACGTTGCCCGTCACGATGAAGAGGTCGGGCAACCCATTGTTATCGAGATCCACGATCCCTGCGCCCCAGCTCACAAATCGATTTTCGACACCGAGACCCGCTCGGCGGGTGGCGTCTTCAAAAGTAGCCTTACCGAGATTGTGGTAGAGATTGGAGGTGTCATCCATGAAATTCGTTTTCAGGATATCGAGACGCCCATCGAGATCATAGTCACCGACTGCAGCTCCCATGCCTCCCTGTTCTTGGCCGTCCTCGCTGAAGGCGACCCCGCGGATTGCGCCTTCTTCCCTGAAAGTGCCGTCATGATTGTTCATGAACAACAAGCTGGGTGTTGAATCGCACGCCACAAAAATGTCAGGCCAGCCGTCGTCGTCGAAATCTGCCGCGATGGCCGTGAAGCCATAACTGGTTCTCACGGCCGCAACGCCTGATGCTGCGCTGACGTCAACGAATGTGCCGTCGCCGTTATTGCGGTAAAGACAGTGCTGACCGTGGGGATATCCCCGGGGGCCACAAAACACGGGTGTAGAAGAATACTCGCAGTTCGCTGTCTGACCGGGTTTCGGAGCCTTTCCCAAATCGAGTTCAAGGTAGTTGGATACAAACAAATCCAGATGTCCGTCGCGGTTGTAGTCCACAAAACTGCAGCCGGAACCCCACCGTTGGGTCGATCCAGCGAGGCCAGCCGATCGGGTCACGTCTGAAAAGGTGCCATCGCCATTGTTATGGTAGAGGACGTTATGTCCCCAGTAGGTGACGAACAAATCCTCGAAACCGTCGTTGTTGTAGTCACCGACACACACTCCGCCGGCCCAGCCCGTTTTGAGCAACCCCGATTCCTTGGTGACGTCTGTGAATGTGCCGTCGCGGTTGTTCTTATAGAGGCGATTGCTCGTACCTTCGGGAGTGTCCGACAAGCGAACTCCAGAAAGGATAAAGACGTCGAGCCAGCCATCGTTGTCGTAGTCCAGAAATGCACAGCCGCAGCCTGTCACCTCGATGATGTAGTCCTTGCGGTCAACGCCGCCGTAGACCGTAACCTGACGTAAACCAGCCCTGGCCGTAACGTCTTGAAAGCGCGCGTCGAACGGCAATCCGGAAGATTTCCCTCGGGGCTGGGCGGTTGCCTTGCGTGTGGCCACGCCCTGGCCAAAACACGCTGAGGCCGCTGTGCCTAAGCATCCAGTTAGGAAGAGTCTTCGTGAAGTGTCCATGTTGGTCGCTTTCGAAACGCCACCGTTGGAACAACTCATTGTGTGGAGATTGACCCGCTCTTGCAATACAAAAAATATTTGCCTATTGACAATCTGGTGCTATGCTCTAGCACGGTCAGCCGTGCTCAGGTCCTTGCAGAAGCCGGAACAGGACTTACCGCATCTTCAAAAGGCAATCGTACTGAACGCAGAAAACGAGTTTTCCTGGTACTCGCTTCCGCAGGCGCAGCCGAGTGAAGTCACCAAACAAGGGATCAAGCCGAGCGTCGAGCCGTAGCACGAAGAAACTCTTGCCAAATGCAACGTGGGGGGCAATGAGTCTTGGAGAGGGTGCCTTGAAGCAAAATCAGTCGGTAATGAATAGCTTTTGGTCGCTCCGTAATCTCATCCTCCTCTTACTTTTGGTCACAATGCTCCCGCGACTTGGATCGGCGCAGTCGCCAGCGTTAAGGCCGGTGCAACTCAGGTGCGACGCGCTGGTAAACCCGCTGGGAATTGATTCCAAGGCGCCGATGCTTTCGTGGCAATTGCGGGACGCCCGCTTTGGGGCACGGCAGACGGCCTACGAGATCCAGGTCGCATCGAGTTCTGAGCTCCTAGCCGCGGGGAAACCCGACGTTTGGGATAGTGGTCGAATCGAATCCGATCAGTCAGCGGGAGTGAGCTACGCAGGTCCGGCACTGGTTCCAGAGAAGCGGTACTTTTGGCGCGTGAAAGCTTGGGACCAGGGTGGAAAACCGTATCCAGCAAGCAACGCAAGCTGGTGGGAAACCGGACTTCTGGAAGCGAAGGAATGGCGCGGCAAGTGGATTGGACGGGAAGAGCACGAGCACAAGCGCGTACGCGAAGCCGACGCGGCCTGGGTTACGAATCCCAAGGTAGAGAACTTCCAAGCTTCCGGTGACACGCACCACGATTTCCGTTTGGTCTTCGAGGTTTCCAAGGCCGTGAAGATTGCGGATCTTTTTGTGACCGGCGAGAACACGGCCGCCGCCTGGTTGAATGGGAAACAAGTCTTGAACGCCGATCCGCTGCCTCCATGGGGGCAAATGCCATGGCTGCACTACGTACGGAAGAACATTACTGGGGAGGTTAAATCAGGTAAGAACCTTCTCGCCATCGAAGTGACTCACTATGTCTCCCGGAACCAACGAGCCCAACCTGGCAACGGCCGGTCGCCCATGAGCGCCACAGTGTACATCGAAATGACGGATGGCTCAGTCGAAGTATTTGCAACAGGACGGCAGGGCTGGAAGTCGGCGCTGAACGCGACGGGCGAATGGTTTACACCGCGATTCGATGACAGTTCCTGGGCCGAGGCTGAGGCTTACGTTCCGCCGTCGTCAAATTTTGGTGTTACAAAACTAGGAAAACCGTGGAATACGGGTCCGGTTGAAATTCTGCGTCGAAGTTTTCAGGTGGACAAACCGGCCAAGTCGGTGCGTCTCTATGCGACCGCATTGGGCGCGTACAAATTTCACGTCAATGGCAAGCCAGTCAGTGATCAGATTCTTGCACCCGGTTGGACGGATTTCCGCCAACACGTTGCTTATCAGGTGTATGACGTCACTGCTGATATCACGACAGGAAAGAACGCCATCGCTGCGTTTCTCGCACCAGGCTGGTACACGACGCCCCTTCAGTGGTTCGGGCAGGGTTACAACTACGGGACTACGCCCCCCTCCCTCAAGGCGCAATTGCGGATGGAGCGAGCCGATGGGTCCGTCGAATGGGTTGTAACGGATGAGTCCTGGAAAGCTGACCTCTCTCCCATCTTGTTTGCGGAGATTTACGATGGCGAAACCTATGATGCCCGCCGCGTGCAACCGGGCTGGGACGCCGCTGCGTTTGACGATTCACGCTGGGAACCGGCGCGGGAAGTTCATCCGCCGGAGCCGGAAATCGTCTCGCAATACTTCCAGCCCATCCGAGAGGAGAAAGTCCTGACCGCGAAAGCGATCACCAATCCGAAGCCTGGCGTCTTCATTTTTGATTTTGGCCAGAATCTCAGCGGTGTGCCGCGACTGCGCGTGCGGGTGGCTGCAGGAACGGACATCCAGTTGCGATTCGCCGAGGTTTTGAACCCAGATGGGACCATGTATGTGGAGAACCTGCGAACGGCAAAAGCCACCGACCACTTCATCACCGCCGGGAAAGGAATAGAAGAGTATCAGCCTACGTTCACATTTCATGGATTCCGCTACGTGGAGATCACCGGCTTTCCAGGTAAACCAACGGCCGAGGCGCTGAAGGCCGTCGCCATTCACACCGATGCCCCTTTTACCATGCAGCTGCACACCGGAAACTCGATGCTGAATCAGCTGTGGAGCAACATCCTTTGGGGGCAGCGGTCAAATTTTGTCGGTGTGCCAACGGATTGCCCACAGCGCGATGAGCGATTGGGCTGGACCGCCGATGCCCAGGTGTTCTGGCGCGCAGCCTCTTACAATATGGATTTGACCGCGTTCTCCCGAAAATTCGGAGAGGACCTGCTCGGCACGCAGGTGGGCTCGGACATGTATGGCATTTTCGCGCCCGGTACGATCCAGCCGAACCCCGGTTTTGGCGCCGGATGGAGTGATGCGGGCGTAGTCATTCCTTGGACTTCGTGGAATCAGACGGGAGACAAATCGATCGTCGAGCAAAACTGGCACGGAATGGAAAAGTATCTCGCCGCCATCGAGAGCGCCAACCCGGATTATTTGTGGAAGAAGAACTACGGAATTCCCTTTGGTGACTGGCTCTCTCCGGAGGGACCGACCCCCGAAGACATTGTTGCCACCGCCTATTGGGCCTATGACGTGACCCTTATGAAACAAATGGCACACGCGCTAGGCAAAGATGCGGATGAGAAGAAATACGCAGAAGTCTTCGAGAAGATTCGAGACTCCTTTAACAAGGCGTACGTGCGGTCGGATGGATTTGTCGGTGGCGTGCCACCACCACCCGTCTTCGCCTCTGGCACAGCGACAAAACTCAGCGACAAACCCATCGACACGCAGACCGGATATGTCCTCGCTCTAAAAATGAATCTCTTGCCGGATTCCATGCGTAGCGCGGCTGCTCAGAAGTTGGTAGACAAAATCGCGGCAAATCACGGACGGCTGGCCACCGGCTTTCTCGGTACACCGTACCTTCTGGAGGCGCTTGCGGATACTGGCCACACGGATGTGGCATATCGATTGTTGTTGAGCACAGAGTATCCGTCTTGGGGATACCTGGTAGGGCATGGTGCAACCACGATGTGGGAGCGTTGGAACGGTGATCAGATGCGCGGTGACCCCAGCATGAATTCCTACAATCACTATGCCTACGGCGCAGTGGCTGACTGGATCTACCGTTATGCCGCCGGCATTGATACCACCGTATCAGATTCCGGCTTTCACACCATTTATTTCCATCCGAATTTCGACGCGCAGTTGGGCAGCCTGGAGCTTGAATATCAGTCCCACTTTGGGCCGATTCGATCCGCATGGTCGGCCAGCGGCACTCAAGCGGATTGGAAGGTCACTCTCCCGCCCAACACGAAAGGACTCTTGCCGATTTCATCCGAGATGGTCAGCCGCTGGACTCTCGATGGCAACCCGATTGTGCGGAATTCTAAAGTGAAGGCAATCGGCAAGCAAGGGGCGAAAGAAGTGTTCGAGGTTCCGGCAGGAACCTACACCTTTGTTGTCAAGTTACAGCCTTGAATGCGCCAGAAAAATATAGGCGAAGCCATAACAAGAGGCGTAGGCCCACAAGGTAACTCACTGCTGCCGAAGAACCCAGTTTTCAGAAGAGCAGAGCGAGGTGATTCATGCATAGGACTCAGAAAATTTTGAAACTGGGTTCGCTGCTTCTTATATTAACAGTGCTTCTGATGCTTCGCGCGCATGGGCAGTCCTCCCGCGACGCACTTGAAAGCATGTTCCTGGACCCTCCAGATAGCGCGAAACCCCGCGTCTGGTGGCACTGGATGAACGGGAACATAACCAAGGAAGGGATCAAGCTCGACCTCGAGTGGATGAAGCGCGTGGGAATCGGCGGTTTTCAGAATTTTGATGCCGCCTTAAACACACCAAAATTTGTGGACAAGCGTCTCGTTTACATGACGCCGGAATGGAAGGACGCCTTTCAATATGCGACAAACCTTGCCGACCAACTCGGGTTGGAAGAGGCCATTGCAGGCTCCCCAGGTTGGAGCGAGTCCGGTGGTCCTTGGGTCAAGCCTTCCCACGGCATGAAAAAACTTGTCTGGAGCGCAACCTTCGTCCAGGGTGGCGTGCCTTTCTCAGGCAAGCTTCCCAAACCACCTTCCACCACCGGTCCCTATCAGAATATTCCGCTCTTTGATTTTCTGGCGTTTATCAGCGGTGAAAAGCCTCCAGCGCCGCCTGAATTTTATGCCGACACGGCAGTTATTGCTTTCCCCGCTCCGGGAACCGATGTCCCCGATGCCGAGCTGCACCCGAAGGTGACCTCCAGTAGCGGAAACGTTGACGCCTCTGTATTGGCGGACGGCGACTTTACAAGAACTACGGCGTTGCACAAGGCACCTGTCGGCCAGCAGGCTTGGGTTCAATTCGAGTTTGCCAAGCCGCAAACCATTCGTGCGCTTACCTTTGCTCTAGGAGGTCCCGTAAATCCATTTCAAGACGTCATGGGCGGAGCCGCTCCTGGCCCCGATCTGGAAGCCAGCGAGGACGGCGTTTCATTCCGGAAAGTCTCCACTATTCCCAATAACGGCGCTCGGGTACACACCATTTCTTTTCCAGAAACAACGGCTCGCTTCTATCGGGTGACTTTCACGAGCCCGCCTCCATTCACCGGACCGCCGGCGATGCAATTCGACGCCGATTTTGGTGATTTCAACCTGCCGCCGTCGAAGGATTATGCGATTGCCGAATTGGCCCTTCACGCCGGACCACGTGTTAACCGTGTGGAAGAAAAAGCTGCGTTCGCGACCTTGACGAATCTCTACGCAGCCCCCACTCCACATGTAGCGGCGGCAGAAGCCGTCGCAAAAAGTGCCGTGGTGGATCTTACGTCCAAGATGCGTCCGGACGGCTCGCTCGATTGGACTCCGCCCGCGGGCCGTTGGGTGGTCATGCGCTTCGGCTACTCCCTGCTCGGCATTACCAACCATCCTGCGTCTCCGGAAGGTACCGGCTTAGAAGTCGACAAGCTGAATCCCGACTACGTCCGCGAGTATATGAACACGTACCTCGATAACTACAAGAGCGCCGTGGGCCCGCTCATGGGTAAGCGCGGTTTGCAGTACGTCATCAATGATAGCTGGGAAGCCGGCACGCAGAACTGGACCGATAACCTGATCGCGGAATTCACGAAACGCCGCGGCTACGATCCGCGTCCGTGGATGGCCGTTCTGGCAGGGCGAGTGATCGAAAGCTCGGAATCCAGCGATCGTTTTCTGTGGGACTTCCGGCTAGCGCTTTCCGATATGCTCGCCGAGTATCACTACGATCTAATCACCGCGATTTTGAAAGAGCGCAGCATGGGCCACTATGGCGAATCTCACGAAGAGGGCCGCGCGTTCATTGGCGATGGCATGCAGGTAAAAAGGAGCAACACCGTTCCCATGTCCGCTACATGGACACAGACTCCCGGTGTCAACAAAGAGCTATACGGTTACAACGCCGATGTCCGAGAATCTGCCTCGGTTGCTCACCTCTACGGTCAGAACCTTGTGGCAGCTGAGTCGCTCACGGCGGCTTCCGGGGCCTGGGCCTGGTCACCGGCCACACTGAAACCAACCGCCGACAAGGAATTGGCCATGGGGTTAAACCGATTTGTCATTCACACCTCGGTTCACCAGCCGCTGCTCGACAAAAAACCGGGTCTTGCTCTGGGCCCCTTTGGACAGTGGTTCACGCGTAACGAGACTTGGGCAGAACAAGCAAAGCCCTGGGTGACTTACCTTGCGCGCAATAGTTATCTTTTGCAGCAAGGACGTTTCGTCGCCGATGTCGTTTATTTTTATGGAGAGGACTCGAACATCACAGCTTTGTTTGGCGCGAAAAGTCCTGAGATTCCCGTGGGCTACAACTTTGATTACATCAATGCCGATGCTCTAGTGCATCTCCTTACTGTCCAAAACGGCGAACTTGCCACCGCCAGCGGCATGAGATACCGCGTTCTTGCACTTGATCCTTTCAGTCAGCACATGTCGCTCCCGGTTTTGCGAAAGATTCGTGATTTGGTACAGGCCGGGGCAGTTGTTTGTGGACCAAAGCCGGTCACCACGCCCAGTTTGAGCGACAACACAACTGAATTCCGGGGCATCGTGGATCAACTCTGGGGCTCTACCGGGGCAGGAAACAGCGTCGGCAAAGGGAGGGTGCACGGCAACGAGAAGTTGGGTGACGTGCTCGCCGCTTTGAATGTGGCTCCTGATTTCGAATACACCAAGCCAAAACCGGACACGGAACTGCTCTTCGTGCATCGTGGACTCGACGACGCCGACCTCTATTATGTGGACAATCGCAACGATCGCTCCGAAGAGTTGGTAGCCACTTTCCGCATCGATGGCAGGGAAGCGGAACTCTGGCATGCGGATACTGGAAAGATTGAGCCCGCTTCCTTCAAGAGCGTGAACGGTCGAACCGCCGTACCATTGCACCTGTATCCGTGGGAAACCGTGTTCGTCGTCTTCCGTGATCCAGCGAAAGCGACAGCCCGCACTTTGCCCGCAGTTGTCGAAAAATCGATTGCTACCATCGCCGGTCCGTGGCAGTTGAGCTTTCAGCCAGAGCGTGGAGCGCCGCCGCAAATCACCTTGGAGAAGCTTGTCCCCTGGCAGGAAAGCACGGACGAGGGCGTGAGGTATTTCAGTGGAACGGGAACCTATACAAAAACAATTCAGGCGGCCTCAGATTGGTTCAAACCGGGTGCGGAACTTTTGGTCGATCTAGGTGAAGTCAAGAATCTTGCAGAAGTTTCGGTGAACGGCAAACCTCTTGGCATCTTGTGGAAGACGCCCTATCGGGTGGATGCGACTTCCGCACTACGCCCCGGCGCCAATTCCCTCGAAATAAAGGTAACGAATGGCTGGGCGAATCGCATCATTGGCGATCGCCAGCCTAATGCCACCAAGACCTACACCTTCACTTCGCCGAAGTTCTATAAGGCGAACGCCCCGTTGCAGCCTTCCGGGCTGCTTGGCCCCGTGCAAGTGATCCAGGCTATGCACCTCGGCAATCACTCCATGTAAAATACTTCCTTCATCATTGCGAATTTTTCTCCCGGCTTCAGCCCAGTCACTGGCTCGAATAGTTTTCCCATCTCTTGCTGCCATCTCAGGTTGGTCGGGTCGTTATCGAGCGCGCGCCACGCAGCGTCAAAGTCATCGACCTGCATGACCAGGAACAAATCCTGATCTCTCCTGAAGATGGAATATTCGGAAATACCGACCTCTTTCAATTTGGATAGCAAAGCCGGCCAAACGTTCCGGTGCGCGGCGTCATATTCGGCCTCCCTGCCGGCCTTTATTCGCAATCGAAATGCAACTCTAGGCAACTGGACCTCCCACCTGCGGACACCATGGTTCAAGGAAAAGTAACCACGCCGACAGAAAAACCGTGGATCATCAACTTGTCCGAAGATAATTTGGTAGAAGCAGCGGGTTGAAATCCGGTTGTAACGTCGACATAGTCGAAGCGGCCGTCGGCAGCTCCCGCCATGGATAGCTCCAAGTTCCGATCGCGTTTGTTCACCAGAAGTATCTTGCGCTTGCCTGTCTTTGTTACGACTGCAAGATCCGTGAGGTATGGGCTATCGGGTGCAACCGGACTAGCGGGCGCAATCTCTACAATCTTATCGCCGGGGCCAAAGTTGTCGTGCAGGAGCTTCAGTACCCACAGACGGGCGTTCGGTTTTCCGTTGTTCCAGTCCACCATGGATACGCTGGGGAACTGCGTGGGGTAGCCGACCAATTGCGATTCTCCCGCGACATCAATGCCCAATCGTGTGAGCTCCGCAAAAATGTAGGCATACTCGGCGCCTGCTAGATTCCAATACGAGTCAGGAATTGTTTTTGTGACATGATTTGGATCGACCTGTGCAATGTCATCGGCCGAAATAATCCCAATTTCATTAATCATTGTGCCCGTTCCGGGTGAGAGTCGCTTGCGAATCGCTTCGATATTGCGGACCGTATTCAGGAAACCGTCCGCGTGCGCAAAAACAGTATGTTGCTGAATGTCGAGCGTCTCATCCGGCGCAGGCACCGCGTAGAAATGGTAGGAAATGTAATCCAACGGCATACCCGGCTCGTGGTTCTTGCTATTTAAGAAATATTCAAAGAAATCTGGATTCTGCCCCGGGATGGCCAAGGATACGCCGACAAATCTTAACTCAGGCTGAACTTTCTTCATCGCACTGACGATTGCATCGTACAGCCGAGTATACGTTTGCGCCGTCATGCGATGCTCGAAGTCCACTTCATTGAGAACTTCCCAGTAGGGAATCGAATAGTGATAACCAGACTCGTGCTGCTTTCCGTACTCGTCCTTAAATCCACCTTTGGTGTACCAAGCCAGGAGTCGTGCATAGTAGTCCGCAACTTCCTGGAACGTGGCGTCGCGCAGTTCCGTACCTTGTTCATAGTTCCACAGGGCCTTGTTCGGATCATCCGGATACGCGATGGGTTTGTCGGTCTTGTACATCCATTGAGGGATGGTACTGAAGTTGAGAACGACCGAATGCCCCTTGGTTGCCTCTAGGAAATCAATTGTCATCGGATCGATAAGGGAGAAATCCCAGGACGTCTTGCCATCTTTTGGAGGTTCTAACTCCGCTACACCGAGCCGCGGATACGGGAGCCAAGGAACGTAACGCACATAGTCTGCTCCGAGATCATGCAGCGCTTTGAATGCGTTGTCGTGTACCGCGGTTCCCCGGCGAAGCGGCGGGTTCACGACCACCTGTAGTGTAGGACTTGTCCTGGATTCCTGTACTATCTTGTCCCAATGGACTGTAATTTGAACATGAGCATCCTGCGCTGTGGTCCGTCCTGCGACGGCGAGCATTAGCGAAGGAACAAGCAGCAACCGAAATAGATTAGAGCGCTTCATTAGGGTGCCCTCTCGACAACGCATCAGCGAAACTCCCAAAGGATCGCGAGGCATAAATTAAGTCAGTTACTTTCTTTTTTCAATAGACAAATATTGTTCGTTATAGAATCCACATGAGGCTCCGGGCGGCCAGACGCAAGTTCATCAAAGTGGAGTGCATTCAGTCATGATCGAAAAATCCACGAGCTACGAATTCACGGTGGGGCTCTTCGGAATTGGGCTCGACACGTACTGGCCTCAATTTGAGGGACTGCGGCAGCGCTTGACGGGATACACCCAACAGATCGCCCAGCGGTTGGAGAAACCAGGCGTTCGCGTCGTCAATCTGGGCTTGGTGGATTCTCCCGAAAAGGCGGAGGCAGCGGGCCATTCATTCAGGCGGCAGGACGTCGATCTGATCTTCCTATATGTCACGACCTACGCGTTGTCGTCCACTGTCCTTCCGGTTGTAAGACGGGCGAAAGTGCCCGTGATTCTACTTAATCTTTCGCCCTCCGCGGCAATTGATTACAAGTCTTTCAATCAAATGGGTGACCGCACCAGAATGACCGGCGAATGGCTGGCTTATTGCCAGGCTTGTCCCGTGCCTGAAATCGCGAATGTATTTCGTCGCTGCCGGATCCCGTTTCTCCAAGTCACCGGTGTGCTCGAGAACGACCCACTGGCGTGGGATGAGATTTCCGCTTGGATAGATGCGGGCCGAGTTGCCCACACGATGGAACACAACTGCCTCGGAGTGATGGGCCATTATTACGGAGGAATGCTCGACATCTATTCTGACCTCACGCAGCAATGCGCTTATTTTGGGGGTCGCATCGAAATGCTGGAGGTTGACGAACTTGCAGATCTGCGTCGGAGAGTCTCCAGCGAGGAAATCAGCACTCGAGTCCAGTATTTTCGAGACACATTCGACGTCCAACCAGACTGTCTATCGGTCGAATTGGAACGCGCCGCGCGCACCTCTATCGCGTTGGACCGGCTCGTAGAGATTCACAAACTGGGATCACTCGCCTACTACTACAAGGGCATGGAGAACTCTGAAAACGAGGACACCATCAGTTCTATCATCCTGGGCAGCAGCCTGCTTACGGCACGAGGCATACCCGTCGCCGGTGAATACGAAATCAAGAACGCTCAAGCCATGAAGATCATGGATTGTTTCGGAGTTGGGGGTTCTTTCACAGAATACTACGCTTGCGATTTCAACGAAGATGTAATCCTGATGGGCCACGACGGACCTGGCCACATCGCGATTGCCCAAGGCAAAACCAAGGTTCGCCCGCTGAGTGTCTACCACGGCAAGGTCGGCCGCGGGCTCTCAGTTGAGATGTCCGTCAAGCATGGTCCCGTAACGCTGCTCTCGGTTGTTCAAACGGCTGACGGACAGCTCAAGTTACTTGTTGCCGAGGGCATTTCCGAGCCCGGTCCCATTCTCGAAATTGGCAACACCAACAGCCGCTATCGTTTCCCCATGGGAGCGAGAGAATTCATGAATGCCTGGAATGCCGAGGGCCCAGCGCACCATTGCGCGATCGGCATCGGACATATCTCCAGCAAGTTGAGCAAGCTTGGTCAACTGCTGGGAATGGAATGCACTGTCATCCGCTGAGTTCGTGCGGATGCCTATCAACTAAATAGAAGTCGCGCTAGGTAAGGCGAAGGAACACCCGCACATCATCATTATCAGCGACGGTCGGAGCCTCCGATGACGCTTCTTGTCATGCACTCCTATATCGATTAGTTCATAAAGCAGTGTGCCAGTTGTCCCCGACTGTGTTCGAGGATGAGGTATCAAAGTAATGCACTCCCAAATTGTAACAGTTCAGGGGTCAGATCCGCCGTGGGAGCAGAGAGGGTGAAGCAGTCCGGCGACGATGGCATTGTACCGCTTCCCTGAGATAGCCCAGCGCGTGACGCTGCTGGCGCTTGCAGGTTTGGGTGACCGTGAGTAAGCGGGCCGTGGCGATTTCTCCACTGCGACGGCGATTGCCGAAACAGATCTTGCGCCATTGCAGCGCCGTCCGCAGCGCCCGTTCCGCCCCATTGTTGGTAGGCTCTACGCCTTTCACTTCGA
>WNGK01000527.1_pt1 | contig 72739 bp, 50 predicted proteins | sample 5400601 | NCBI WGS metagenome assembly WNGK01 (sample SAMN13153376, study PRJNA577476) | soil metagenome | isolation source: 60 cm soil or saprolite under Garry oak tree replicate 1 | place: USA:California | collected 2016-06-15
AAAACTGCTCGCAGGGCGGTGCGTACACTCGAAAAAGGTGACGAGCAGTCGCTGTTGGCCGAATCCCTGATGACGCACGGAATCTCTTTGGTACGTCTCGATCACCATGAGCAAGCCCGGTCCGTGCTGGAGCGCGCCATCGCGGTAGCGGAGCAGGCGGGCGACACGGAGAGCGCCGGTCTTGGGGCGCTCGTCATGATCGAAGAGCTAGCCACGTATCTCTCAAACGACGATCTTAACGCCACGGTCGAGCGCGCCGGCGAGCTGCTCAAGAACACTCAGGATATGTCCACGCTCAGACGCCTGGCCGCCTGTGCTTGCCGCGCGCTGTCGCTCATTCATCCCTCGCCTCGGTTCCCAGCGTCCGTCGATTGGACCAACTTCTCCTTCAGCGACGCAGTGCTCCGTTATGAAGCACATTTTATCAAGCTGGCGCTCAAGGATGCGGGCGGTGGAGTAACGCGCGCCGCCCACTTGCTCGGGTTCAAACACCATCAGACGCTTCTGAACATGCTCAACGGCAGACATCAGAGTCTGCGGCACGGGATACCACCGATCACACCGCGCAAACGGAGCATCGTACCCCGTCGCCATGGCCGTAAAGGCTCGCTCCGGAAGTCACGTCAAAAAAAGCGGACGGTCAGAATCTTGTACGTTGAGGATAACCCGATGGTCGCCAGGGTGGTGAAGGAAACTCTGGAGGCGGAACGTTGGGAGGTTGAAACTTGCGCGGATGGAACTGCGGCGCTGGAGAAGATCGTCAGCGAGGCTCGCTACGATCTCTTGCTTCTGGATTATGACTTGCCGGGCGTTGATGGCATCCAACTTACGCAACACGCCCGTGGCCTGGACCATCGCAGCCAGACACCGATTGTCATTCTTTCGGCCATGCCCATTGACGAAGCAGCCCGGGACGCCCGCGCGGATGCATTTCTGCGCAAGCCGGAAGACCTTTCATCACTGGCCGAAACGATCACTCGCTTGCTTGCAACTCGCTGAGGATCAGAAAGCTTCAGGGCCAGGCGCAAAGGCTCTCGAAGCAGAGATGGAGGTGCACGTTTGTTTCCTGTGCATCTCTCGCGTGGGCGCATTCGTTTAAGGTGGGAACGAATGTGCCACGAGGCCGCCACGCAACTGAGGAGCGTGGCGCACGGGACCGGCGCGTCTCACCACGCGCCGGTCTCTCTTAATTCTTCGACGCTGGATCAACGTCGCGTTAAGAGATCAACCCATTTGTTGGTCTACAGCGTCTTCGATCTTACGCTGCACCGACATCCATCTCTCTTGCTGAGTGAAACCAAATCTGCTGTAGTATCATCTGACGGCCCAGTTCTCTGTATTGGATTTCCGGCGGGAATCAAGAAAACGAAGGAGACAGCAAAGACGTGGCTTCGGTGGCAGCCGCCCGAATCGATACGAGTGAGGAAGATGCTTCGCCAGCGCGCTCGTCGGTGCCGAGTTTGTGTCTCACCGCTTCGCTGAAGCATAACAAGCGAGACGCGCTCAATCACAAGATCGGCGGCGAGTGGATCAATATCCCGGCGGAAGCTTTTGTCGCGCGCGTGCGTCACGTTGCGCTCGGTCTCGCCTCACTAGGCATCAAGGCCGGTGACCGAGTGGCGCTACTTTCAGAAAACCGGCCCGAATGGTCCATAACCGATCTCGCAATTCTGAGCATCGGCGCAGTCAACGTTCCCATCTACACCACTCAAGCCGTCGATCAGGTTCGGTTCATTTTGTCCGACTCAGGAGCGCGAGCGCTTTTCGTTTCCGGTCGAAAAGTATTTAAGCATGCGCGAGGTGCGCTTGAAGATCTTTCAATGCCCCTGAAACTGATATTCTTTGACGAAGAAGCCGCCGAGGACGCCCGCCAGGCGATCACCCTGGCGAGCCTTGAAAGCAGCGGGGCTGAACAAGACCGAGAGAATCCCGCAGCGTTTGAAGAGTTTCTAAGCCACGTTCGTCCGTGTGATCTCGCGACGATCATTTACACCTCGGGCACAACCGGCGAGCCTAAAGGAGTAATGCTGACCCATGACAGCTTTATCTCGAACGTGCTGAGCATCACAGGCGGGTTGCCGATCAATGCGCATGACATCGCCTTGTCGGTGTTGCCACTGTCGCATATCTTCGAAAGAACCGGGTTCTACATCTTTTGCTATAACGGCGTATCGGTTTACTACTGCGGCTCGTTTGATCAGGTTGGCGAACATCTGCGCGAAGTGCGCCCGACAATCATGACCGCAGTCCCGCGTCTGTTCGAAAAGGTTTATCACCGCATCGTAAAGAAGGGAATGTCAGCAAAAGGATGGCGACGCGAGGTTTTTTCGCGCGCGCTGGCAGTGGGCCAGCGCTACGCTGAGTTGCGAGACAAAGGCCGGCGCGTGCCGCCGCTGCTGGCACTGCAACAAAAGCTAGCCGATCGACTGGTCTTCTCAAAGTGGCGCGAAGGAGTCGGCGGACGGTTGCGCTATTTTGTTTCCGGCGGCGCGCCACTTTCGCCGGCGCTCTCTTACGCGTTTCTCGCGGCTGGCATTCCCGTTCTGCAAGGCTATGGCGCCACGGAGACCTGCATCGTTTCGGCCAATCGCCCGGACAACAATCTCGTCGGTTCGGTGGGCCAGCCGTTTTCCGGTATTGAGCTGGCAATCGCTGCCGACGGCGAGATCATCATTCGTGGGCCAAACGTCATGCTCGGGTATTACGGCCATCCTGAGGCTACGGTCCAAGTACTCAAGGATGGCTGGTTTGCTACCGGCGACGTGGGCCACCTCGACGACCAGGGGCGACTCTACATCACCGACCGCAAGAAAGATCTTTTCAAGCTGTCGAACGGCAAATACGTTGCCCCTCAGTTAGTCGAGAGCTTGATCAAACAGAGCGAATATGTAAGTCAGGCAGTCGTCATTGGCGCCGGTCGCAAACAGCCTGCGGCTTTGATTGTGCCCGATTGGGAAGCACTGAAAAATGCTCTTGCCCAACATGGGGAGACCGTTCCGTCTAACCGAGCAGAGTTGAGCCGCTCGCCTACGGCCGTCAAAATGGTGCAAAACGATGTCGCCAAACTGACGGCCGAGTTGGCGGATTACGAGCGCATTCGACGCGTTGCTCTGTTGCCTGATGAGCTGACGATCGACAATGGTGAATTAACTCCCACACTCAAAGTAAAGCGGCGCGTCATCGACGAGAAGTTTGGCGAGCTTATCGAGGAACTGTACTCGTAGTTGCCGCGCGTAGCAGGGTGATGCTCTGCGGATTCACTCGGTAGCCACTCCGGTATTTTCAACGGTGTTAAGCTGCCCATATGCCCACTAAGCCTACGTTTGACGGAGAAAGGATCTGGCCGCGACTTGGGATCATTGCAGTTCTGCTGTTTGCGACGTTCCTGCTCCGCCGCGAAGGACGTTTGTGGATCTGTTCCTGCGGTCAGTTCTTAATCTGGGCCGGCAAAGTTTGTAGTTCGAACAACTCTCAGCAATTCCTGGATCCATACAGCTTTACGCATGTGCTTCACGGGTTCCTGTATTGCTGGCTGATGACTTGGCTCCTTCCGCGGCTCACGCCGGCCTGGCGACTCTGGCTCGCGGTCACCGTTGCCGCTTTGTGGGAAGTGTTCGAGAATTCCAATTTCATTATCCAGCGATACCGAGCAGACACAGCCTCGCTTGGCTATCAGGGTGATACGATTGTTAATTCGTTCGGCGACATGCTGTGCGCTGTTGCAGGATTCATAATCGCCCAGCGTCTCGGCTTTCGTCGCTCGTTGGTGCTGTTTCTGGTGCTTGAGTTGGTGTTACTTGTTTGGATCAGAGACAGTCTGCTGCTGGAGGTCTTGATGCTGGCTCACCCGGTAAGTGCAATCAGAGCCTGGCAGATGTGCCAATGACCTTACTCAGGAGGATGCATGCCCAGAAAGCGCGCGCGCAAGAAGCATTCAGTCAAAGCTCATCTGCAAGTGATGGAGTTGGCGAAAGCCGGATCTTCGTTAGATCTCGAAATCTATGCAGCTAAGCAAAAGATCGGAACGTTAATTATTGGGCGCGGATCACTCTATTGGTACGGGCGCAATCGCACGAACCGCAAACGGATTTCGTGGACCCGGTTTGCAGACATGATGGATGAGTTGGCGTATGGAACCAAATAGTCCTATTGATTAGTGATGAGTACTGAGTAGCCCACACCTTGCCGCAAAGGAAAAACAGTCACATTCGCGCGGAGGCTCAAAGTTACAGAGCCGTTCTTTGTTTCGCCATGAGGCAGGCAGCGGCCCAGGGGCGCGAGCCTTGCGCGCCGTTGGATTCTGGCAGCCAAGCCATAAGGCTCATGAGGAAGGGCAGACGTTTCAGGCGTGCGGCCGTCTTGAAAAATGAACGCACGTCGAGAGGTTGCCAACCACAAGGTACAAAGAACTCAGGTCCTTCGGGAGGACCAAACTTCAGTGTGGTTCCGCCCTGTCTCAGTTGCGGCATCTTTTTCTGTAGCATCTTCACGAGTCCAGGCGATGCCAGATCGAGAATCCAGCGTCCGAAACTTGCAGGCGCGGCGAGATCCCGGGCGAGCGAAGCGACTTCTTCTGCGGTGAAGTAAATGATCAGACCCTCGCTGATAATCAGAGCCTTCGTTGCGCGTTTACCTAGTTGCTCAAACAGCCCGCGCCGACCGCTCACATTCGCTAAGTCCAGCGCCACTCGCTCCAGTGCACACACCGGCCTCTCGTCTTGCATCACCTGTGCTTTGTAGTCAAGTATTTCTGGAAGATCCACCTCGATCCACTGCAGCAATGCTGGCACGTTCATTCGATATGGCCGCGCGTCGAGACCGGCGGCGAGGTTGATGATCATATCGCAGCCCTCTTGAAGCTGATCTGTAATGAACTGGGCGAAGAGATACGTGCGCGCAATCCAGGACGAGGTGTTCTTGTTACTGAATTCAATGGCGTGGGCAATCTGTTCGCCGCGCTCCCGCCAATCGCCGCGCGAATGGATCGCGAAAGAGTGCGTCCAGCCGTTGGCTTTCACGTGCGCGATAGACAGCGGCCCAGCGCGCTGTGTCTGAGATATTTCGAATCAGCGGATCTGTCTGGCTCATGGCTCACACATATAAACTGAAAGTGGGTGAAAAGGTTACGGGACTTTGCTGTAGGCAGCAAGCAGCGAAAGGAGCACTGCGCGCGCGCCATATCCACAAGCCAAACAGTTTGCGTAGCTGTCTATCAGTTCTTGATTTGTCGAGGTTGTCCGCGGTGATGCAAGAGTGTTTCTGCAAGCAGTCTCAAGTTAGCTGGCATTGCCGGTGGCCTGCATTCTCCTTTGCGAGGCGGGGCGTGGTGGGCAAGCAATTGAACTTCAGCTGCACAAAAATCGCACTCGGACAGGTGCCAGGTGACTAGTTTCTTGATCTTAGGCGACAGTTTGGCTGAGCAATAAGAAAGCATTGTTTTTGAAGAGGGGCAAGCCGCCTGTTTTGTGAAGGAGCCCACGCCTGAAGAATTCATGTCTTCCCCTAAGTCTGCGCAAAGAAAGTGTTAACTTACTAATCCCGGGATCGATTGGAACCAAGGCGTCCACGGATTGAGGAACAGACTAAGGGGCAACGGAACTCTGCAAGCCTCAACGAATCGAGTCCGCACAGACGCTTTCGCTTGGTCAGCACAAAGAAAGATTCAATAACCGCCAATTTCCACAGTTCTGGGAGTCTGAATCCGTCTTTTTGTTGAATGAAATCAACCTCTTGGCCGGAGTGTAAAAACATGTTGCTCATTTTTGATTTTGCTGCTAACATCACTAGCGTCGGTCGAGGGCGTTTACTCCCTTTGACACCTTTTCCAGGATGGACCGCCAGGCCGTGCGGTTAGGCAAACAAGCAAAAGGTCTTCCCGTTGACAGCCTTTACTGGTGGCAGAGGATTACCCCTTCTGCGTTCCTAGAAAGTTAGAAATCAGACTTCCCCGCCGCCTGACTCCAAGCAGCGAAAAGATAGCGAGAGTTTAAGTCGTCCTTGCCCTGATTTTCGTTTCCCACGTCAGTCAGCTGAAGAGGCAGCCCGCCTCTGACGCAAAATAAGAGAGATGCACACGGGAGTTTCAGCTAGTTGGTTTGTTGCCGTATTAAGCAATAGTCCCAACGGTCACGGGCTCAGCCTCAATTAAGAAAGATCTCTAAACCAGGCAAGCCATTTCGGGCTACTACCTTTAAACCCTGTGAAAGCCATCAGTCACGATTGCCAAAGCGAAGGTGAAATGAGCGCTGTAGAAGTAAGCACTGTCGAAGAGCAGCCGCGTGCGCCACGTCCCCCCCAGGAGCGGCACTCTAAGAGCGGCAAATGGGTGGAGAGCCTGCGCTCGTCGGACGTCACTCGGCTTTGGAGCGAACTACATCGGATTGTCTGTCATCATCCATTGGTGCGCGCATCCAGAACCGCCGGGCTATTGGTAGAAGAAGGCGCAAGCAATGCCTATAGCGACCTCACCCAGGAACTGTTCGTGCAGTTGTTGAGCAAGAATCGATTTGAACACTATCTCGATTCTAGTATGAGTGATTACGAGATCGAGTGCGAGATTAGCCAGATCGAACTCACCAACCTGCTAACGGCGGAACTCCGAAAGCGCCACCCAGAGAGTTATCGGCTCGCCCGCCGCATCTCGACGCTCATCCAATCCAGCGCCAACTTCCGTCGCTTTGACTCCAGTGGCAAAGACGACGAACCACACCGTCGCCTCGCCGACCGTGTCTACGGTTTGAGCGAATGGCCGGACGGCAAACGTCGGCGCGACAACCACGATCTCGAGCAACGCACCCAGATGGTTCCGGTGCGGGGACGCGACACCCGGATGGTTGGCTGTACAGGAGACTCTCAGGTCGTCATCAGCAATCCAGATCTCGAAGATCTCATCGTTTCAGTCCTTGATGCGGTTGACTCTCCCATGGATGTGCGTACGCTCCGCAGTTTGGTGATGTCGCGCCTTCCGGTGATGGATATCTATCTTGTGCCTCTGGACAGTGACGATAGCGACAGCGATCGTTTTCAGTTTGAGCCCGTTGACCGGCGCGAGAATCCGGAAGAGGGTTTACTGCGTCGCGAGTCGGAGGATGAGGCCGCCGGATTTGTTGACCAGTTCTTGAAGAATTTGCACGAGACGGTGCGCGGAAAAGTGAAGCAGTACAATCGTATTCTCGGAGTACTCTGGCATTGTTATTTGAGCGCCGATAATTCGACCCAGCTCAAAGTGGCTGCGATATTGGGCGTATCCGATTCACTCGTGTCAGATTATCGTCGCCGGATCGAGGAAGAATTGCGAGCGCTTTCATTTTCTGAAGTAGAAGAAGCCCGGCGTTTTGAGAGCGCGTTGCGCGAGCGAGTCAGGTCGCTTGTGGCAACGAGCAATGAACAGGGCCTCGTGGTATAGCCGGCAGCGAATCTTTAACAAGCCAACGCGCGAACCCGGGTTTCCGCGGAACGCCGCCGCAAACCGTCTGACGGAAGCTGCTTCGCTTGAGGGCGTCGCAGCTTCTATTGCTTTTTTCAGGAAGCATCATATGATCGTTGCGCCCGGCTTGTTTGCAAGCAGCGTCGCCCGCGCACGGCGACCACTTCTTGAGGTTAAAGATGCCGCATAAGCCCCAAGTCCTGGACTATGAAACCGTAACCCGTTCTGGGATGCCCGGTTCTTTCGGCCGCGACGAGAGTGACCAGTTTCCCGAGGCGAGTTGGCCCCAGTCGCACGCACATCAAGAACCAGATACGCCCACAGAGGGCTCTACGAGGCGATCAGCACCGCCACAGGGACAGACAAGTTGGCGGGCAAGAACAATTCTCAAACGCGGCCACGGAATTAGCTTTGCCGGTCTGCTTCTATTCACGGTGATACTTTATTTTCGGCCTTACGAACTCTTTTCGTCGTTGGCATGGACGTCATCGAGCGCATTCGTCGTTGCGGTTTTCACGCTCGCCATTTACGTGCCAACGCAGTTAGGACTGGAAGGGAATCTTACGATTCGTCCCAAGGAGATAAACTATGTTCTTCTTCTGCTCGTCGCTGCGCTACTTTCGGTTCCCCGCGCTCTCGACCGTACTGCTGCCTGGAATACTTTCACGGATTTCTCAAAGGTCGTTCTTATGTTCATCGTTATGGTGAACGTTGTACGCACCGAGAGGCGCTTGAAGAGTTTGATATTACTTGCGCTGATTGCAGGCTGCATATTAAGTGCGGCGGCGGTGAACGATTACCGGTTGGGAAGATTGCTTCTCCTCGGCAAGAACGAGCGCATCCAGGGCCTGATCGGCAATCTCTTTGAAAACCCCAATGACCTTGCTCTACACCTCGTAACTATGATTCCTCTCGCGGTTGGCCTGCTACTCAGCTCGCGTGGCGGCTTGAAGAAGCTTTTTTACGCCGCCTGTGCCGTTTTATTTGTTGCCGGCGTAGTAGCGACGTTTTCGCGCGGAGGTTTTATTGGAATGGCTTTCGCGACCGGGCTGCTGGCCTGGAGATTAGCGAAGCGTAACAAGTGGCTCATCGCCACTTGCTTGCCGATAGCGCTTACATTTTTTGTTCTGTTTGCCCCTGGAGGCTACGGCACTCGCTTAGGCACAACTGCGGACGAGTCGGGCCTCGCGCGCTTTGACGAGCTAAAAAGATCACTCGTCATAGCGGTCCATCACCCGCTCATTGGTGTGGGAATGAACAACTACGTTAACTATTCAAATTTTGAACACGCAACCCACAATGCTTATACGCAGGTGGCATCAGAGATGGGCTTTCCGGCAATGGTCGTTTATATATTATTCCTCTTCGCTCCGCTCAAAGTCCTGAGACGAATTGGCCGCGAGACTTCCGCAACGCGCCGAAGCTCTCGGTTCTACTATTTGGCAGTAGGCTTGGAGGCTAGTCTCTTCGGTTACATGGTCGCCAGCTTCTTCTTGTCGGTCGCTTATCTTTGGTACGTTTATTACCTTGTAGGGTACGCAATGTGTTTCGGTCGTTTGTACCAGGCGTCTCAGACCAGCACCGATGTGGTGCGCGGAGCCGGTGGCCAGGATCGTTCAGAGATCGGAAGCCGCGTTCTTGTTCAGGAATCGGCTCAGACTGCTTCAGTCAGCCGACTATAGTGTTCTTGATCCAACACGTAGAAATGCGACCTAAGTTTATGGGGACAGAGATGCATATTCGCACAGGGAAGCTGGTCCGAAAGGTTTTTGAGTTGCTTCTCGACCATCCTGAGGGATTGGCCATTAGGGCCGTTCTGGACCACATCGCAGAAACTGATAAGTTAAGCGAGAAGCAGGCGGAGCGCTTCGAGGAGGTCATGCGGGGTTGCGTCGCGCCGATAAAGGCCGGCTGGCTTCTGGCCGCCGGACACCATCTAACCGTATCCGATACGGGCAAGCAGGCCTTTACTCTTTATCAGGATCCCGCAAGATTCATGGAGGAAGCGGGAAGGCGCTCGGCAAAAGGGTGGCTCGCGGTCCACTTCCCGAAGCCCTATTATGTTGCCGGTAAAGTGAAGGACCAATTGGTAGCTGAGATGAGAGCAGCGCGCCGGATTGGTCTTACCGGCTTAATGCGGAGAACCTTTAGAAAGCCCTCGCCGTGGGAACTCATTCTTCCACTGCAGAAGCCGCGGTGCTTAGCAATACAAGTTTCAAAAATTGATGAGGTCGATCTGCTACTTTCGCATCTCGATTCAGAAGAGCTCGCGTACAACGAGGGAGGGCAGGCGATTTATTTACCGCCAGAATCCTTCAGACGAAGTTTGTTTGGAAAACTAGCTGCCGCCTTTCCGCCAGATGCCGGACTGAAGATTATCAAGAGCAAGGGTGGAATAGATGACGGTGGCTATATAAACGAACCTACGAAAGGGGATAGCCGGATTCATCTTAGCCTTGTGCACAATCACCGCCACTTGACCCTGGTGGCTAATCTTCTTTACGCAAAGAGCGTTGGTCCAAAGCTGTACGATTTAATCGAACTCGAATGCGGCAATGATCTATGGACTGCGTATGTCATTCAGCATGTACGCGGCGCGGCGCCCTCCGTTTCGGAGTGTGAAGCCGGAATAGGAAAGATCCGGAACCTGGAAGAACAAGGATTGCTGAAAGTGATTCTGCCGGAAGGATTTGATGATGAAGAGTTCGAATGTCCCGCTTGTTCGAACAACGCTTTTACCGACGACAATGGAAGATTCAGATACGTCGATTTCCAAAACTTCGTATTGGCTAATTACGAGTCATATCTCAGAAGTACAGCTATCGAAGCAACGCAGGCCTCGCATTTCGGTGATAGGTCGTTCCTGCGTGGTGGGCGATATTTGTACCAATCGGTTCCCGGCGTGAACCTGCCTGGCAAGCGAAGCATTGAAGCGCGAATGAAGGTGCTTGAAGAGCTCTTCGAGTCAGCCAGCGTGTCGGTTAGCAACCGGCTGGTGTTCGACATCGGTTGCAACATCGGCATGATGATGGGCCAGTATTTGAAGTTGGGCGCGAGTTGGTGCCACGGCTGGGATCGCGCGCAGGTAACGCCTCATACGGAGAAGCTCTTGCTTGCCCTCGGGTGCACGAGGTTTTCGATTTCTGGAGGCGATATTGCCGCATCGCAGCCTCTCGAAAACGATGTACCGCCTTTTCTCAAGCCGCAGCTCCCTGGCTGTGTTGTTTCTTATCTTGCGGTTCGAGGGCACCTTGGCTGGTTAGACGCGCTGGCCCGAATTCCCTGGAAGTTCCTTATCTACGAAGGACACGAAGGCGAAACTCGCGAAGACTTTGAGCAGTACATCAAGCAGTTCAGAGCGGTAGCAAATTTCGAAATCAGCGGCGTGACTTCTTACCTCGATGGCGACAGCGGCGAGCGAACCCTGGCCATCCTGTTAAGAAACTGAGTTCCTTCAAATGTCGCAAGATCCGACCAGTCCAACGAACAAGTATTTCCAGACAGATCATTTGACCGACGCAATCGGCGGCCGCACGGCTCGAGGCGGTTTCGTGACCATGGTTACGCACGGGTTGAAATTTGCCGTCAGCATCGTAGCCACTGCGATCTTAGCTCGCCTCTTGACGCCGCAGGATTATGGTCTGATTGGGATGGTGGCGGTCGCGACTCAATTTGTAGCTATGTTCAAGGACATGGGACTTTCGCTCGCGACAATACAAAGATCTGAGATCAACTATGACCAAATCAGCACGCTCTTCTGGGTGAATCTGACGATCAGCGTCGGCATTATGTTAGTGATGATGCTTGCGGCGCCGGGAGTAGCGTGGTTCTTTGGTGAACCGAAACTCAAGATGATCACCGTCATCACAGCCGTGGGCTTTTTGATTGGTGGCCTGGCGGTTCAGCACGAAGCTCTGCTCCGGAGGCAGATGAGATTCTTTGTGTTGAGCGCGATCGCCTTTACCTCGATGACGCTCGGCTACGTTGCGGGGATCGCTCTGGCGGCCTATGGCATTCGTTATTGGGCGCTTGTCGGTAGTCAGTTGGTTTTGCTGGCGGCGAATACGGCGGGCGTCTGGTTGGCCTGTCGCTGGCGCCCTGGCAGACCAAAACGAGGTTCCGGCGTCAAGGCAATGTTGAGCTTCGGCGGTGACGTCACGGGCTATTCAATGATAAATTACTTCTCGCGTAACGTTGACAACTTATTGATAGGACGCTTTGCCGGCGCGCCTACACTTGGTCTTTACAACAAGGCTTCACAGTTGCTGGGGCTGCCCACCGATCAGATTAACGAGCCACTCTTTTCTGTCGCTATTCCCGCCTTGAGCAGGCTTTCAGGTTCGCCTGAGCGGTATCGGCAGGCATATCTGCGCATGATGGAAAAAGTGATCATGCTGACAATGCCGGTGGTAGCGCTCATGATTGTGGCGGCGGATTGGCTCGTCCACTTGGTTCTGGGACCGCAATGGAACCAGGCTGCTCCGATCTTGATCTTCATGAGTATCGCGGGATTATTCGCGCCGGTTATGAACACGGGCGGCTGGTTGCTCGTAACGCAAGGCCGCACGCGGCACATGCTTTACTGGTCGGCCATTAACGCGCCGCTTGCCCTCGTGCCAATCGTTATCGGACTTCATTATTGGGGGGCAGTTGGCGTCGCGGCATCGTATTCAGTGGTGAGGCTTTTGGTGGCAAATCCGCTCCAGTTTTGGTTCATTGGTCGGACCGGTCCGGTGCGCACTGCGGATTTCTATCGGTTGCTGGCGCCATTTCTTTGCGCGGTAGGGACCGCAATGGCGGGCTGTCTATTGTTTAGGAAGTTCGCTGTCGTCAACAGTTCGCTGGTCGGGTTTGCCTCAAGCGCTGCTATCATGGGTTTGGTTACTTTGCTGATGCTTTGCGTGCTGCCACGCGGCCGCTTGGCGTTGAAGGATCTAAAGACTTCTTTGCTTCTTTTGAGGCCCGTCACGCCGACGCCTGTGCAAGCGCACAAATGAGTCGTAGCCCCGGGTCCGGTCGCCGAAGGTATCAGTCGGGAATTGACCAACCGGCAATCATTAGTCGGCGAGATCGGTATATCCGCTCGAGGACTGCTATAATTCGAGGATTCGTATGGATTCGTAGTTTAGACATGATTCAACTCTGTCTGCATACTTTCAGACGAGCCGAGGAATACTTTTAAGAAGTCCGCGAGAACTTAACTTCGAAAAATGTGCGGCATCGCAGGATTCATTGATCTCTGGGACACGAATGCCGTTCGTGCGCGGGAAGACCGTGCCCGGATTCTCGAGCTCATGTGCGAGGTCATCCGGCATCGCGGACCCGATGATGATGGCTCGATGCTCAAGGACGGCGCGGCATTGGGAATGCGCCGCCTCTCGATCATCGATCTTTCGGGCGGCGCGCAGCCGATATCCGGCGAAGACGGATCCGCAACAGTGGTCTTCAATGGAGAGATCTACAACTTCCTTGAACTCCAGCCTCAGCTCGAAGCGCGCGGCCACGTATTTCGCACGCGTTCCGACACGGAAGCGATCGTTCATGCTTACGAGGAATATGGCTCTGCCTGCGTTGACCATTTGCGCGGCATGTTCGCATTCGCGATCTGGGATGATCGAGAGCGAAAGCTTTTCATCGCGCGCGACCGCGCGGGAGAGAAACCGCTCTACTACACGACAACTCCCGGCGGCACGTTTGTTTTTGGCTCAGAGTTAAAGGCCCTGCTTGAACATCCAGACGTCCGGCGCGAAACGAGCGCAGAATCCCTCGATGCTTACTTCTCGCTCGGGTATGTGCCCGATCCCCTAAGCATCTTCACAAACATTAAGAAGCTGCCGCCGGGCCACCTTCTGACTTTCAGCAACGGTCGACTTGAGATCAAACAGTACTGGGACTTCGCCTACGAATCTAATGGGAGTCGTCGTAAGGAGGCAGACTATCTCGAGGAGTTGCGCGAGTTGCTTGATGAATCAGTGCGGATCAGGCTTGTTTCAGATGTTCCGCTTGGCGCGTTTCTCTCAGGTGGCGTGGATTCGAGCACGGTCGTCGCCCTGATGGCCCGGCATATGGGCCAACCGGTCAAGACCTTCTCGATTGGCTTTCACGAAGACAGCTACAACGAACTCAAATACGCGCGCATGACGGCAAAGCAGTTTGGCACGGACCATCACGAATTCTTTGTCACACCAGAAATCTGCAATGTGGTTGACGAGCTGGCTTGGCACTTCGACGAGCCTTTCGCCGATTCCTCTGCGATCCCCACCTTCATGGTCTCCAAACTGGCGCGCGACCACGTTACGGTTGTACTTTCCGGCGACGGCGGTGACGAGTTGTTTGCGGGCTACACGCGCTACGTGACCGAACGCCGGCGTCGCGCCTATGGGCTGGTACCGCGGGTTTTGCGGCAGGGCCTGATGCAACCCGTCAGTCGCCGGCTGCCACACGGCATGTGGGGCCGCAACTATCTGCACAATGTGGCTCTCGATCCCGTCGATCGATACCTCGATACGGTGTCAGTTTTCACCGGGCTCAACAAGCGTTCGCTTTACACCAGCGATTTCTGTCGTGAGCTGGGCGATGACAGTCACGTCGCGACGAGTTTTCGCGAATTCGGTAATGGCGTCAAAACAACTGCGCTCCTCGACTCGTTGCTCTACATCGACAGCAAGACCTATCTGCCGGGAGACATCCTGACGAAAGTCGATCGCATGAGCATGGCCGTTTCGCTGGAAACGCGAGTGCCGTTGCTCGATCACAAACTGATCGACTTTGTTACGCGTATCCCTGCCTCAATGAAGATGTCGGGTCTTGAGACCAAGCACCTCTTTAAGCGCGCAGTCAAGGATCTGATTCCGGCTGAAGTGATAAATCGGCCGAAGCAGGGTTTTGGAGTGCCGTTGCAGGAATGGATCAATCTGCAATTGCGCGAACGGATTAGAGACACATTAACCGACACGCGCGCGCGTCAGCGTGGCTACGTCACCCCGCAGTATGTCGAAATCCTGCTCGAGGAACACGAACGTGGCCGCCGCGATCACTCGATGGCGCTTTGGTCGCTGTTGATGCTTGAGCTGTGGCACCGAGGCTTCGTCGATGGCGATTATCAGCGAGCCAAACCGCAGACAAGCCAGATCATTCTGGACCGTTGCAGCCACACGATTGCGGAAAGAGCCCATATTCAAACCTGGGAGCGCGAGGAGGTCAGACGCAGCGCAATCGAAGCAGCCCGAACGGTCAAGTCACCGTTGCGTTACAGCGAAGACAATATCGTGCGCTACACGCAAGCTTCAAGCCTCAGTAATTACGCCCTGGAGTATTCGCATTACCTGCTCGGTGACATTCACGGTAAGACTGTGCTGGATGTCGGGTGCGGCTCTGGCAAGAACAGCGTCCTGCTGGCGAAACGCGGAGCCAGCGTGATCGCCATGGACATTTCTGAACCAATGATTCACGTCGCCAGGCAAAGGACGATCGACAACGAAGTTTCAACCGGCGTGAGTTTCATGAGTGCCTCAGCCCACAACTTTCCGCTTGGGGACGAATCTGTAGATCTGGTGTTTGGCATCGCGATTCTCCATCATTTGGATTTGCAACTGGTTTCGCGCGAGGTGTTCCGCGTCCTGCGCAAAGGCGGCCGCGCCATCTTCCAGGAGCCGGTGCGCAATTCAAAGCTGATCAAGTTGCTCCGAGGTCTGGTCCCTTATCAGGCCGAGGACGTCTCGCCTTACGAGCGCCCATTGACTGACGAAGAGCTGGCGGACTTTGGACATCCCTTTTCGCAGTATCGCACCAAAGCCTTCACCTTGCCGTACATCAATCTGATCGGGATCCTGCCGGGCGCAAACAAATTGATGTACCCGCTGCACAAGTTTGATGGCGCGATCTTGAGACGGTTTCCGTCACTCGATTATTACGCCACCGTCCGCGTGATCGAGATGGTAAAATAGTCATGGCCTCTCTAGCTGGCTCAAGGTGGGGGCCGTTTGAGTATTGAAACCAGTTGTTCTTCAATTGATTGACAGTTTCCATCAGGGCGGATCTGAGCGTCAGGCCGTCCAGCTCACTCGCCTCTTGCACGAACGCGATCGGTTCCGAGTTCAACTTGCCTGCCTCAATCCCGAGGGCATGCTCCGCGCCGAGATCGAAGACTTGAACTTCGATGACATCCCTTCTTATCCTCTGAACAGTTTTTACGATAGCAACACGGTAGTGCAGTTGCGGCGATTTGTGCGCCACTTGCGAGCCCAGAAAATCGATATCCTGCACACACACGATTTCTATACCAACATCTTTGGCATGACGGCCGGCGCGCTGGCGCGCGTACCGGTCCGCATCGCGTCGCGCCGTGAGACAGGCGGAATGCGTTCACAGACGCAGACAAAAGCCCAGCGCTTTGCATACTCGCTGGCCCATCAGGTCGTGGCGAACTCCGAGGCGGTCCGCCAGCAACTGGTGGCTGAAGGTATGCGAGCAGACAAGGTAACAATCGTGTACAACGGACTGGACCTCGAGCGTGGTTCGCCACAACCGCCACCGACGCGCGCAGCGTCGCTCGCATCGCTCCGTTTTCCTGATGACCTTCAGGGCCGCCGTTTTGTCACTATCGTCGCTAACATGCGACACGAGGTAAAGGACTATCCAACGTTTCTACGGGCAGCGCGTCGCGTGCGCGCAGCGATCCCGCACGCGGCCTTTCTTCTCGCCGGAGAAGGCGAGTTGACTGAATCAATTCGCGACCAGGCAAGAGAGCTGGGGCTTGAGCATGACGCCATCTTTCTGGGTCGCTGCGAGAAACTCGCGGAGTTGTTTGCCGTTTCGGATGTGTGTGTCTTGAGTTCGAAGGCCGAAGGTTTCTCGAATTCGATCCTTGAATATATGGCCGCCGCACGGCCCGTTGTCGCAACAGATGTCGGTGGCGCGCGCGAAGCAATTGTCGAAGGAGAGACGGGCTATCTGGTGCCGTCTGGAGACGATGCAACAATGGCCGATCGGATCATTTCGCTCCTGCGCGAACCGGAGAAAGCGCGTGCGATGGGGGAACAAGGGCGGCGCATCGTGGCGCAAGGGTTCTCGCGCGATGCTCAGCTTGAGCGCACTACGGAATTGTACGAGACAATGTTAAATCAGAGACAAGCCACCGGACCAATCTAGGTGGAACGAGCGATACGAGAAAACGCTTGAGTCAAATGAAACAGGAGACTTCCCGCAGAAACGCAGAGCCGCAAAGGGGAGAGCGCTCAGGGTCAGCATTCGTTGAAGAGCACCGTTTGCGCATCCTGATCGTTGCTCCGTCTTTTGACATTCTCGGCGGGCAGGCAGTGCAGGCGGCGCGGCTGCTTAAAGGTTTGCGTGCAGAACGATCGCTTGACGTTGATTTTCTGCCGATCAATCCGCGGCTGCCCGGTGTGCTCGGAAAGCTACAAGCGATCAAGTACGTCCGCACGGTTGTCACTTCGCTGCTTTACTGCGTCTCGTTGCTGGCGCGCGTGCGCAAGTTTGACGTCATCCACATCTTCTCGGCATCCTATTTTTCTTTCGTGCTGGCGCCGACTCCAGCCATTCTCATCTCCAAACTCTACGGCAAGCAGATCGTGCTCAACTACCACAGCGGGGAGGCTGAAGATCATTTGACGCGCTGGGGACGTTCCGCGATTCCGACGATTCGGCTTGCTGATGAAGTTGCCGTGCCTTCGGATTATCTCGTACGCGTGTTCGCGCGTTTTGGAGTTCACGCGCGTCCAATCTTCAATATCATCGAGACTGAAACGTTTCGCTTTCGCCAGCGCCGGCCGTTGCGCCCGTTGTTTCTTTCGAACCGCAATCTCGAAGCGCATTACGGCGTCGATCGCGTGCTGCGCGCCTTCGCGATCATTCAGCAACGCTTACCCGAGGCTCGTTTGACGATTGCGGGTGACGGCAGCCAGCGACGTTCGCTTCAGAAACTGGCGCCAGAGCTGAATTTGCAAAACGTCGAATTCACGGGCCAGGTTGATCACAAAAAAGTATTTGAGCTGTATGACGCGGCCGACATCTACTTGAACGGTTCCGAGATCGACAACCAGCCGTTGTCGTTGCTCGAAGCCTTTGCCTGCGGTTTGCCGGTAGTCACCACGGAGGCGGGCGGTATTCCCGATATCGTAACACACGAGCGCACGGGATTGTTGGTCCAATGCGGTGATTACGAGGGGATGGCGCGTGAAGCTATTCGCCTCTTACATGATGAAAACCTCGCCGACCGCATCGTTAATCAGGCGCGGGAAGAATGTCAGAAATACAGTTGGGAGGCGGTGCGAAATAAGTGGCTGTCGCTATACGGCCAGCTCATCGTGGAGAAAGTATCGCGAACACCGGTGACAATACTTTAGCGGCAGAGCCATGAAGAAATAGGAGCCAGTAGTCGAATCAGTGAGTAGCGTGAAACGATTACGACAGTTGAGCCTCGATGAGCTGCGGGTGCGCAGCGCGCAAACACTCCACTCTTTTGCTGAGCGGCGGGGTTGGTCGTCGCTTGCGAAGTTGCCAACCGATCAAGCTTTTCTTGAGATGCTCGATCAGGATCGATTGAACCACGAGCTGTGGTCAGCGCGCGAGCTGCTTGAGCATTTTCAGACTCGTTCCGAGCCGAAGTTCTTTTCATCTTTCGCCGATCGAGAGACGACCGTTTTTGAGTTCAAACGGAGATGGCCTGGGGTCGAAAAAGGGATTGTTGAGAAAGCCGATCGCCTTGTTGCGGGGAGATTTGATCTGTTGGGTCTTCGTGATCTGGATTTCGGCGAGCCAATTGACTGGCAACTTGAACCGGTGTCGGGCAAACGCACGCCGCTCGTGCATTGGAGCCGTTTGAACTACCTTGATGCTGAGGTTACCGGTGACAAAAAAATTGTCTGGGAGTTGAATCGTCATCAGTATTTCATGACGCTCGGCCGGGGTTACTGGCTGACCGGCGATGAACGCTACGCGCAAACTCTTGTCGAGCATCTCAGTTCCTGGATGGATCAGAATCCGCCGAAGCTGGGGATCAACTGGGCCAGCAGTCTCGAAGTCGCGTTTCGTTCGATCTCGTGGTTGTGGGCGTTCTATTTTTTGAAAGACTCAGCCGCGCTAAATCCCCGGGGCTTCATGCCCGCGCTGAAATTTCTTTATTTGCACGCGCGCCATCTGGAAACTTACCTGTCAACTTATTTTAGCCCTAACACGCATTTGACCGGCGAAGCGCTCGGGCTCTTCTATATAGGCTTGCTGCTACCGGAGTTTCGGGCTGCACCGCGCTGGCGTGAAACCGGCCGGCGCATACTTGTCGAACAATTGGCGCGCCACGTGAGACCCGACGGCGTCTACTTCGAGCAGTCGAGTTACTACCATCGCTACACGACAGATTTCTACGCGCACTTCCTGATCTTGTCGCAGCTCAATGGCGATTCACTTCCGATCGAAGTAGAAGAAAAACTGAAGTTGTTGCTGGGTCATTTGATGTACATAACTCGCCCCGACGGCACTACACCATTTTTCGGAGACGATGATGGCGGCCGATTGGTGATGTTGGACGAGCGCCCCTCAAACGATTTTCGTGCCGCATTGTCAACGGGCGCCGCGCTGTTCCGCCGACCTGACTACAAATATGTGGCCGGCGAAGCGGCAGAAGAGACGTTATGGTTGCTTGGTGCGAACGGTCTGGCCGACTTCGATCGGTTACAATCTGCGCCGCCCGCGAAACAGTCAGTCGCTTTCAAGGACGGCGGCTATTACGTCATGCGCGACGGCTGGACGCCAACATCGAATTACCTTTTGCTCGATTGACTTAGCGGCGCACGGTCGCACGCTGCTGGTAGATCCCGGTACATACACCTACACGGGCTCGAAAGAGATGCGCGATTGCTTTCGCAGCTCGAAGGCTCATAACACCTTGACGGTGGATGGCGAGTCGTCATCCATTCCCGCCGGCCCATTTTCCTGGGAGAGCATCACGCAATGCGAAACTAAAACCTGGATTAATCGGGAGCGATTCGATTACTTCGAGGGCGCGCATGACGGGTATGCTCGATTGCATCCACCGGTCGCGCATTCGCGCGGCGTTTTATTCCTTAAGAACGATTACTGGGTCCTTCGCGATCGAGTGGTTTCCGACGGCGAGCACAGTTATGACCTGTGGTTTCACTTCGATGCTGGAGCCTCGCCCGTGCTTGAAGCGGCCGCTGACTCGCCGGCAGTGTTGAACGAAAGCAGTGGAGCGCGTGGTTTACAAATAGCAGGTTTCTCCGCGCAAGGTGCGTGGCGGAAGGAAGATGCCGCGGTTTCGCACTGTTATGGAGAGAAGCAGCCCGCGACAGCCTGCGCATTCTCAGCGACAGCGAAGGTCACCGAGAATCTGATAACTTTCCTTTTGCCGCAGACTGGCGCAAAGAGATCGACATCGCGGGTGCGCGAAATCGAGGCGATCGGTGGACAAGCCTTCGAAGTCGTTAGTGAAAGCGCGCAGGATTTCGTTATGATCGGCGGCGGCAGTCGCGTAGAGATTGCGCGTCTGGCTTCGGATTTTGATTGGACGTGGGTCAGGTTCTCGAGCGAAGACGGATTAGTTCCCGAAGAGTTGGTGCTGATAGGTGGTCAGGCGTTGGAATTGCAAGGCAAGGAAGTTCTTAGATCGCGCAGGCGGATCAATTACCTGGTAGCCAGTCGTGTGGGCGATCAATTTCGCATCGAGACGGACGATGGAGCCCTGGATTTGCGCTTACCGATTCATGACTTCGACGCCGTGTTCACAGGTCGACAATGATCCATGTGCGGGATTAACGGCATAGCATTATCGGCTCGGTCAGGACGACGCGTTGACGCGGGCGTGCTGGCGCGAATGCGCGACGTGATCACGCATCGCGGTCCTGACGATGAAGGCATCTTTATTGATGGTCAGGTTGGTTTCGGCCATCGCCGTTTAAGCATTGTCGACGTTGCCGCCGGCCATCAGCCGATGACCAACGAAGACGGTACGCTGCACATTACGTACAACGGCGAGATTTACAACCACGCCGATTACCGCGAGGAACTGGAAGCGCTTGGACACGTCTATCGCACGCACTGCGACACCGAAACGATCCTGCATTTGTACGAAGAATATGGCGCCGAATGCGTCCAGCATCTGCGGGGGATGTTCGCGTTCGCTATTTGGGACCAGCGCCGGCGCGAGCTTTTCATCGCGCGCGATCGACTCGGAGTGAAGCCGCTTTATTACGCTCTCACCGACGACGGCTCGCTTTATTTCGGTTCAGAGATAAAAACGCTGGTCACGGCAAACGCAATCAAACCCGAGGTTAACTTCGCAGCGCTGCCTGACTATCTGGCGAATCATGCGACCTCGGGTGAGGAGACGCTGTTTCGCGGCGTCAAACGTTTGCTGCCCGGGCACACATTGCTTTGGCGCGATGGGCACGTTGAGATTGAGCGCTACTGGGACGTTAGTTTCGCAAAGGCTATCGACACCACTCGTCGGGATCAGGACTACATCGACGAGTGGGCTGATCTGTTTCGCACCTCAGTCCGTTTGCGGCTGATGGCAGACGTGCCGCTCGGAATGTTCTTGTCGGGCGGGATCGATTCGTCGGCAATTGCTGCCGTGATGAGCACGATGGTGAACGAGCCGATCAAGACCTTCAGCGTGGCTTTCAAAGAACGCGAAGCGAATGAGCTGGAATACGCACGCTTGATTGCCGAAAGCTACAAGACGAATCATCACGAAGTAGTCGTCAGTCCCGAAGATTTTTTCTCCGCGCTGCCCAAACTGGTCTGGCACGAAGACGAGCCACTGGCGCACCCATCGAGTGTGGCGCTTTATTTTGTTTCGCGGCTCGCGTCGAAACACGTGAAGGTCGTGTTGACAGGCGAGGGCAGCGACGAATTGCTCGCCGGCTATGCGCGCTATCGCAAGACGATTTACAATCTCGCGCTCGGCGCGCGCTATCACGGCGCCGTACCAGCTGGTGTACGAAACGCGATCCGCAATCGCATCGATGGCTTGCCCGTGAATTCGACAGTGCGGCAAAAGTTAGTGCGCACTTTTCTTTCATTGCAGCCGGACATTGAAAGCATCTACTTTGATAATTTCGCAGTCTTCTCGCGTGCAAGGCAGAACGATTTGCTGACGCCGGACATGCGCGCGCGGACCGGCGCTCTGGACCCTTATGCCGGCACGCGCGGTTTGTTGGAGAAGACTGACGCACAATCGCCGCTGGACCGTCTGCTTTATGCCGACATCAAGACCTATCTGCATGAATTGTTGATGAAGCAGGACCAGATGAGCATGGCCGCTTCGATCGAAAGCCGCGTGCCTTTCCTCGATCACAAGCTCGTGGAGTTTACTTCTTCGTTGCCCGAAGCGTTAAAACTTCGTGGTTGGACGACGAAGTATGTTTTGCGAAAAGCCATGAAGCGCGTGCTGCCGGAGGCCATTCTGTCGCGGCCAAAAATGGGATTCCCCGTGCCGATTGGCAAGTGGTTCCGCGGACAGTATCGATCCATTATCGACGAACACGTTTTGAGCGACCGCGCACTAAGCCGCGGGATCTTTCAGCGGGAATTTGTGCGCGCCCTGGTAAATCGGCACGACGCCGGCGAAGACCATTCCGAGAGGCTTTGGGCGCTGATGAATTTTGAAATGTGGCAGCGGCAATTCATCGACGGCGAGCAGGTGAGCGAAGACGCGTTGTCGGAGTCAGAGGCTATTTTGGCTCGTTAGTCGCGATAGGACGCCAGGAGATTTCTTTGGGCATTGTCGGCGGCAAATTTGGCTACAGATTGCTGCGCTACCTGCTGCGCGTCTCTCCCGGCAACGAACTGACCACCGCCTACGACGGACGCAGTAAGATGGAACAATTGTTCGGACCAAACATCTGGAATGAATTGGCCGACAAGACGGTCGTCGACTTCGGTTGCGCGACTGGAATGGAGAGCGTTGAGATCGCGCAGCACACCAACGCGAAAATTATCGGGCTGGATATTCGTGAAGACGCACTAGCTAAAGCGAGACAGCGGGCGAAGGACGCCGGCTTTGGCGATCGCTGTAGCTTCGCCATCCAATCCGATGAAAAGGTTGATGTGATTGTCAGCCTCGACGCGTTTGAGCACTTCGCCGATCCGCTTGCGATGCTTCGATTGATGCGTGGTCTTTTGAAGGATGATGGCTGCGTCCTCGCGTGCTTTGGACCGACCTGGTATCACCCGCTCGGGGGCCATGGCTTTTCAGTTTTTCCGTATGCGCACCTGCTGTTCACTGAAGGCGTCTTGATGCGTTGGTACCGCGAAGAATCATCAAGCGAAGCACGCCACTTTGGCGAAGTAAGAGGTGGTTTGAACCAGATGACTATCCGGCGGTTCGAGCGCATCATTGGCCAGAGCGACTTTGTGTTTGAAAACCTGGAGGCGGTGCCGATTCGCAAGTTGCGACGGCTGGCCAATCGGCTTACGCGTGAATTCACTACTTCGGTCGTCCGGTGCAAGCTCGTGCCGCGACCAGGTTCTTGATACATCGAACCATCCGCTACCGCAGGCGGTTTCGGACAGAGCAAATGCGCATACTGTGGCTAAAGACTGAACTCCTTCATCCCGTTGACAAGGGCGGCAAGATTCGTACTTACCACATGCTGAAGGAATTGAAGCGCGATCATCGAATCACGTATCTGACACTGGATGATGGCGGGGCCGACAAAGACGCGCGCGAACTTTCTCAAGAGTACTGTCACGATTTGATTTGTGTTCCTATTCGCCAGCGCGCGAAATTCACCGCGGGCTTCTACGCCGAGCTGGCGCTCAATCTCACTTCGAATCTTCCTTATGCAGTTGCCAAATATCAATCGGCCGAGATGCGGCGCCGGATCCAGCAGTTAACCAGTAAAAATCTTTTCGACGTTGTCGTGTGCGACTTTCTGGCGCCTGCTATCAACGTGCCCCGCACTCTCTCCTGCCCAGCAGTGTTGTTTCAGCATAACGTCGAGGCAATGATTTGGCAGCGTCATTTCGAAGTGCAAACAAGCGTGCTCAAGCGGGCTTACCTTCTGGGCCAATGGCGCAAGATGCGAGCCTTCGAAAGCGTGATGTGTCGCCGCTTCGATCGCGTGATTGCGGTCTCGCGCGAAGATTGCGAAGTGATGCGACGCGAGTACGGCGTCACGGCAATCGACGACATTCCCACTGGTGTTGATACAGCCTTCTTTCGACCGAGCACCGCCGCACCCCGCTCCCCGCACAACCTCGTCTTTACTGGTTCGATGGACTGGCTGCCGAACGAGGACGCGATTCGCTATTTCACGGAGCAGATTTTACCGCTCATCAAGCAACGCCTTCCGGATGTGACCTTGACGGTGGTGGGGCGTAACCCTTATCCGGCTCTGCTCGATCTCAGCCAGCGAGACAGTTCTGTAATTGTTACTGGCCGAGTGGAAGATGTGCGACCCTACATGGAGCGCGCCGCGGCCTACGTTGTGCCACTACGGATTGGCGGCGGCACGCGCTTGAAGATCTTCGAAGCAATGGCCATGGAAAAGCCGATCGTTTCCACCACAATCGGCGCTGAAGGGCTGCCGCTGCAAGATGGGAGCGAGTTGCTGATTGCCGATACACGCGAGGATTTTGCGCAAGCGGTTGTGCGAGTGCTTTCCAACCAGGAACTCGCAAATGATCTGGCGAGTCGCGCCGCGACATTAGCACGCGAGCGTTTCGGCTGGGCTCGCGCAGCGGCGCGGTTCGGCGAGATTTGCGCGAAGCCTGAGCCGGCGCAAGCTACTCTTGCTGATCCGCATGCGCAGAAAATAGAGTGGAAAACAAGCGAAAATATATGAGCCAAGAGATCCAAAGAGGCGCGCCGAATCACGCCGAGCAGGACCTGCCCGCGGCGGTCACGGCTGAGACTAAAACTGCGACGCCGGGTCATTGAGCGCACCAATCTATGGATCAAACTTTAAGCAATCGCAACTCACGAACTGCTCGTGCCAGGATCATTTCGTCCTTTCGCGGCAGTTGGCTCGCCCTGTTGCTCTATCTCTTGGCAACCGTCTTGACCGGCGCCTACTTCATGGCAGACACGGCCGATTACGCGCAAGCGATCGTAGCCCATGCGTACGGACAGGACTATTTTTTTTGGGAATTTGGGCATTTACTTTGGCGCCCGCTGGGCTCCGTGCTGTTCCGCTTTGCTTCACCAATAACTCATCAGTTTGTTGGTTCGGACGCTCAAGCTAGCGCGACTCTCGTGCTTATCAGCTTGAGTTGGTTTGGCGGATTGGTGAGCGTGCTGTCGCTGTACGGAATACTTAATAGAATATGCCGGAAGAAATGGGCCGTGCTTACCGCCATCGTGGCTTTCATATTTGCACAGGCGTTCCTCAACTACTTTCACACCGGGGCTCCTTATATTCCGGGTCTTGCGCTGTTGCTGCTGGGCATGTACGTGCTGATTGTGCAGGGTGATGAAGACAAACCCGCTTGGTGGGGCTCTTTGCTTGCCGGGTCAGCGTTGGCAGGAGCTGTGCTGTTGTGGTTCCCATACGTTTTGGCTGTGCCAGCCGCATTAGTTTCGCCGCTTCTCCTGGGCTTTGACAGGCGGCGACTCACTCTGGCGATCCAAGTAGCAATCGTTGGCGCGGTCATTGGCGGCGCTGCCTATTTGGCAGTGGCGACGCATATCGGCATCCACAGCATCCATGAGTTTCGAGCGTGGATGGAAAAGACTTCGCGCAGCACCGGGTCGTCGAACAGAGGTATTGGGAAAATGGTTTTCGGGTTCGCGCGATCGTTCATTAATATGGGCAACGACGGCATGCTGTTCAAAAGATTTCTGCTTCACGATCCCTTCAATCCTGTTTCGGCGCTGGATCTCGTGAGGCTGAGCCTGTGGAAACTGCTGGCTTTTTATTTATTCCTGCTTTTTATTTTGCTGAGTTTGATTACGTCTTCGAACGGGAGACGATTGCTTGCGCTATTGGTAATCAGTGGCCTCCCGGTAATTGCATTTGCCGTTTATTGGCAGGGCGGAGACCCGGAAAGATATTTGCCTTTATATCCGCTAATCTTCATCTCTCTCGCCTGGTCTTTGGATAGCGCGCAGACAAGGCGCCTCTTGAAGTATCCGCTGATTCTTTTTGTCGCAGCTATGTTAATGACAAATGCGTTTATGATGGCAAGACCGCGACTGAACCGGCAGCAAGAAGCATCGACGGCGCGCATCGGTCCGCTTCTTCCGATGCTGAAGCCGGGGAGCTGGATCTTAACCGCGAACTGGCAAGATGATCTGGTCAATTTCAACCGTAGCTTTCCGCTAAATCCGATTAACCGAAACGGCAACCTGCGGATTGGGTCGCTCATTAGCCCGGGCGAGCCGGAAGTGGTCCACTGGCAAAAGGATTTTTCTTCGCGCGTACAATCAATCTGGGCAAGAGGTGGCGATGTGTGGCTATCCAGGCGGCTGCTGTCCCCGCGTCCGCATTGGGATTGGAACTGGGTCGAGGGTGACGACGCCCGAGTTTCGTGGAACGATCTCTATCGCTATGCTTCCAAACTGGAGCTGGGCCAGTCGGTAGGCGGCGATGATGGATTTGTTTTGTTGCTGCCGAGTGAGCGGAATCGACGCGTCATGAAAGAGCCGTGAGCCGTAAACCGTAAGCTCTGAATCGTTCGAAACCATGCGGTTTGTTCGAATTCAGCTTGCGCTTCACGCCTTGCCGCTCTTCCGAATCTTGCTGTTCACGGTTTACGATTTACTGTTTACGTTTTCTTATGAAAATAAGCATCTTCGGTCTTGGCTATGTTGGTTGCGTATCAGCGGCGTGCTTGGCAAAAGAAGGGCATGACGTTATCGGTGTCGATGTTAACCCCACGAAAGTGGAGATCGTGAATCGGGGTGAGTGCCCGATTGTTGAATCGGGCATGAGCGAGTTGATCAAGGAGATGGCCAACTCACAACGTCTGCGAGCGACAACAAATACTCAGGAAGCGATCGACAATTCAGATCTATCGTTAGTCTGCGTCGGCACACCCAGCAATGCTAATGGCAGTTTGGATCTGAGCTACGTTGAGCGCGTTTGTCAGGAGATAGGGTCAGCGCTCCGGAGCAAGACCGATCGCCACACGCTGGTGATTCGCAGCACGATGCTTCCGGGAACAATCGAATCCGTCGTAGTGCCGGCATTGGAAGCGTATTCAGAAAGAAGAGCGGGTCGGGATTTTGGCGTCTGCATCAATCCGGAGTTCCTGCGCGAGGGCACGTCGCTCAGGGATTTCTATGCGCCGCCGTTTACATTGATCGGCGCCGATGACGAGCAGACGGCAAACCTCGTGCGCCAACTCTATGCAACCATCAATGCTCAGGTATTGGTCACGCCGGTCAAGACGGCGGAAATGGTCAAGTACGTCTGCAACTGTTTTCACGCGCTAAAAATCAGTTTCGCAAATGAAGTGGGAAACATCTGCAAATCCTTAGGTATTGACAGCCACGAAGTAATGGAAGTTTTTTGCCAGGACACAAAGCTGAATCTTTCGGCCTATTACCTGAAGCCCGGGTTTGCATTCGGCGGTTCGTGCCTGCCAAAGGATCTGCGCGCGATTAACTACAAGGCTAAACAACTCGACATCGAGGTTCCTTTGCTCTCGTCGTTGCTTCAGAGCAATCGACTACAAGTCGAGCGCGCCGTCGAGATGGTTTTGCGCACGGGCAAGAACCGAATCGGTGTGCTGGGTTTTAGTTTCAAAGCCGGCACGGACGATCTGCGCGAGTCGCCCATGGTCTCGCTGATCGAAACGTTGATTGGCAAGGGGTTCCAACTGGCCGTCTATGACCGCGATGTTTCGCTGGCTCGTCTCTTCGGCGCCAACAAAGAGTTTATTGAACGCGGCATTCCGCATATTTCTCAGCTCATGCGCTCGAGTCTCGATGAAGTGCTGGAGACTTCCGACTTGCTGATCGTCGGCAACAAATCAGAAGAGTTTCGCGAGATCGAATCAAAGCTGCGTGCGGACCAGGTAGTAATTGATCTGGTGCGCTTGTTTGAAAAGACTTCCGATGGCGTCTATCAGGGCATCTGCTGGTAATTTGCTTTCCCGATCCCCGCATGAAATTTCACCAGCGCAGCAGTTCAACTTTATCGAGGAATAAACCGAAAGCTCTATTAGCCTTTGTCGTCATCGCCTTTGTCTTTTGGTTGGTTGCCTGGGGGGCGGCAAAGTTGCTGATGGTTAGCGCTCCGCTAACGCGCGCGGACGCTATCGTCGTGTTGTCCGGATCGGCGGCATTTAAGGAACGGACACAGCGGGCCGCGGAACTTTATAAAGAAGGCCGCGCGGCACGAATCGTTCTGACCAACGACAATCAGCAGGCTGGGTGGGCCAGCGACGAGCAGCGCAATATTCCTTATCGCGAACTGGCCGCTAGATGGCTGAGGCGTCAGGGTGTGCCGGAAACCGCAATCGAGACTTTGCCTCAGACCGTTTCGGGCACCTATGACGAGTCGCTTCTGCTGCGCAACTACGCCGAGGCGCACGATCTGCATTCGCTCCTCGTAGTGACTTCGGCTTACCACTCACGTCGCGCCTTATGGACGTTGCGACAGAACTTTTCACATAGCCCAATTACGATTGGACTTGAAGCAGTTCCGCCGGGCCAGCAGGCTCCTTCGCCGGCAACGTGGTGGCTGCATTTTCGCGGCTGGCAAATGGTGCCGGGTGAGTATGTGAAGATGATTTATTATCGCCTGGCTTATCGTTCGTCCTAAATTCCTGCCTGGACGGCATCCTCGTCAGCTTCGTTGCGGATTGCTTAATAACATAACTGGCAATCCCCTTCTATTCGTCGTTTTATTCGTCTGCAACGCGTCGCGTTTATTCGCAAAGCCCGAATAACTTTAAGGGGAATTGGTTAAGGTGACTCATAGCAAATTGTTCCCAGGTCTAATCATAGCAATTACATTGTTCGCCGCCGCCGCCAGCGCCAAAGCCGATCCCGTGACCTTTAGCAACGTTGTCGCTTTGCAGAATAACGGCGCCACACGGGTGGATCTCTTATCGAATCCCGGCGTGACTCTTTTCGGACAACAAGTCACTTTCCTCGTGGACATCACCGGCAGTCTGCCACCGGGCGGCAGCAGCCTTTTGCAGATCACCTACGCCGAGGCGGGAAGTGCTCCAATCATGCAGACATTTCCGATTCCGGCGTTCGGAAATATTCCGCCGCCTTACACGCAGTTGTTCACGATCACTTCGCCCGGTGCTACCTTTGCGGGAACAGCAGCCACACTTACCGTCAGCATTCCCGGCGATGGCTCTCATATCTACACATTTCAGGTGGCCCAGCCCGTTCCCGAGCCAGCAACTCTGGCACTCTTGGGAACCGGGATGCTGGGGCTTTGGTCGGAGGTCAGGAGACGCCGCCGAAGATAGCGCGGACTTGAACTCTCGATTCCTGCGACGCGGATCACAGACTGAGGTCTGGTGCGTTACACAACTACCGAAGTCTGCCGGACAATGTATAATTCAGAGCACTGTGCGAATGATCTCGGAAAAAGTTGCACTGTCACCAGGTCGAGAGGTTCCGACGCTTTCGCCCGAACGCGTTTCGGCGGTCATCCCTTGCTACAACGAAGAGCGTTTCATCGGCAAAGCACTTCACAACCTCGCTGATCAGTATGACCCCGAGCGTTACGAGATTATTATCGTCGACGGGTTGTCCGAGGACCGCACTCGCGAGGTAATCGCCGAGTTTCGGCGGAGCCGGCCGGAAGTCTCTATCAAATTGATCGACAATCCCGCCCGCGGCATTTCCGCGGCGTTAAATCTCGGCATTAATGCAGCACAAGGAGAGATCATCGCGCGACTCGATGCTCATGCGGTCGCATCGCCCGGCTATGTTCGCCGGTCAGTTGAGGTCTTGCGTCAGGATGGTGTTGGTGTCGTGGGCATGCCTTGTCAGGTCTGCCCGGGCGCGGACACTTTGATGGCGAAGGCGATCGCGATGGCGGTTTCGCATCCATTTGGTATTGGCGACGCAAAGTATCGTCTGCGGAAGAGAACCGCGGAGCAGGAGGCAGTTGACACGGTCGCTTTTGCTTGTTTCAAGAAAGAGTTGTGGCGCGAGATCGGAGGCTTTGATGAAGAGCTGTTGACGAACGAAGATTACGAGTTTAACTACCGTGTGCGCCTCAATGGTAAAACAGTATTGCTGGATCGGGCGGAGCATTGCGACTATTTCGCGCGTACAACGTTGAAGGATTTGCTCCTTCAGTATTCGCGCTACGGCACCTGGAAGGCCAGGATGATTCGCCGGCACCCGCGTTCAGTGAAGTGGCGACACGTGGTCGCGCCGGCGTTTGTTGCTTCGCTTCCCACTCTGCTGGTGGCGGGGATTTGGCTGCGGCCAGCGTGGTGGGTCTTTCTTCTTGAGCTTGCCGCTTACACCTGTCTTGCGGTGGTATTTGCCGCAAAATTGGCCCGACAATCCGGTGAGGGCCTTCGCCTCATTATCCTGTTGCCTGCAGTTTTCCTCACTATTCACCTGAGTTGGGGCAGCAGCCTCTGGCTGGGGCTGATAAGCCAGCGACAATGAATGGAAAGGCTTTGCGAATAAGTCTTTCTATCTGTAAGATTGGGCCGCGGCCAGTGATTTAGCGCTGCCCTGACAGAATGTTGTCGCGCTATTGGTTCAAATCTTCTGTTTCAACCAAAAAATAACAGGCCGTGCTTAACTACGCCATCGCTGAGAATGCTCCAATGACTTCGGCAAAGAAACGAATCGGCATCTTCGTCATCGCTTACAACGCCGTCAACAAGCTTGACTGGACGCTCGACCGCATTCCTGAAGAGGTATGGGAGAACGTGGAGGAAGTTTTTCTGTTCGATGACTGCTCCACGGACAACACGTATTACGCGGCCCTCGGTTACAAGCATGCCAAGCATCTGGATAAGCTCACCGTTCACAAAAACACCCGGAACCTTCGCTACGGAGGAAATCAGAAGGCCGGGTATCAGTACGCGATCGAACGACGCTTTGACATCGTTGTGATGCTACACGCTGATGGCCAGTATGCCCCAGAAGTGTTGCCGCGACTGCTTGAGCCTTTGGAAAAGGATGAGGCCGATATGGTTTTCGGATCGCGCATGGCAGCGGGCGGCGATCCTCGGGCGGGCGGAATGCCGCTTTACAAATATGTTGGCAATCGAATCCTGACGGGTTTGGAAAACCGAATCGTCGGCATGAACTTGTCCGAGTTTCACTCAGGCTACCGCCTTTACAGTTGCGAGGCGCTGAGGAAAGTCCCGTTCATGCTGAACTCCAATGAATGGCACTTTGACACCAACATTCTCATACAGTTTCATGAAGCTGGGCTGCGCATCGTCGAGCGTCCGATCCCGACGTACTATGGCGATGAGATCTGCTATGTGAATGGGATGGCCTATGCTTTCAACTGTGTAAAGACTGCCTTAAGATATCGCTTTCACAAATCGAGACTGGTCTACGAGGAAAAATACGACGTGACCGGAGATCATTACATCTACAAGAAAACAGATCCCTACAGTAGCCACGCGCAGATTCTGAAATGGATCGAGCAGGAGCGACCGGGCGAGGTTTTGGAGATTGGCACGGCCACCGGTTATCTCAGCTCAGAGATGACAGACCGTGGTTGTGTTGTGACCGGCATTGAGCAGGATCCGCAAATGGCGGAGATTGCGCGCCAATATTGTCGCGAGATGATAGTGGGCGATATTGAGTCGATGGATCTCAGCAAGCTGGGACAGTATGACGCCATCGTCTTCGGTGATGTGCTGGAGCATCTTCGCAATCCGCGCGAGATTCTGGAAAAGACAAGTGGTCTGCTTAAACCGGGCGGTAAGGTCTTAATGTCTCTGCCAAATGTCGCGAACATTTGGGTGCGACTAAATCTGCTTTTCGGCCGTTTCAACTACAGCCGCGTTGGAATACTCGATGAAACACATCTGCGGTTCTTCACCTTGCAAACTATGAAACAGCTCGCCGCCGATTCGGGGTTCGATGTGATCAGCGTCAACGCCACCCCTATCCCGTTGCCGGTGATGCTGCCCGCGACGCGGCAGGGACGCTCGCTTAGTTTCCTGCATTTCCTCAACTGGGGCTTGACCAAATTAAGAAGCACGTTGTTCGGTTATCAATTCATACTTGTCTGCCGCCCAAAAGTCTGACGCTGCTACTCTCGATAAGCAATCAGATCTCCACTCGAGTCTATGGCAACACCTGCTGATTTATTCAATGAGTTGATTACGCATTATCAGCTCATTGTCATAGAAGCAGTCCTGGTTTTGGCGGCAGTCCTTCTCGCGCTCATTAATCCGTCCCTTGGATCGCGATGGTTTCGCGCTGCAGAGCAGCGCTTCACTCGATTCGCGCGCCGGCGCGTACTTTCAGTAGTCATCGTCGGCCTGCTCGCATTAGCTGGACGAGCTGCGCTCTTGCCCTGGCTACCAATACCTAAACCCGGAACTCACGACGAATTCGCCTATCTTCTCGCCGCCGATACTTTCGCATCGGGCCGTCTCACTAATCCAACCCATCCGATGTGGGTCCACTTCGAAAGCATGCATATTTTGCAACGGCCCACTTACATGTCGATGTACCCAATCGCGCAGAGCCTCATGATGGCGGCTGGAAAAGTAGTGCTGGGTCATCCGTGGTGGGGTGTGTGGATTACCACCGGCATTTTCTGCGCGGCGCTTTGCTGGATGTTGCAAGGGTGGTTGCCGCCGCAATGGGCGCTGCTTGGCAGTTTGATTGCGGTGGTGCGCATTGGCTTCTTCAGTTATTGGATGAACAGTTACATGGGGGGTGCTATGGCTGCGATTGGTGGCGCGCTCGTGCTTGGCTCGCTGCCGCGCATAATGCGGCGACAACAAATAAGCGATGCGTTATTGATGGGAGCAGGCGTCATCATTCTTGCGAACAGCAGACCGACTGAAGGTTTCTTCGTGGCCTTGGGCGCGTTCGTTGTCCTTGTTGTGTGGATCGTCAAACGAAGCCCGCCGCTCAAAGCGTTGTTAACGCGCGTGGCTCTGCCAATAGGTTCACTGCTTTTGTTAATGTGTCTCGCTATGGGATTCTATTTCTGGCGCGTGACAGGCAATCCGTTTGAGATGCCCTATCAACTGAATCGAGCCACTTACGCGACGGCGCCGGTTTTCTTTTTCCAGACGCCTGGAGCTGAGCCCCACTACAATCACGCGGTGATGCGCGATTTTTACATTAACTGGGAACAGGCTCTATATACTAAGACGCAGTCGCCTATTGGAGTTATTACGCGAACGTTGGGCAAGGTTGTTACGCTGTGGCTATTCTATTTTGGGCCGGTGCTTTCGTTGCCCTTGCTTATGCTCGCGCGAGTTTTCCACGACAAACGACTGCGTCTCTTGCTGATCGCGGGCGCGGTGGGAATGATAGGGATACTCTTGCCCGCCTGGTTTAACGCGCATTATGCAGCTCCAATGACGGGCTTAGTGTATGCGCTGATGCTACAGGGAATGCGGCACCTGCGAGCGTGTCGCTGGCGCGGAAAAGAAACCGGACTATTGCTGGTGCGCAGTATTCCGTTAATCTGTCTGCTGATGATTCCCGTGAGACTCGGTGCCACAGGTTTGGGATTGAACGTAAAATCGGACTGGCGGCAAACGTGGTCCTATGCCTCAGTCGGCATGATGGATCGTGCAGCACTCCTGAAGCGGTTGGAAAGTACGCCCGGTACTCACTTGGTGATTGTTCGCTACAAGCCCGATCATGATTTCCATTCCGAGTGGGTCTACAACGAAGCGAACATCGATGCGGCGAAAGTTGTGTGGGCCCGCGAAATGGATCCGCAAAGCGACCGAGAGTTAATAAACTATTTCAAGGATCGAACAATATGGTTATTGGAGGCGGACGAGAAACCGCCACGACTGTCTCCATATCCTCCCATCTCGAAGGACAGCAAGAATTGACTAGCAGTAATCATCGCATTACCGGCTACAATCAGAGCATGCGGCTGTGGTTCACCTTCGCCAAACCCCGGAGACTTTTCACCATGGCGTTGGGCCTTGCTGGTTTGTCGGTTTTGGGCCTAACCGCGGGTCTGACTCTGAAGCGTCCTGAGAAGGTGATGCGAGATCGTCCGCGCAGTGTGGCCACTCAGTCCGGATTCACGCAAACGGGAAATGTAATCAGCGTAGCCGCTAATGGAAACCTGCAGCGGGCGCTGGATCAGGCGCAGTGTGGCGACACCATTGTCATCGATGCGGGAACTGCGTTGCTGGCCCCGGCCGATCAGGGCTTTGTTTTTCCGGCGAAGAGCGGCGGTCCCTGCACGGGAACCGCCGACGACACCATAACTGTCAGAACAGCGAATCTCAGAAGTCTGCCTCCCGCCGGGCAACGCGTGGGAATTAGCGATGCTGCGAACCTGGCGAAACTCGTCACCGCGGGTCCATATCCGGCGATCAGTTTTGCGGCCAATAGCAAGTTTTGGAAACTAACCGGGATCGAAGTCACGACGGCTGTTAATCCTCAATACACTTCGTTCCTGGTTTATGTCGGTACCAACTTACAGCTATCACAACTGCCATCGGACGTTTCATTCGACCGGTGTTATATCCACAGCCAGGAGGATGGAACGAACAATGCCCACGCTACATCGAGAGGAGGGGTCGACGTCGAAGCAATCCGAGTCACTTTCAGCGGCTGTCGCGTTGCATTTCCCGGCGGCTATGCCGGGGCATCTAAGAGTACTGACGCGACCTACGCGATCTTAATGGTTGCTGGACCGGGGCCGCTGACAATTGACAATTGCTTCCTCAGCGCCTGGTTCTCAAACTTTTTCACCGGGGGCGGAAATCTGTGGACAAACAACACCGCGACGGTCTCGCCTGGGGCGACCCTAACGCAGGCCCATCTCTCGAATACCGCCAAGCTCAGCCCCGGAGACCTGATTGCTTTTCAGACCAGACCGGGATATTCGGAAGTAGCGAAGATCACCAGTGTTAGCGGAAGTGTAGTGAACTATATGCCATGGGGCGGCAATATTGGACCAGGACTGCCGTTGAGTGCAGCACCGATTTCTCCGGGAGGTGCGCGTTGGAACGGCCTCAATCCCAGCAACCTGACGATCACGCGCAGTACGTTTTACATCAATCCGGCAATTGCTTTTCAAATCGCTTCTGAGATTGGCTATTACCCAAAGAATTTTTTCGAGATTAAAAGCGCTGAAACGCTTTATATGGAAGGGAACGAGTTCACCGGCTGGCCGGCCTGTTTCGCTCTTACGGTCCGCAACCAGACCGGCCCAAATGGCGCCCCTTCGCCCTGGTCGACAATCAGGAACGTGACGTTCAAGAACAACCGCTATATCAATATTTCTCGACCCTTCGGAGCTCAGTTGTTTGGCATCCAGTTGGAAGATAATATCGGCACCAGCCTCGCAGGCGGCAACATTTTAATCGAGAACAATCTGTTCACGACGGGTGGTTGGATTGGAGATCTCATTGGCGGGAGCGTAGTGGTATACCGCCATAACACTATCATCAACAATGGTGGAGGCTGGGCCGAGGGGCGCATGGCGAATGGAATCTATCCGGTTACGCAATTAGCTATTCTTGACAACATCATTTTCAACAACGAATACGGAATGGGGTGCCAGGCGCCTTATGCTCAGACTTGGACCACCTGTTGGCCTAACCTTCAGTTGAAAGGCAATGTATTTGTCACGCTCCAAACAAATCCCTATCGACCGAATTGCTCAAACACTTATCCGGCCGGGAACTCTTGTCCATCAACTCAGGCGGCGATACGTTTCGTTGATCCTGCCAGCGGAAATTATCGTCTGGCGCCCAACAGCCCATTCAAGGGGAAGGCAAGCGACGGTTCTGATCCGGGAGTCAATATGGACGCTTTGGAGGCGGCCTTCAAAGGTCGATAGGGGTGCCACAGCAAATGAAGACACCCAAAAAGAGATCGAGAAGTCTAGCGCCGGTGATCCCACCGGGCGCTCTAGTTGCGATCTGCCTGGTGTTCATTGTCACGCAAGAGAATTGCAGCGCGTCGCAAGTTCGTTCTCGACGCGCGAGCGGAGGCTCGAACGAGGTCACAGTAGCGGCCGGAGGCGATTTGCAAGCGGCGCTCAAATCCGCCCAATTCGGAGATACGATCGTGCTGCAAGCCGGGGCCACGTACCGCGGGCCTTTGACACTCCGTGACAAAGGCGGCGGAAACGGCAATGATACCGATTACATCACCATTCGTACCTCCGACGTCGCCGGGATTGCGCAGGAGGGGAATCGAATAAATCCCACTCAGGCGCGCGCAATGCCGAAGATAGTTTCACCAAGCAACCAGTTCGCAATCGGCACGGCAGCCCAGGCACATCATTACAAATTCATCGGCATTGAATTCTCGCCCGCTGCCGATGCCGAGTACGTTTACAGTCTCATCGACTTGGGTGCGTCAAACTACACGACTTACTCGCAGTTTCCCCATCATCTTGTCTTTGATCGCTGCTATGTTCACTCAACCGGGCTCAATAAAGCGCGCAGAGGCTTTGCCCTGAACAGTGCCGAAACCTCCGTTGTCAATTCATACGTCTCCGGGTTTGCGGGTGCCGACGACGAGACGCAGGCCGTCTCCGGATGGAATGGTCCCGGGCCCTTTCATATCATCAACAACTATCTCGAAGGCGGGGCGGAGGTCTTGCTGTTTGGCGGCGCCGACCCGTCGATACGAGATCTGGTTCCTTCGGATATTGAGATTCGCAAGAACTACTTTCACAAACCCGCAGAATGGCTGGGACACGCCCAAGTCAAAGGAACTCTGGAGCTGAAGAATGCCCGGCGCGTAATCATCGATGGCAATATACTGGAGAGCGGAATCCTGGTAACGGCCTTTGTGATTACGGTGCGTAATCAAGATACAAAAGCGCCGTGGAGTACAATCGAGGATGTCCAGATCACCAATAACATCGTGCGCCACGCCAGCACGGGCTTCAATATTCTCGGAAAGGACAACTATGCGCCAAGCCAGGAAGCAAAGCGCATCAGAATCGCGAACAACCTCCTCGAGGATGTGTTCACTCCAGGCGAAATTGCTTACTTTTTTCAAATCAACGGAACAGATTCCGTAACAGTCGAGCATAATACGGTCCACCAGGGTGGGAATATCATAACGAGTTATGGCGAACCAGCCACAAACTTCGTCTTCAGCAACAACATTGTGCAGTTCAACCTGTACGGCGTCGCCTGCTCCATAGGTAGCCCGTGCCCTTGTATCCCTTTCTGCCATTGCTTTCCGGACATCAAAATGAAAGGAAACATCATTGCCGACAATGCAAACGTTTCGGCCAGTTATCCGATTGAGGGCGCTTTCCCTCCTGGCAATTACATTGTCAGCTCCTACGATAAGGTAGGGTTCCTGGACTACGCTCACGGAAACTGGCAACTTGCGGCCAGCAGCAAGTATCGCGGCAAGGCAACGGACGGGAAGGATCCTGGCGTCGATGTCGCGGCGCTGAATGCGTCCGGGGTCAGAACCGCCAGGGAAGGATTGACGCTGGTCGCTAAGTGAAGCGTGCCGAAGTTTTGCATGAAACAGTTGGTTAGAAAATCGAAGAGTCTGCTTATCGCCTTCAAGATCTATCAGAACTGGCGAATGAAAAGACAATTCGCGTCGGGCGAGATTGAGACGGACCACGGCTCCACACATAGCCGGAAAAGTCTGGACGAGAGTCTCAGCTATATCGACGAACAGTTCGTTGATTACCTGGCCTACGGCCAATTAACGCGCGAACAACTGCGTGGGACAAAGATCCTCGAGCTGGGGTTCGGGGATAACGTGGGTGTGGCCTTGCGGTTTTTGGCAGCCGGGGCTGCGCGAGTAGTTTGCGTCGACAAGTTCTACTCACGCCGAGACGTTGCTCATGAGCGCGAAATTTACGCGGCTCTCAGAGAAAGGTTGAGCGCTGATGAGAAACAGCGATTCGATGATGCCATTTCTATCACCAACGGCATCAAGTTCGATGGTGCCAGGCTGAGCTGCATCAATGGACTTGATCTTGAAGCTGCTGCGGCGCAACTCTCGATGCAGGAAGAGACTTTCGACCTCATCATCTCTCGCGCTGTGATCGAAGAAATCTACGAACCCGACAACGTCTTTTTGGCGGCCGATAGATTATTAGCTCCTGCCGGGCTCATGCTGCACAAGATCGACCTAAGCGATTACGGGATCTTTAGCGACGGCGGCATGCATCCCCTAACGTTCCTGACAATCCCCGAGTCGGTCTATCGACTGATGGCGACCGATTCCGGAATTCCGAACCGCAAGTTGCTTGGCTACTATCGAAAACAGATGGCCGAGTTGGGTTACGAGACAAAGTTCTTAGTAACGAGCGTTGTTGGTTATGGCGTGGTCATCCCCCATCAGGAACAGACTGAATTGAACGGAGACTGTTCCAGGCTTGCGCTCCCCGTGATAAATGCGATTCGTCCCAAGCTTTGCCGTGAGTTCAGAGGGATGACTGATGAGGAATTAATGGTGGGCGGCTTTTTTTTGGTAGCCAGAAAGCCGATTGTCACGCGAGGGACGGACGTGTAATCGCCTCCGCCGCGATGCGCGGATCGATATGTACTCAGAGAGCATTTTCGAAAAGTTACGATGGTCACTGCCATGGTTGCTCCGGTATCCAGTGTGGCGCGCACACGAGTGGGCCAAACGCGCGAACGGTCCGAAACATTTGATTTTTCTAGTGGCGAATCACTTCGAACCGGCGGTAACCGACAATGGACTGGTTCAGCTCGAGCACTGGTGCGAACTGGCCAGGTCTACAGGGAATGCGGTTCGCGACCACGACGGTACTCCCTTCCGCCATACAAACTTTTTTCCCGCCGAGCAATACGAGCGCCGCCGGCTTGAGATGATTTCAGCCTTGCAGGCAGAAGGATTCGGCGAGGTGGAGATCCATTTTCATCACGGCGTCGAAAAACCGGATACTGCGGAAAATACCAGGCGAGTGCTGGCGGGCTTTCGCGACATTATCGCCGACGAGCATAAATGTCTTTCACGCGAGAACGCAGAGTCTTCGCCGAAGTACGCTTTTGTTCATGGCAATTGGGCGCTTGCTAACTCCGCCGGTGGCAGATTTTGCGGCGTAGATTCTGAAATGCAGATTCTCGCCGATACCGGTTGCTACGCCGACTTCACCTTGCCCTCCGCGCCAGATCAATCGCAGGTACCGCGCATCAATGCAATCTATCAATGTGGGCATCAACTGGCAGAAGCGCGGCCGCATCGTTCAGGTCGCGGCCTTAGAATCGGTGACAAACCAATCTTGCCAATTATCTTTACCGGACCGCTCGTCTTTGATTGGAGCAGACGCTTGAGGGGCCTGCCCGTGCCGCGCGTCGACGACGGAGCGCTGGCCCAGAATTATTCTTTGAGCCTGGACCGGCTGAATAGATGGCGCAACGCGCACATTAGCGTAGAAGGCAGGCCGGAATGGGTGTTTATTAAGTTATACTCGCACGGGTTTTTTGAATGGGACCAGGATGCCATGATGGGTGAGCAGATGAAGCGATTTATGAGTGGGGCCCTGGAGTTGGGAGATCGAACGGGCGAGTTCAAAATCCATTTTGCGAGCGCCCGCGAAGCATTTAACATGGTCGTGGCCGCTCTCGAAGGGCACGATGGGGATCCCGGACTTTATCGCGATTACCGCTTACGTCAGATCATGACTGAGTCAAGTCATTCACCCTCCGCTGCCGACCATGAGGTGGCAGTCCGACGCTGACCCAGGCGAACCGGGTTCGATGAGAATGATACGCCAAACTTACTCGCCAATCACGAACGCAACTGACTCGGCAGTTGAGCAGTCAACCGCTGATCGCTTGTTTGCTGAGCTGGATGCGGACGGAATTGTCGTGTTGCCAAATCTGCTCTCCGCCGGGCGGCTTCGGGACATGCAGAAGGCATTCGACACCAGACTCCGACGAATGCGGTGGAATAACTTTGACGGTTATCACAAAACTGAGTTGTACCGACACATGGTCGAGGATGTCCTGGTTCTCGATCAGGGGTTTGTAGACCTTGCCTTGCACCCCCTCGTGAAGCAGATTCTGGATCGCTACTTGGGATCTGGTTATGAATTGACAGAAGCCAAGGGCTGGAAATCGCTTCCCACCAGGAGAGACTTTCACGGCTGGCATGGCGATGCCTGGTACGATCAAGAAAGCATCCAGGATATTCCCAGAGAGGTGAAGCTCGCTTTCTATCTCACGGATGTACGGAGCGGAGCATTCAATTACATCAAGAGTAGCCATCGAAAACAGCATCCGCGGCCCGTCCGCAATGCCGAAGTCGAGAACGTCTCGGCGTCGGGAATCTGCGAGCTAATTGGCAGCGTCGGCAGCGCTTTCCTCTTTGACACGTCTGGCATTCATCGTCAGGGGGTTCCCGTATTGGAACCCCGGCGCGCTGTCTTTTATAACTACCACGATCCTGCCGTCCGTCTGCAAAAAGAGGACGTGGACTACTATCGGTACCACCCACTGCTATTGAATGCGGCCTTTCTCGGAAACTTGAGCGCCGAGGACAAGCGAATACTCGGTTTCGGAAACAAGCATAATTTCGTACCCGCCTTTGAGCGACGCGCTCACCCGCCAGCCCTTTATGATTTGTTTGGTGCGGCTTTCAGTGCCCAACTCCGCCTCAGCGATTTGCGTGAGAGAGTCAGCAGGAAACTAAAACGAGTTTTTGGCAAAGCTTAGAATTGGTTTGAATGAAAAGGCGAGCAGCCAAGGTACACGAGTGGGAGACTCTATGCAGACGGTAATGTCCGTCTTTGGAGTTGAGCCCTTCCGTATCGGAGGTACTGAAACCTTCGCTCGTGAGTTGTCTTTGCAATTGGGACGACGGGGATGGCACAGTGTCCTCTGTTTCCAAAGCGAACCGCCGGAGGATGTGCGGCGCTTTCTGGAACTGGAAAACGTATCTTTCGAAATCAGCCCGGATTCACCGAAACTCAGTTGGAGAGCAGTAAAAGATTTTGTTCGCATCCTGCGCCGTCACCGGCCGGAGATCGTTCATCTACACTTCACGGGATTTCTCGGATTGTATCCATGGTTGGCGAGGCTCAATTCAGTAAAGAAAGTCTTTCTTACCGACCACACTTCGCGCCCATCAGGTTACGTCGCGAGGCAAGCACCGTTGTGGAAGCGGATGATGGCGCGCGCTATCAACCGACCGTTGACAAAAGTGATCTGTGTCAGCCGTTATGGATATCAGTGTCTAACCAAACTTGATCTGCTTGCAAGCGAGCGCTGCGAACTTATCTACAACGGCGTGGCTCTCTATCGGGTTCAGCCTGACTTAGGGCGAGCTGCGGAGTTTCGCCTCCGATATTCAATTCCTGATGATCGAGCCGTTGTGCTTCAGGTAAGTTGGATCATACCCGAGAAGGGAATTCCCGATTTGCTAAGGGCGGCAAGCCTGGTCATCCCAAAAAACCAAAACGTCCAATTCGTCTTCGTTGGAGAAGGCGCATATCGAGAGCAGTACATGAGAGACGCTGAGACCATGGGGTTGGGGAACCATGTTACCTGGACCGGGCTGGTACAGGATCCATTCGGAGAAGGCGTCTATGATGTCGCCGATATTGTCTGCCAGGTTTCTAACTGGGAAGAAGTCTTCGGTTGGATGATTGCCGAGGGAATGGCTTATGGTAAGCCTATTGTTGCCACTAAAGTCGGCGGCATACCCGAGTTGATTGCCGATGAAGAATCAGGGTTTCTGGTCGACCGCGGTGATGTCGAAGCAATAGCGAAAAAAATCCTGAGGCTACTATGCAATAATGAACTGCGGGAACGGATGGGTCGAGTTGGGCGCGAAGCCGTTGCTTCAACCTTCAATCTCGAGTTGAACATCGCCAAGTTGATCAATGCATACAATCTCACGCGGCAAAAGTCGAATGTTTCCTCGGGCAAGGAAGGAAATAAATGACGTTTCATGAATGGCTATGGCGTCTCATTAGCAATCTAGGAATGCTAATCAGGAGGGGACACTCCCACGGCAGGCTCGGGATTATTCGGGCATACGTGAGAATAGAATTGAAACGGTTTTTTCTGGCGCATTTGCTAAACCACAAGATGACCACGGAGTCTATTTTTGGCTATCGCGTCCACTTCTATGACTACGAAACGTTTGCCATCCTGTTCGAGGAAGTCTATGTGCCGGATGTCTATTACTTCTCTGCTTCATCACAGGAACCAGTGGTGATCGATTGCGGCAGCAATATCGGAATGGCGGTTCTCTATTTCAAGCACCTTTATCCGCGTTGCAAGATCACAGCTTTTGAAGCGGACGAAGTCACTTTCAAGCTGCTTGAGCGGAACGTCAGCACAAACGGACTTGAGAACGTGACCCTTGTGAACAAAGCAGTCTATGATTCAAAGGGTACTGTGACCTTCTATTTTTCGCCAGACCGGCCTGGTTCGCTGGTAGGAAGCACGAGACGTGAAAGCCTGGCCAAAAGCGAAGCCAAGACTGTTGAAACGGAAATTTTGTCCGAGTATATCGCCGAAGAGGTCGATTTCCTGAAGATGGACATCGAAGGGGCAGAGGAAAAAGTAATCAAGAATCTATTAGAAGCCGACAAGCTAGCTTTGGTAAAAGAAACAGTCATTGAATACCACCATCACTTGACGCCGGAAGAGGATCGGCTCGGTGGTTTTCTGGAGATGTTCGAGAGCTGCAAATTCGGATACCAGATCAAAGCTCCTCTGGTGCCCCCCTTCCATAAAGGGGAGTTTCAGGGGTTCTTAATTTATGGTTACCGACGGAATGGAATGTCCTGCCCTGGTTAAGGATCTCCTAGGCGAGTCGGCACCTCGCCGAGGCAGCCAGTCAGAATGATGGGCTCTGGGGCGTTGTGAACCCCAACAGTGGTAGATTAAGGCAAGCGGCACCCCTCCACCCAAACTCTTCCACAAAACGTGCCAAAATTTGGCTATAAAAGCCTCTTGACAAGCACTGTTTGTTTAGGTTTAATGAGTTTGACCGTCGATCCCCCTGGAACGACCCGCTCTTTTAAGACTAAGGCGATTGCACCGACAAAGGCAAACCTGCTGCGAGGTAGGGGCGCAAAGCCGTGAGTCTCGCGGGCTCATTCAAGATTGTCGAAACTGATGAGCTCCGCCCGAGATTGTCTGGTTGCCGAAAGCGATCGGAGAGAAAATGCCACAGATCTTCGCGACCCACGTTGCCAGATCAACGGCAATCTTCGACCCATCAGGGCACCTCTATCGGTGGGTCTCCTCATTCTTCCCGCTCGCGCTCATCTTTATTAGACAACCAGCGTTAATTCTCTCGAGTCTTCAGGCCAACTGACTTCTCGCACGAACTTATCGTGCTTGGCTGGAAAGCAAGTGCAGAAATGTCGATTCTGATAGTGATCGTTTCTAAATCGCGTTCGTATTTTACGCGAACCTTAACCGACCAAAGGCAAACCCGTCGCGAGACAGGGACGCAAAGCCAGGAGTCTCTCCGAGACCGTCCGGCTACCGAAGTGAGGAAAAATGATTCTACCGTTTTGTTCTCTCGGACGCTTATTTAAGCAGTCTCTAGTCTCATCAGTAACAATCTCGATTCTGGTTCTTCTTATGGGAATCAGCAGTTCCGCCAAAGCCGCGACCATTGTCGTAGGGGCGGGCGGCGATCTGCAAGCAGCACTAAATGCGGCGCAGTGCGGCGATACGGTTGTCTTAGATACAAACGCGACCTTCACCGCTCCCCCAGATGGCTTGGTTGCCAGGACTAAATGTGCCGCCAGTCCGATCACGGTCAGAACATCGAACCTGGCGAACCTGCCCAGCGGCACCCGAGTCGGGGGCAGTGACGCGCCGAACCTGGCAAGGATTGTGACGCCCGGTCCGTACGCCGCGGTGACGTTCGCCGGTGGGTCGCAAGGGTGGAAGTTCATGGGGATCGAGATCACGACGACCCCGAATATTGATGGCCAGCACTACGTTTCTACGCTCGTTGATATTGGGAGATACGTATCTCCATCTCCTTCGGATATCACCTTTGACCGCTGTTGGATTCACAGCCAGGAGGATGGAACCGACAGTCTCACTACTACAGTCAAGATTCTCGTGGACGCAGAGGGCGTAAATATCTCTCTGCTCAATTCTCGGATCGCCTCGCCAGGTGCCTATATAGTCAACTCCCAGATGTTTGATAACACGGCTGCCGTAATGATGGTCAACGGGCCGGGACCGCTCACGATTGACAACTGTTTCTTGAACTCATGGTTCACCGGGTTCTTTATGGGCGGCGGAAATCTTAGCACCAACAACACCGCGACAATCCTTTCATCACCAGCGCCGACACTTTATTCGGCTACTTTTTCAAACGTCAATAATCTGAATGTGGGAGACTTGATAGCCTTGGCAGATAGCCTGTCTCAGGGAAGCGGCGACCCCAGCTTGAATGGACTGTATTATAGAGTTGCGAAGGTAACGGGAATCAGTGGGAGTAAGGTGAACTTTATTCCCTGGGCCGGAAGCATTGGTAACTTGCCCGGTTGCACCGGCGACTGCGGAATTCCCCTGTCTCAGCCTCCCCTATCGCCGGGGGGAGCAAGGTGGAGCGGTTCAAACCCGGGCCACATTACGATTACTCACTCTACCTTTTGGATTAACCCAACCGTGGCCGGCCAGATAAATGCGACAACTCAGCGAGTACCGAAAGGGTTCTTCGAAATAAAGGCGGTCGATGGGCTTTACATGGAAGGGAATGATTTCTCGGGTTGGCCGGCAACCTTCGCGCTGACGCAACACAACCAGACCGGACCAAATGGCGGACCGTCGCCCTGGTCGGTCATTCGCAACGTGACGATCCGGAGCAACCGCTTCAACACGGCAGTGCCCTTTGGCTCTCAACTGTTCGGCCTCCTCTTGGAGGATAACGTCGGAACCAGCGTAGTTGGCGGGAATGTCCTCATCGAGAACAACCTGTTTACTTCAGGCGGCTGGGTGGGCGACTTCTTTGCCGGCAATGGCGTAACAATTCGGCACAATACCATTCTCAATAATGTGGGTTGGGCGAATGGTCGCTTACTGAACGTCAGCTATGTCCCGATCAACAACTTCACTTTTAACGACAACGTGGTCTTCAATAATGAATACGGACTGAATTACTCGGCGGGCGGCTCGGTATCCGGACTGGCATTGACTGGTAATGTCCTGATCACCGGGACCATCGATCCTTACAGACCCAATTGCTCAAATACATATGATGTTGCTCCTTTGGGGATTCCGAAAGCAAACTTATGTCCAGTTACTCAGGGTGCCGTTGGCTTCACCGATGCAGCAAACGGAAATTATCGCCTTGCTCCTCTTAGTCCTTATCGTAATCAAGCCAGCGACGGCACCGACCCCGGTATAAATCAGGATGCTCTCGAGGCCGCTTTGGCCGGTGGAACATCAACGCCGACGCCCACCCCGAACCCCACTCCAACCCCGAACGCAACACCAACACCCACGCCGACTCCTACCCCAACCCCGAATCCAAACCCGACACCGACGCCAACACCATCCTTGGCTGGCATCAGCGTTGTCAGCGCGACTTATGGTGGAAACGCAGGGGCCACAACTGGCAATGTGACGTCTAATTTGGCTGCAACTTGTAACGGCAAGACTTCATGTGACTATGTGATTGACTACACAGTCATTGGCGATCCTGTTCCGAATCAGATGAAGGATTGGAGGGGAACATGGCAGTGCGGAAGCAACAACACTGTCCTTTCTGTTTACGCTTCAGCCGAGGCTGGCTTAGGCTCGAAAGTGACATTGACCTGTGCTGGTCCCAGTCCAACTCCCACTCCGCAGCCCACGCCGACGCCAACTCCGGCTCCACTTGCCGTCAGTATTACGAGTCCGGGCACGAACGCAACATTTAGTGTTGGTAGCAATATCAGCGTTAGCGCTTCGGCGACAGATACTGCCGGCACAGTGAGTCGCGTGGATTTCTATGCTGGCTCACAGTTGATAGGCACAACGACCGCGGCGCCGTACAGCATGGTTTGGAATAATCCGGCGGCCGGTACCTATGTCTTAACGGCTAATGCAAAGGACAACCTGGGCCTTACGGCGACGTCGAGTCCAGTTACAGTAAAAGTGAGCAAGGCACTGGGAAGTCTGCGGAATAGTAAAAAGAATGCACAGACGGCTGCCGGTACCATTTCTGGCAGCGGTTCGACGAGCCTCTCGCTTGCGACCGATAGTCAAATAAGCGCTCAGCTCGATGCTCTCGTGCAAGATATCCAGCAGTGCTACTACGACTTTGTGGCGGAAGGGGCCATGTTTGAGGCGACCCCGCAGATAGATAAGTATCTCTATGCGGCTTGGTTTTTGGCGCGTTCAAGCGCGGCGCTCTCCAAACAGCAGACGCCTGCCGCCGGCGTTATGGACCGTCTCCAGAAGATCAACTCCTATTTGTCATTCGGCGAGGATCTGATGGTCGATGGCGTTATTTCCACGAGCACCCTCGCTGCGGCTCGACACGCGAACGCAATGAGCGATCTAACCATGGGCCAGCCTGATACCTGGTCCGCTAACGCGTCCGGTTCTATGCTCTCTTCGGGCGGCACGGCCAATATCTTCAGCACTTCGGCCCTGACGCCACTAACATCGCAAACGGCCGTCGCACCGTCGGGCGCTACGTACGAGCTTGCCGGTGTAGGCGTGACGATCAACGGACAGGCCGCTCCTGTCCTCTCTGTGTCGCCGACACAGGTCGTTTTTAGCGTACCGACGGGCCTTACGGGCGGCTTGGCGGACATCATTGTCACATCGCAAGATGGTAAGATCTCGCACGGTACCGCACAAGTATCCGGTCTGAATCCGACACTCTTCACAATAGGCGGCGATTCAACCGGCGCGGCAGCGGTCCTTAACGGTCTGACTTTTCAGCCTGGAATATTCGCTACGACCACCACTGCATTCCCCGGCTCGGACAATCGCACCCGCCTGGCGATCTGGGCAACGGGTATCAGCAGTGGAGTCATTAATACCGATCCGACCAATGACATCCGACTAAACGACGGTCGCATCCTTCAGAATCTTGCCGAGTCCGTATTAGTGGAAGCTCGTACTAGCGACGGTAGGTTGTACAGTCTACCCGTAGAGTTTGCAGGCGTGCAGGGTGTCTTGTCCGGCCTCGATCAAGTTGTAGTATTGCTTACTCCGAACCTGCAGGGCGCAGGTCAGATACAGTTGACATTGATCGTTGGAGGCCAAAGAAGCAACTTCGCAACGATTGTTGTTCGCTGACGGCGAGTACAGGGAAGAGTCTGAGTCATTACGCTTGTGTTCCTACCGAAGTTGCAAGGCGGGGCGGCGTCGACTTGACGCTGATCGTCAATGGCTGGGAAGCAACGCGTCGACGATCGTCGTCAGTAATAAACAATTGAGTGGCCCTGAAAGAAGAATGATGCGGCCGCCAGGTCATTTACGGTTGCGCCAAAGATAAACCGCATTATTACATTATGATTGCATCGCAGAGTTTACCAACAAAGACTATTGATCTGTTCTCATTCATCGCGTAAAGTAACCCGCCATCAAGGAAGTGGTAGCTTCTACGGCCGCTAAGTCTTAGCCTTGTGGTCGCTGTGGAGCATAAAGGATTCAGCGCGGATTATCCTGCCCCCAGGGTTCCGAAGTCGATCTTATTACGCAGGCAGAGCCTTCATACCTCGTCGCTGAATTAAATAGAAAAGCTAATTACTGAATTTGCTTGTCAGGTTTCTGAGTCTGACTTGCTAGAGCTGAGTCTGGAGTTTTCCAGGTTGACGGTTCCGCCGGTTCTAGATCTGGCATTTGCAGTGTATCCTTCCGGCCGTTTTCCCCGGGTAGCGGTCCTTTCCAGCGTCTTTTGTCTGCGAACACTCCGCACTTCAATCATCGCTTTAATCCTATCGATCAGCGCTGGTTCGCTTGCCAAAGCGGCGACAATCTTCGTTCCTGCGGATGGTGATTTGCAGGGCGCATTGAACAACGCGCAATGTGGCGACACGGTCGTCATTAGCGCCGGGGCCACGTTCGTAACCTCAGCGGATCTCGGTTTTGTCTTTCCGGCAAAGCAGGGTGGGCCATGCACCGGAACTGCCGCTGACACTATCACCGTGATAACCGCAAATGTCGATAGTCTCCCGCCCGCCGGCAAACGAGTTGGTATTGGTGACGCGGCGAACATGCCAAAACTCGTTACTACCGGTCCAACTCCGGCCATTGGCTTCCCGGCCAACAGCCGATTTTGGAAATTGATCGGGCTCGAAGTAACGACTGTGCCCAGTCCGCAATACACGCAGTTCCTGGGTTTCGTCGGCAGTTACGTACCGCTGGCCCAGGTGCCGTCGGACATCACCTTTGACCGCTGCTACATTCACAGCCAGGAAGACGGAACGAATAATGCTCATGCCAGTGCGCGCGCTGGCGTAGATGTTCATGCCGCTCGCGTCACGTTTTCGGGATGCCGCCTGGCGTTGCCAGCGGGTTATCAGGGGTCGAGTCTGAACTCAGACAACAACTATGCGATTCTGATGGGCAAAGGACCCGGACCGCTGACGATCGATAACTGCTTTCTTAACGGCTGGTTTACAGCGGTGTTTCTTGGCGGCTCGACACTTGAGACTAACAACACGGCGACTGTAGCTGCGGGAGCTACTCTCTCTCAAGCCACACTCTCGAACGTCGATAACTTGAACGTCGGAGACATGATTGCTTTACCTAATCAAAACTCCTTCTACGAGGTTGTTAAGGTAACCGGCATAAGTGGCAACACCGTTAATTACGTTCCGTGGGGCGGGAACATGGGACCAGGCAGTCCGCTTAGCTCCGCGCCAGTAGCCGGGGGCCTGGCTCGGTGGAACGGACTCAATCCGGCGAACGTCACGATCACGCACAACACTTTCTACATCAATCCCGCAATCGCGAGCCAGATCTCGGTGGAGATCGGCCAAGTGCCGAAAGGCTATTTTGAATTCAAATCAGTTGACGGTTTGTACATGGAAGGCAATGACTTCATGGGTTGGCCTGCAAATTTCACGGTGACGGTCCGCAATCAGGGAGAGGTCAACGGTTGTGATTCACCCTGGTCGGTGATCAGGCACTTCACTTTCAAGAACAATCGTGAAAGCAATCTCGTGGTGCCGCACGTGGTTCAGTTGTTCGGCCTACAACTCGAGGACAACATTTGTACGAGCACCCGCGGTGGCGACGTTCAGATCGTTAATAACCTGTTTACCAGTGGGGGTTGGCTTGCGGACGTCATCGGCGGCGACAGCATCACCGTTCGCCACAACACGATCTTGAACAACGGCACGGGAACATGGTCCAATGGGCGTCTGCTGAACGGAATCTTTCCCGCTTCCAACGTCAAGTTCAATGACAACATCGCCTTCAATAACGAGTACGGCGTGTACTCGCATCCTCCTTTTGACACGACCTGGAATGGTGCCTTCCCGAACCTCCAGATGAGCGGGAATGTATTGATTAGTAGAACGATTGATCCGTTTCGGCCAAATTGCTCCAACGCGTACCCGGCGGGAAATTTCTGTCCGCTAGACCAGGATGCCGTGGGTTTCGCCGCAGCGAGTAGTGGTAACTATCGGCTACTGGCGAGCAGCCTTTACCATAATCAGGCCAGCGACGGGTCTGATCCGGGAATGAACCAGGACGCGCTTGAAGCTGCGTTGGCTGGAGGCTCAACAACACCGACGCCAACGCCGACACCGATGCCAACGCCGACACCGATGCCATCGCCTACGCCCAGTCCCAGTCCGAACGGAGGGCCGGCGGTCGGAAGTAGGGTGACAGTGGACGTCGATGGCTCTTTTATTAGATCTGGTCCGTCAATAAGCTACGGCGTTATCGGCACGCAGGGTACAATGTCCCGCGGCACGGTCGACCAGCCATGTGTCAATGATCCAGCTTCGTCCGGAGTTTTTTGTCACGTCGTCTTTGACGCGGCGCCAAATGGCTGGGTGACGGCCGAGCACTTGATCGTGCTGGCCGCGTTTCAGATTCGACTGGTTACTCTCAACGGTGATCAAAACGGATCGCTGCTAGCGATAAATATCGGGCGAGAAACGGCCGAGAGTTCTGTCTCTATCACGACGCTGGAGAACTTCGGCGCCGACAAGCGGACACGACTGATGATCTTCGCCGTCGGAGTCAGCGGCAACGCTGCCAACACTGATCCGAGCAACGGTATCGTCGATGACGGCGTTGTGATTCCGAACCTGGCGGAGTCAGTCATCATCGAGGCGCACACACCGGACGGGCGCGTCTACAGATTGCCGGTTGAATTTGCGGGGGCACAGGGATCTGTACCCAGTCTGGATCAGGTCAACGTTGTACTCGTTCCCGAACTACAAGGTGCAGGCACCGTTGACCTGACACTGATAGTCAATGGTCAGCGAAGCAACGCGGCGACGATCATGATTAGCTGACAGATTTTCACGATAATTCAATCCGAGCGCAGTACGCTTCGGCGAGAGATTTTGTTCGGGGTGGCATTCCCCGTGCAGAGAAATACCACCCGAGTGAAGCCACGAGTTAACGCGCGACCAGCGGTGTTACAGTCGTAGTGAATTGCAACGGCCCCAGGCTTACGTTGATGACCTTACGTAAATGCCACTTTGCGTTATCGAGGCGCTAAGCACAGCCGTACCGTTGGAGGCGTCAACGGTTTGCAGAGTCAGTCCCGAAGGATTGACGAGCGCCAGCTTGAACGGAACGTTGACACTCGACTCGGCAACTACCGAGATCTGCTGCGAGCCCGACTGTATCTGGGAATTGCTACTCGAAGTCTGTCCGGCCGAAGCACTGCGATTTATTCGTCGTATTTCCCGGACCGGTTGTTGGTTGTGCATTCGAACTGGGAGTTCTGCAAACAGAAGCGGTCCACATAAACCACGCCCGTCAGATTCTTGACCTCCAACTTATGCGCGCCCGCGGACAGGTTTCCGAATTGCACCTGATATTCAGGTTTGAACTCGGGTGCCTGAGTCGAGCCGACGCTGCCGGCGTAACTGACCGTCTGTTTGAAGACACCGTCGAGATAGATGTCGGCAGTCCCTCCCTTCGGGCTCTGAAGTTGAGAAATTCAACACTTCAGTGGCGCCGTTAAACATGAATTCCCAACACGCCGGAGACCCACATGTCCGCGCTCCCGGGTCTCAAGTTTTTCTCAAGCTTCGGGAGTTAAAGGAAAGCGATAGGCTTTAGCCATTTAAACTAGACGAGGATTTTGGATTGTCATCTAAGGGGTACTTGATATAAGCTTGCGCGAGCGCGATGCAGGAAGATCGAAAATGGCCACGCGCGGTTTCCGGAGGGGAATTGCCCTTTTCCTTCGGAAGTGTCCCAGGGAATTAACCTAATGAGTGTCCCCGCCCTTAAGCATTTCTGGCGAGTTCTGGCTATTTCTGCCGCCATAGTCTTTGCCTATGCCACCGTACTCAGGAAGCTCGGCGTTGACTGGTGGGCCGATGCGAACTATTCGCACGGGCTGCTCATTCCTTTCATAATCGGCTACATCCTGTGGATCAATCGGCAGCGTCTTAGTCGAGAGCCTGGGCGCCCGTCGGTCCTTTGGGGTGGCGCGGCGGTGCTAGTCGCGCTGTTTGCTCTCTGGGCCGGAACCGCGGGCTCCGAGCTATACACGCAACGCTTGTCACTTGTACTGATGCTTGCGGGAGTCGTGGTTTACTTTTGGGGCTTTCACCTCCTGCGCCTGACTCTGATTCCGCTGGTGCTCCTGTTTCTGGCGATTCCGATTCCGGTAATCGTCTTCAACAAGATCGCTTTTCCGTTGCAGCTCTTCGCGTCGCAATGCGCGGTCTGGTCGATGAGGCTTTTAAATATCACAGTGCTGCGGCAGGGGAACGTGATCGAGTTGTTGCCCCGCGGCGCGAGCGAAACCAAAAAGCTGGAGGTGGTCGAAGCCTGCAGCGGCATTCGCTCGCTCATGACCTTGATCACGCTCGCGGTGATGTTCGCTTACTTGACTTATCCGAGCGACCGAGGCAGCGGTCGTTTAGGCACCGAGGAAACAAAATCGCGGAGCGGCTTCTGGCAATGGTTTTCAAGTTACGGTTTTTGGCGGTCCGCAATTCTAATTGCGTCGGCGGTGCCAATTGCTATTTTGACGAATGCGTTGAGAGTCAGCGGCACGGGCGTGCTGGCTCATTACTACGGCACCGGCGTGGCGGATGGTTTCTTCCATTCGTTCTCCGGCTGGGTGATTTACATTGCGGCAGCGCTGCTCTTGTTTGCCGTCGCCTGGGTCGTCGATCGTTTTCGGCGCACTGCACCAAAAAGAACCCTTGGGGATCGAATGGCGGACGGAGCAGAGACAAAGTCAGCCAGCTCGATGCCCGCGGGATCAAACGCGCTTCCGGTGGAGGAAGCTGAATAGACTATGTTGAAGATGCAGAATAACTCCTGGCGCTTTGGCATTTTGCTGACGGCAATTCTGCTGGGCGGAATCGGCGTAAACGCCTGGGAGTATTTCGACGAAGCGCATGTCAACCGCAAGGCCTTTAAAGATTTTCCGCAACAGATTGGTGCCTGGCGGCAGTTCGGCGGCGATGAGCGCTTTGATGTAGCCACGGAAACAGTGCTGCGGGCGGACGACTACGTTTTGCGAAACTACCAGACGAGCGATGGGCGGGTGGCGTCCTTCTATGTTGGATATTATGCAACGCAGCGAAATGGCGCGACCTACCATAGTCCGTTAAACTGTTTGCCTGGAGCGGGTTGGACCATGACCGATCCGGCAAGAATAACTATCAAGCCGAAAGACGGCAGGGCCGCGTTTGAGGCCAACCGATATTTGATTCAGAACGGCAACCAAAGACAGTTGTTGGTTTACTGGTACCAGGGCCGCGGTCGCGCGGTTGCCAGCGAGTATTGGGGCAAGATCTACACCGTGTGGGACAGTTTGCGCCGGCGACGATCGGACGGGGCAATGGTGCGCCTGACCGTACCGGTCGGCAAATCGGAATCGGCGGCGCTCGAGGCAGCGGCGGATTTTGCCGCAAATCTCTCGCCTGTGCTTCCCGGTTTCATTCCCGACTAAAATGAGTACAGCGGGGTGTTCATGGGTGCGAAAGAAACCGGAGAACCCGCACGGTTCCGGGAAGAGAGAAGGAATTCAGCTTATCCTAAGTATGTCTTGCTCTTACGGTGTCACAAGGCGGTGCCCGCCGTGGATGACCAAAAGGGAATTAGGACGCGCGCATCGAACTGAGCCACAGACTTGGCCAGGAATCAAATTGCGGGAGTCAAATTAGAATGAATCGCATCGAGTGCCGAGGTTATCTTTATCCTACCCTGCTCACGCTTTCGCTGGCAGCGCTGCTGTCCCTGAGTGCTTGCACCAGTCCAGAGAAAGCCAAGGCCGAGCATGTTAGTCGGGGCGAAGCCTTCCTGAAAGCCGAAAAGTTTCAGGAAGCCTCGATTGAATTCCGCAACGCAATTCAGATTGACGACAAGTTTGCGCCCGCGCATTGGGGTCTCGCGCGAGCCTACGAGGGTCTGCAGCGTCCCCAGGAAGCATTTGAAGAACTGCGCCGCGCTGTCGAGCTGGATCCGAACAATCTGGACGCAAAAGTAAGGCTGGGCAACTATGACGTGCAGATTGCCCCACGGTTCCCGGAAGCCCTGAACGAAGCTGAGCGGCTCGCCAAAGAGATTCTGCAGAAGGATCCCAATCATATTGAAGGTCACATCTTGATGGGCAGCGTCCTGTTCGCGCAGAACCAGCGAGACAAAGCCTTCGGCGAATTGAATCACGCCGTCGAGTTGGATCCTAAACGGGTTGAATCGCATCTGGCGCTCGCGCGTTTCTATGTTGCCTCCAATGATCAGGCCAAAGCCGAAGAAACGTTCAAGCGCGCAATCTCGCTGAACAACTCTTCGGCGCTAGCCTATACGGAATATGGAAAGTTCCTGGTCCAGGCGAATCGTTCCAACGACGCCGAGATGGAGTTGAAGAAGGCGGTCGAGGTTGAGCCGAGCAATCGCAACTCGCGTTGGGTCCTGGCCAGCTACTATCTGGTCAGCAAGCAAATCGACAAAGCCGAGGAAGTCTACAAAGCGCTTGCCGAACTCGACAAAGATAAGGCCGAAGGCCGCGCCGTGCTAGCCGACTTTTATTCGGCTGTAAATAAGCTTGACGAGGCAATCAAGATCTATCAGGAGATTCTCGCCAAGTCGCCGGACTTCACGCAGGGTCGCTATCGTTTGGGCGAGATCATGCTCATGCGTGGCGACACTAAGGGCGCCACGGCCCAAGTTGACGAACTCCTGAAGAAAGATAAAAACGATCGGCAGGCCCTCTTACTCCGCGCCCGCTTGCGCGCCCAGAGCGGGCAAACCAACGACCTCAAGGCGGCAATCGAAGATCTGAAGGAAGTTCTGAAACAGGAACCAAACTCGCGCCCTGCACTCTACTTTCTGGCGCAGGCGAATTTCAGCCTGGGCTTGGTTGATCAGGCCCGAGCTTTCGCGGGAGATTTGGAAAGAAATTATCCTGATTATTTGCCGGCGAAATTGATCCAGGTGCTGATCAGTTTGGCTGCGAGTGACCCGAAGACCGCTTTGCGACTTTCTTCGGACCTGCTAGATCGCTTGGGCAAGTCCGGGCCCGATCGCGAGACGTCGCCACAGCTGCTGAGCGGCCTTAAGGCCAAAGCGCACATGGCTCGCGGCACTGCCGAGATACAACTCGGAGATGTGAAGGCAGCGCGCCAGGATTTCACGGAAGCGAGTGTTATCGCGCCGAATGACACGGACGCGTACGTGAGCCTCGCGGTTGTGTCACTGGTGGAGAACAAGCCCGATGAGGCCATCGCTTCTTATGAGAAAGCATTGTCTATCGATCCGGTGAATTTCAACGCGCTCAGCGGCCTTACAGACCTGTATGTCAAACGTAAGCAGTTAGACAAAGCGTTCGCCCGCATCGATCAGGTTCTCAGCGCGAATCCGAACAATGCTTCACTGCATTTTCTTAAGGCGCAGATCTATGGGTTTGACCAGAACGCGAAGGGCGCCGAGGCGGAGTTGAGTAAAACGCTGGAACTCGATCCGAACTACGTGGCGGCCCGTTCGTCACTTGGCGCGTTGTTCGTGAATACCAAGCAGGAAGAGCGCGCGATTGGCGAGTATCGCAAGATCCTCGAGGCCCGACCTGATAACGCGACTGCCTATACTTTGATCGGAATGCTCGAAGACGCGCGGAAGAATTATGACGCCGCGGCCGAGAATTATCGCAAAGCATTACAGGCGGATCAGAATGCCGCGATCGCAGCGAACAATCTCGCATGGCTCTACGCGGTCCAGGGAAAGGGCAACCTCGACGAAGCAGCCCGTTTGGCCCAGAGCGTGGTCCAGAAGAATCCAAACACAGCCGGTTTCGTGGACACTCTCGGTTGGGTCTATTACAAGAAGGGATTGTACGCCGCCGCCGTCGAACAACTGCAGAAGGCAGTCTCGCTGGACGAAGCGGCAGCGAAGAAGAGCAACGCGAGCCCGAGCCCAACCTTTCATTACCATCTTGGCGCGGCCCTCGCGGCTAAGGGGGACAAGGCAGCCGCTAAACGTGAAATCGAGCAGGCTTTGCGCCTGGCTGAGAAGGTGCCATTTGCGGACGCAGACGACGCGCGCAAGGTTTTGGCAACGCTTTAAAATTTGGAGGGGCCGGACCAGGTGTCCGCTTCTACCAAAGTAGATGATAGGAGTGCTGTATGAGTGTTGAGTTTCGACAACGAGCTGCGGGCGAATACGTAAAGACCGCCTGGAAGCGCAAGTGGTTGATCATCCTTCCCGCCATCGCAGTGGCAAGCGCCGTCGCCTGGGTGGTCTATCGGCTGCCCGACGTATACGAGTCATCGACACTGATCGTGGTTAAGCCTTCTACCCTGCCCACTGGCGTCGTGCCGCAATTGTCTGACGACAATCTGACGCGCCAGCTAACCAGCATTGCACAGGTGGTAACCAGCCGCAGCTCGCTCGAGCCACTGCTCGTCAAGTACGACCTCTATCGAGTCGAGCGCCAGCGCGGTGAGCCGATGGAGTCGACGATTGACATGATGCGCAACAGCATCAAAGTTGAGGTCAACACCAGTCGTAACGATATTACGAACGGATTCAACATAACTTTTCACGGCCGCGACCCGAAATCGACGCAGGCAATAGCCGCCGAGTTGGCGAGCAAGTACATCGACGAACAAACAAAAGCCCAAACCAGCGCCGGCGCCTCGGCAAAACAATTCATCGATACGCAGGTCAAGCAGGTGGCGGAAGAACTCAAAGCGATTGACGACAGGCGTCTGGAGTTCACGAAAACAAACATCGGCAATCTACCGTCTGAAGGCACGTCGCTCCTGGGACAGTTGAACGGTTTGCGCGAGCAGCAGAAGGCTTATATTTCCGAAGTGGGTCGCCTTCAGGATACGCGCTCAGCCCTCTCCACGAACTTGACGTTGCTGAAAAAGCAAACGCAGCAGTTGATCGAAGACCTGTCAAAGAACATTACTGATCCAAAGACCACCATGGCTTGGGCTCAACTCGCCGCGCGCAAGGCAGATCTCGAAGCTCAGGTGTTGCGTTTGAAGCAGGAATATCGCGAGAAACATCCGGACGTAATCGCAAAACAGAAGGAACTGGACTCCGTCAAGCAATCAATGGACGAGATGGTGAGCGAGTGGAAAGAGAAGATCAAAGAGGAAAAAGAGAAATTGCAAAACCGGCCGGACCTGGCGGCGGCCAACGTCGAAAATGAACTCAAGAGGGTGGAGGGTGAGATCAAACGCGAGCAGACACAGCTCGAGAACAATGACAAACAGATCGCCGAAATCATGAAGCGAATTAATAACGTGCCGGGCGCGGAGGTGGCGTTGGGCGCGCTCGATCGCGAATATCAAACGAAGAAGGCGAATTACGATTCGCTGCTGGCACAGCAGCAAAAAATATCCCTTAGCGCCGAGGCGACCAGCCAGCAGCAGGGCGAAGGGATCCAGGTGATCGATCCTGCCAATCTGCCGGCGCGCCCGGTTGCGCCCAAGCGCTTGATGCTTTCCGGTCTCGGTCTGGGGCTTGGTCTGGGACTTGGAATCCTGCTGGCCGGCATTTTTGAGATCCCGAAGTTGTTCACGATTCAGACCACAGAAGACGCCACGCACTATACGGGTCTTCCGGTGTTGGTTTCAGTTCCCGAGTTAATGACGCCCAAAGAAGCGCGCGCGCGTCCGCTGCGGCGCAGGCTCTTGCTGGTGGCGGGAATCCTGCTGACAGTCATTAGCATTCCGGGGCTCGCGTTGATTCTGAAGGCCACTCATTTGTTCGAGCGCTTTGTTACTTAAAGGAAGCACTTGGCTGGTTTTGCCCCCAAAGCCCAGTCACTTCCGAACTTGGAGGTTCAAGCAGTGTACGCAGAATTCTATGGGTTACGAGAGTTGCCATTCGCGCTGACGCCCGATCCGCGCTTCATTTATTTCACGCCGTCGCACACGGAAGTGATGGCTAACCTGCACTACGGCATCGAGAGCGGAAAAGGCCTGATCGTCGTGACGGGCGAGGTCGGCACCGGCAAGACCACCATCCTCCGCTGGATGATGCAGCGGCTGGATCGCACGGTGCTGGTTGCCTACATCTTTAACCCGCGACTGTCAGTCGCAGAGTTCTACCAGCATGTAGCCACTCTGCTCGACGTGCAGAAGTGGGAAACGAAGTCGGAATTGTTGATCGAGTTGGGTAAAGCTTTGGAATCGCGACACTCGCGCGGACTGCGGACTGTGCTGATCGTCGACGAGGCGCAGGGTCTGTCCACGCACGTGCTGGAAGAGATTCGACTGCTGTCGAACTTTGAGTCTGATACGGCCAAGCAGTTGCAGATTGTTTTAACCGGACAGCCAGAGTTGCGCGAAATCCTCAACCGCGCCGAGTTGCGACAACTCAAACAGCGCGTGGCCTTGCGTTGCGTGATCAGGCCATTGCCCAACGTCGAAGAGACGGAGCGTTATATCACTTCAAGGCTTTTGGTTGCCGGAGCGGAGCGCACGGACGTCTTTTCTCCCGGAGCGATCGACTACGTCTTTCGCTGTTCCGAGGGCATTCCGCGCAATGTTAACAACCTGTGCGATAACGCCCTGCTATCCGGCTATGCCGCAGGCGAAACGACAATCAGCCGGGCCACCATTGAAGAAGTTGCAGAGACCTTCGACATGCTGCCACGTGCGGATCGAGGCATGCAGCCCGGCGAAGAACGCGAAGGGCCGGCTCGCATCTTTTCATCGGCTGGTCGCGCGGAATTGTGGGCCGCCGGAACAAACGCGCCCGAAGCAGAGGCTGAAACTGTTTCGACGCTACCGCTCGAGGGGAGCTAGCACAACAGCCGACTGCCCTGCAACCGATGCTCCCACATTTCGGATCGTCGGCGGAGTTTTTCGGAAGGAGATCTGATGGGTAGAGTTTACGATGCATTGAAACGGGCCGCCGCCCAGAGGGGCGACGACGAACAGAGAAAACCTGCTAGCGCCCGACGGGTTGGCACTCCCCGACGGAATCGCTTCGCGTGCTGCTGGGGCAACTTTGGACGCTGCCGGCGCGGCGCGCGCCGCGGAATTCATGTCTTATGATGTTTCCGCGGCGCGCGTCGAGCCTCACCTCGTCGCGATCACGCAGCCACGCTCCGCTTACTGCGAACAGTTTCGCTCGTTGCGCACACGTGTACTTCAAGCCGGTGAGCACCAGCAGATGCGAGCGTTCGTCATCACCAGTTCGGGCATCGGCGAAGGCAAAACCCTGACTGCCTTGAACCTCGCCTGGTTGCTCGCTCAGACTGAAGGAGTGCGTGCCCTGATCATCGATAGCGATCTGCGCCAGCCCTGTGCCACCGACTATCTGGGCATCGATCTGTCGGTCGGACTCTCCGACGTGCTGGGCGGCGATCTTGCGTTCGAAGACGCGATCGTTCGTCTCCAACCCGCGGGCCTCTATCTCATGCCCGGAGGAAGAGCGCGGGACGATGTTGCCGAGTTGCTTTCTGGTCCGACTTACGGCCGTGTGCTTAAGGAAGCCCGTAGACTTTTTGATTACGTTATTATTGATGCTCCGCCGCTTGGCATCTTCACGGACGCGAATGTCCTGATTGACCGGGCGGATGGAGCCCTGCTTGTGGTGCGCTCCGGCAAGACTCGCTATGCAGCAATAGACCGGCTCCTGGACCACCTTCCGCGTGAACGAATGCTCGGGGTGGTTTTAAATCGCGTGGACGAAGAATTTGACCCGAACGCGTATTACTATCAGCATCGTTACTACAACCGCGACCGAGCATTGGTCGAGGACGGATCGAAAAAGGCCTTGAAGGATAGAAAAGAGGAGGTCGCCGTAGTTAGTTGAGATCTTCCCGCTTTAATAAGCGTACCGGAGTGCTACTTCTCGCTGAAGCAACAGTAATGTTCGGCGCGATAGTGGGAGCTGTGTATCTCAGACTGGGATCCGGCGGGGCTCAGGACGAGCTGATCCTGCGGCAGGGCTACTTGAAAGCGGGACTGGCCACTGCTTTCTGCCTCACTGCTTTTTATTTTTATGACCTCTACGATTTTCTAGTTATGCACGATCGTCGCGAGCTGGTGCTACGGCTCGTGCAGGCGCTTGGTCTTGCCTGGGTAGCGCTGGCGATTATGTTCTACGCTTTTCCGTATCTAATGCTGGGACGGGGCATTTCGTTGATTGCTCTGCCGCTGGCATTGGGTCTGATGGTTGCTTGGCGAGTTTCGATCCACTGGTTCCTGGGCCACCCGCAGATCGGAGAACGCATCCTGGTTATCGGCGCGGGCGCGAATGCGGTCGAAGTAGCGCGCGAGGTTCTCGATCGACCCGACGCGGGTTATCGTATCGTCGGCTTTGTCGATGTCCAGCCAGAGCTTGTCGGCCAAAGCTTGTTGAATCCACGAGTGATTGGCGTGACTGACGATCTTGATGCGATCGTCAAGCGCGAGGACGTCGATCGAATTGTGGTGGCCATGGGCGAGCGAAGAGGACAGTTTCCTACCGACAAACTGCTGCATCTCAGCCTGGCGGGCGGCGTCTCGATCGAAGAGGGCGCATCATTCTACGAGCGGCTGACGGGTCGAGTATCTCTGGACATGATCCGTCCCTCGTGGCTGATCTTTTCCGGCCGCGGCCGACAGGCTCGCATTGCTGGTTTGTTTCGTAACGGAATGCATCGTTTTGTCGCTCTGATCGGGGCGATTCTTTCGCTGCCGATTGCGGCCCTGACGGCGATTCTGATCAAGCTCGATTCGCCCGGGCCGGTGCTTTATAAACAGGAACGAGTCGGCAGAAATGGTCGGCCTTTCGTGCTTATGAAGTTTCGCTCGATGGTCGTTGATGCGGAGAAGGAAGGCCCGGTTTGGGCAACCAGCGGCGATGACCGAGCGACGCGCGTCGGGCGCGTCATTCGCAAGATACGAGTCGACGAGATTCCCCAGTTCTGGAACATCCTGCGCGGTGAGATGAGCTTCGTTGGACCGCGTCCGGAGCGCCAGCACTTCGTAGCCCAACTGGCGCAAGAGATTCCTTACTACGAACAACGTCACTTGATCGCTCCGGGGTTGACAGGTTGGGCTCAGATCAAATACCCGTATGGGGCTTCAATCGAGGACGCGCGGCAAAAGCTGCAGTACGATCTCTACTACATCAAGAACCAGAGTTTGATTCTCGATGCGATCATTCTGTTTGAAACGATCAAGATTATTCTTTTCGGTCGCGGCGCTCATTAATGCCGCGGCGGGCCAGTTTCTGGAGGTTTGAAAATGAGTTCAGTAAACAAGATTAAGATGCTCGCCTTAATGACGGCGGTTACCCTGGCTTCGGTCGCGGGTTTGCCGCGCGTTGTCTCAGGTCAGGATCCGCAAGACTCGCCCGCCAAAGGCGGCGGTCAGGATCCCGCCTCGAAAAAAAGGCCGCGCACCGCCGAGAATCCGGCAACGCCCCAAGCAACTGTGGAGCCTGGCCAGGCTAAGCCGACTCCGTCTGATGCCTCGCAGGATACGCAGGCAAATCGGCAGGAGCAGGTCTCGGAAGACGCAGCCATCGTTCAGACCTACAACAACTTCTTCAACACTTACCGGCTTGGCCCGGAGGATGTGATCTCGGTGACAGTGTTTGGTCAGGATCGATACTCGCGATCCGGCATTATCATTCCGCCCAGCGGCCGAATTTCACTGGCGTTGATTCCCGGTGGACTTTTCGTGAACGGCAAGACCACCGAAGACGTAGAGCAACTGATCAAGAAGCGCTACGACGAATACATCATCGATCCACAGGTAACCGTCTCGCTCGACAAAGCATCGTCCTACCGCTACAGCATCATCGGCGATATTGCGCAACCGGGAATCAAACTGATGAGTCGTCGTCTGACCGTCACCGAAGCGATTGCCGAAGCCGGCGGTGTGCTACCGACGGGAAGCAAGAGCAAAGTCGTAGTCCTGCGCAAACAAGCAAACGGTATCCTGGCTCCTATTCCGGTGGATGTGTCCGCCATCTACAAAGGCCGAGCACCGGATTCCACTTATCTGTTTCCCGGCGATCAGATAGTGGTGCCGGGTAACAAGCTTAAGACCTTCCAAAAGATCATGTCTATGGTTCAGGTAATCGGTTTTGCGCGCATCTTTACCGGCCTATAGGCAGGAGGCAGGAGGCAGGAGGCAGGATTAGGCTTACCCTCCTCCTGTGATACCCAGAAATTATGCAATCGATTCCACAACGGGATAAGAAGGAGCATAAGAAGAATCGATCGGCCTCCTGCCGCCTGCTTCCTGCCGTCTGCCTCCTGCTTTCTGCCGTCTGCCTTCTGCTTGCCTTCACCTTTCACGCCTCTGCGGCGACTAGTGGTTGGACTCGGCAGTCGTCAGGCACCATGGCCTGGTTGCACTCAGTTTTTTTCCTGAACCAGAACAAAGGGTGGGCGGTGGGAAGCAAAGGCGTGTTTCTCACGACCGTCGATGGCGGAAAGACCTGGCAGCTCAAGACGAGACCGACCGAAGATGCTTTGCGCGATGTCTATTTCGCTGACGATCAGAATGGCTGGCTCGTGTGCGAGACGAATGTCTACGAACTAAAGGCGAAAGACGAGCCACTCGCGTACTTGATGAACACCAGCGATGGTGGTTCAACTTGGAAACGAGTAAACATTCCCGACGCCGACGTAAACACTCGCTTGGTGCGGGCTGTTTTTACTCACGGCGGGCGTGGCTGGGTTTTCGGAGAAGGTGGCGCGCTTTTCGCGACGCGTGATGCGGGCGAGACCTGGGTCCGTTTGCGAATTCCCACAAGACATCTCTTGTTAGGGGGTACCTTCATCGATGAAGACCGCGGCTGGTTGGTTGGCGCAGGCGCCACGATCGACGTAAAGTTCCTCAGCGCACTCGAAGGCTGGGCGGTCGGAAACGAGGGAACGGTGATTCACACGTCTGATGGAGGTTTGCAGTGGACCATCGAGGCCGGTAGTACGAGGCACCCGTTGGAGCGAGTCTTCTTCACGGATCGCGAACACGGGTGGGCCGTAGGTTTCGGCGGCACAATCGTCGCTTACACGCGAACCGACGCCAGCTCAAGACAGTGAGCGCCGACTTAATTTAGCTGGTCAAAACCTTATAGTCTTGCACGGGATTTCCAGTCGGCTCAATCCTCAAAAGAGGGTCGATCCCTGGCTACGGAATAGTTGTGCCTCATGGCCTTTCCCGTTAATAGGACGCCGGGGCGCGCCTCTTGGTGCGGCCCTTTTGCGGTCTCTCTTAATCAATTTTTACTTCGGTCAGCTTCGTCACGTGTACCGTATCGCCTGCGAGCGTGCCCTCGACGGCTACCATCAAGCCGGTCTTGGTTTCGGTGTCTTTCAATAAGCCTTCCGCGCTCTCATTGCCGGCCTTGTCGAGCTTGTAAAGCTTTCCTTCAGAAAAGACGGCGTAGCCGCTGCCCTCGCAGTTCGGCATCAGTGCGCACGAGGTCGAGTGTTTCTTCACTCGGTCGCCAAAATCAGCGTCTTTCACGTGAGCGTTCGCGCACGCGTTGTCGATCAAGTAACCGCTAATCTTGATGGACTTGTCTCCTTGTGCGTAAAGCACAAAAGCAACAGTCAGGATTATTCCAAAGGCAAAAATTTTTCGAGTCATGTTCACTTACTCTCCTTTGTCCTATGGTTTGTCAGAACCGCCTGCGGTAGCGGGCGGTTGGACCTACGGCTGCTACACGAGGCGACGCCGATTCAACCGCCCGCTACCGCAGGCGGTTCTGACTCTGGCTCATATTTTCGTTCTGGTCGCAAGTGCGGAAATAATATCACGTCGCGAATCGATTGTCTGTTTGTGAGCAGCATGACAAAACGATCGATGCCGATGCCGATCCCTGCTGCCGGTGGCATGCCATACGACAGCGCGCGAATGTAGTCTTCGTCCATCACCATCGCCTCTTCATCGCCGCGCTCGCGCTGTTGTGTCTGCTCCATGAAGCGCTCATACTGCTCCGCCGGATCGTTTAATTCAGAGAAACCATTCGCGCATTCCATGCCGGCGATGAAGAGTTCGAAACGCTCGGCGACAGTAGAATCAACAGGGGATGCCTTCGAGAGTGGTGAGATGACTTTGGGAAAGTCGGTAATAAACGTCGGCTGGATCAGTTTGAATTCTACATGCTGATCGAACAACTCCACTAGATTTTCTTCGGCAGTTTCTTGAGAGCCATATTTCTGCACGGCTTCTCTCATGCTTAGTCGCTCGAACGGTCGCGAGAAATCGACGCTGTGTTCGCCGAACTTTACCTGCGTGTGGCCAAGCACCTTGAACACGACGGCACGGATCATCTCTTCGCAGAAATCCATCATCGCGTTTACGTCCGCGTAGGCCCAGTAGAACTCCAGCATCGTGAACTCGGGATTATGTTGTCGATCGATGCCTTCGTTGCGGAAGTTGCGGTTCAGCTCGTAAACCTTTTCAAAGCCGCCTACGAGCAGTCGCTTCAAATAAAGCTCAGGCGCGATGCGCGCATACAAATCAATATCGAGCGCGTTGTGATGCGTCTTGAATGGTCGTGCCGCTGCGCCTGTCGCCAGCGGCGTCAGCATCGGTGTCTCGACTTCGATGTAGCCGTGATCTTCGAGAATACGCCGCAGCTCGCGAACGATGGCCGACCGGCGCTCGAATACTTCACGCGGGTTCAGATCTCCCCCTTCGCGTTCTTCGAGCTTCAAACTACCGGCGATTAAATCCGCGTAGCGCTGGCGCTGGCGAATCTCCGGATCGTGGATGCCGTGCATCTTGTCGGGCAAGGGCACCAGCGCCTTGGCTAGAAACTGCAACTGCTGCACGTGAATCGAAAGTTCGCCGGTTTTCGTGACGAACAGATAACCCTCGACGCCGATGAAGTCGCCGTGATCGAGCAGGCCGAATAACTCCCAGCCTTTGCCCTCATCTTCAATCACTGCGCGGGTGTCGTTGTTTACAGCCTTGACGTCCGTCCTGCGCACATAAACCTGCAAGCGCGACACCCCGTCCGAGAGATGCACGAACGCGGCCTTGCCCATCACGCGCGGCGGAGAGGCGATGCGTCCCGCGAGACGAACCGTGAACTTATTCAACTGCTGGTTTGCCAGCTCGATCTCTTCAGCAATGGGACGGCCGCCTTCCGCGGCCTTAGGCTCAAACTCCCGAAACTTTTCGAAGACTGACGTGATCGTGTCCTCGCGCCCCGATTCTGCGATCTGGCTGCGCGCGAATTTGTTCGGATAGACGTTGCCGACCAACCCGCGCAGAGCCTCCAGGTGCTCGCGCCGCGCGCGCGTCTGATCGTTTTCTTCGATGAATGGTATGGACAACTTTTTCTCCGCCAGATAAAACGCGAATTATAGAGAGCGATGCGTGCCGAGAGCAAATTTCTTTCGCCGTAGTAGCCGCTTGACCGACGTGCTAGATTCTTCGGCGAGATGATTGGCAAGATTTTTTCTCGCGCGGAACTGATCTCAGAACGTGAACGTTTGCACGCGGCAGGGAAGCGTTTGGTCTTCACCAATGGCGTGTTTGACCTTTTGCACGTCGGCCATGTGCGTTACCTTGCGCAGGCGCGAGCGCTGGGCGATGCCCTGGTCGTAGCCATCAACAGCGATCGCACCGTGCGCAAGCTGAAGGGTGATGGTCGGCCAATAATAGATGAAGACGAGCGCGCGGAAATTCTGGCGGCATTGCGGCAGGTGACTTACGTCGTCATCTTTGACGACGTTTCACCACGTGAGTTGATTGCCGCGCTTTTGCCCGACGTGCTGGTGAAGGGCGGCGACTACGGGCTCGATGAGATTCACGGACGCGAGGAGGTTGAGGCCGCCGGTGGAAAGGTTGTTTCGCTGCCATTCATTGAAGGCGCGTCGACCACGGCAATCATTGAAAGAATGAAGCAATGCAGTTGAGCCGCGCGATGAAACCTGCCTAACGTCGGGACTATAGGCTACAAAGTCCCTACGTCCACCTGCCAACAACTGAGCTGCCAGTCGTGCGCTTCAACCGCCACCGCGCCGGCATAACCCGGGCCAACCTCGATTGTCTGCAGCGACCAACGGGCCGCTTCATCTTCATCCCAACGCGTCCGCAAGAGTGCCGCCGGTTCAGCCGGAGCCAGCGTCACGTCAAATTGATCCAGCGCGAGCGACAGACCAACACCCTTGGCTTTGATGAAAGCTTCTTTGCGTGTCCAGCAACTAAAAAATGCCTCATGCCGCGCGTGCAGTGGAAGCTGATCCAGGCACTCGACTTCAGTGGCCGAGAAGAATCGCCGCGCGATGTCGTCACCCGTAAACTCCGGCCGAATGTGTTCGAGGTCAACGCCGACATCCCCGACCGAGGTGAAGGCATAGAGGGCGAGTCCACCCGAATGCGCCAAGTTGAATTTCAGTTGCGGGTCCTGACTGGTTGCAGATGCGATTTGCGGCTTGCCGTGTGATTCATAACTAAACTGAATTTCCGCGGGAGCGATTTCCAGATAGCGAGAGAGGATTGTCCTTAGACATCCGTGCGCCACGATAAAATGCTGACGATCAATTTCGAAATGAAAACGGTCCGCCCTGACTTGCTCGTCCGGCGAAAGAAGTTGACGAAGCCGCTCGACGATCGCCAGCGGTGGATTCAGCGAGGCGCGCCAGACGTGAACGTCTCTGGTTCCCAGCACAGGCCGGACGGGCGGCGAAGACCATGATCGTGATGAGTTACTGGAATGGTCTAATGACTGGAGCACAGTCATGATTTCCCTATGCAAAACAAGATCGCAAATACGCGGCTTGCAGCCGTTACCGCTTGGCTGACTGTATGGCTGCGCACACCGAAACGGCGCTCAGTTCTGTTGTTTCTCAGCCTCCTCCATCTTCTTTCTCAGGCTGAGCGGCCTCATGTCGGTCCAGACTTCTTTGATATAGGCCAGGCATTCCGCCTTCGGTCCGCTCTTGCCCACGTCGTTCCAGCCCAGAGGGTTTTCACGATCCGCGGGCCAGATCGAGTATTGCTCCTCGTGATTAACGACTACCTTATAAACCGTAGTGTCTTCGCGCTCGTCTTGAACCATAATTGTCTCCTCCTGGATCAGCACAGCTTCTCAGTTTACGCCGGCTTTGAGCCCACTCGGTCGCATCGGATTCGATTGTTGGTCTGCCAGAGCTTGGGAAATGGCGATTTGCCCTTGTTTTTCAGGTATTTCGGGCGTTTTGCACATTTTCTTTAGTTGTCATACTTCGCGCTGCCTTCTCAAACCGGGGACAGCGCCCGTTATAGTTGCAAATTATTCGCGTATAGTTGCAAATTATTCGCGCGAGAATCAACTATTTTCTCTTCTAAGATCGCGGTTGGCTAGGGCTGACTTGCGTGGATTTCCGTTAGTAACTAACATCGGCGCGAGCACGGGAAGCGCCGGCCAAATACAATATGCGACCGATGCCACTCTGCGCGAATGACCATAAGTTGAGCAACAAAGAATACGTCCGATTGTTCGGCATGCACTGCAAATGTAAGCGATGGGTGTCCCTGGGTATTTTGCCTTGCAGATAGCTCAACTCTACGAAGCATACCGTCTTGCCGGGAAAATCATCGGGCTGTCGCAACCGCCAACGAAATGGACCCTTAGCAGAGTAGACAAGACCGCCGGCGAGTTTTAGGAATTACGATGCGAAAACATACAATCGCGATCGCGGCCACGTTCACGGGCACACCCGTCGAAGAGTCGCTACTCTTTTGGCTGCAAGAACTCGGTATCGAGTCCGCGATAGAGTTTGCCCCCTACAATCAGGTATTCCAGCAGTTGCTCGACCCCTCAAGCCTTCTTTCGAATAACCGGAACGGGATTAATGTGATACTCGTGCGATTCGAAGACTGGATGAAGCGTGAGGATGACACAGTAGAGCCAGCGTCTTCTTTGAACGCGTATGAAACTATTAGACGAAACGTCCATGACTTTGCGATCACCTTAAAGTCAGCTTCAGAACGTTCTCCAACGCCTCACTTGGTGTGCCTCTGCCCGCCTTCGGCGATCACTATTGCTGACCCAAAACTTGCCGCGTCTTTCAGACAGATGGAAGAACTTCTGACAAGCGAGCTGGCTGAGTGGAGCGGAGTTTACCTGGTAACAACCGGAGAAATAGCCGCTGCTTACCCTGTGTCGTCATATGAAGATTTCTATGCAAACAAACTCGCTCACGTTCCATACACATTGGTATTCTTCACCTCTCTAGGGACCATCATTGCGAGAAAAATGCATAGTCTCTTAAGTGCTCAGTATAAGGCTGTGGTGTTGGACTGCGATGAAACCTTGTGGAAGGGCGTTTGCGCAGAGGTGGGAGCCGAGGGCGTCGAGATCGATTCTGCCCGTAAGGCACTCCAGGACTTTATCGTTGCACGGCATAAAAGCGGGATGCTCATTTGTCTGTGCAGCAAGAACAATCAAGAGGATGTCGTCAAAGTATTTGAGCTCCACCCGGAGATGCCTCTGAGATGGGAATATATTGTGTCTTCACGGATCAACTGGAGACCAAAGTCAGAAAATATCACGTCCCTGGCAGAGGCGCTTGGTCTGGGTCTGGATAGCTTTATCTTCATCGACGATGATCCGGTCGCTTGCGCTGAAGTCCAGGCCAACTGCCCCCAAGTGTTGACGCTTCAGCTTCGGCGCGAACTTTCTCATCTGCGCAGGTTCCTCGATCACATCTGGGCTTTTGATTGCCTTAAGGTTACGAGCGAAGACCTGAAGCGGACCGCCTTCTACCAGCAAAATCGAGAGCGCGAGCGTTTCCGAAACGAGTCGGTGAGTTTCGAGAGTTTTCTGGCCAGCCTTGAATTGAATATTCAGATCTCGGAGATGAGCTCGTCACAGCTCGCCAGAGTTTCACAGCTTACGCAGCGAACCAATCAGTTCAATTTCAACGCGATTAGGCGTTTCGCAGGTGACATTCAAGCGCTCTGTCAATCGGAGCAACGAGAGTGCCTGGTGGTTGAGGTCAGTGATCGGTTTGGTGATTACGGTTTGGTCGGCGCGATCATTTATGAGTCTGGAGCCAACGCGATCAAGGTGGATACGTTCTTGCTGAGTTGCCGTGCACTGGGCCGACGGGTAGAGCATCAGATGCTCGCGAAGCTTGGGAAGATCGCTTTAGAACGTGGGCTTGACCGAGTCGATATAAGCTACATTGCCAACAGTCGAAATCAACCGGCAATGGACTTTCTAAATTGTGTCGGCTCGGATTTCAAGCAATCGATCGACGGTGGGTGGCTCTTCAAGTTCCCGGCCGAGTTTGTGGCGCTCGCTCACAAGTCGCGTCCGTCGGAGACGACGCGTCCAATTAGCGCATCCAGCAAGCGATCCGAAACGCTTCTTGCTGATTCGCCTCGGACCGCCCGAAAGCGGACGAAATCTGAGTTAATGAACCGGATAGCCACCGAACTTTACGACGCCGAGCACATACTAAAGGAAATCCGTGGTCGGACACGCGCGCGACCAAAGTTGAAAACGCTCTTTAAGTCTCCTCGTACACCTGTCGAGAAACAAATAGTGGAAATCTGGCGCACTGTGCTGGGCGTAGAGCAGGTAGGTATTGACGACAATTTCTTCGAGCTGGGCGGACATTCGCTATTGCTCACCCAGGTTAATTCTCGAATCTACAAAGTTTTTCAGGTGGAGCTGCCATTGCAGATCCTTTTCGACGCCCTCACGGTTGACGAAATGGGCACAGCCATCGCGACAAAGCTTGCAGAGCAGAAAGACACGGCGGAACTCGCTATGATACTGGAAAGAGTCAACCAACTTTCGTCAGACGAAGTGGAGGCGAGGCTCAAAGCGGAAAGCGTGAAGCTCGGACCCTGAAAAGACTGCTCTTGGAAGCAAAATCAGCGTGTGCCCTCTGCGAGGTCCACCGTTCGAACAATATTGAGCCTGGCGACTCGTAATCAAGAGTTGCAAGCAAAGTCTGGGGATTATCCAAATCGGCCGAAGCGGGAATTTATGAAACTTCTGCTTACTATGAATATACCCTACACGCGCGTATCAGGCGGCGCAAACAAATCGAATCGCAGCCTGGCGGAAGAACTCGCCAGCCGGCATCACTGCGTCCGAGTTGTTGTGCCAGCGCTTACCGCATCTAGTTTGTTAACTCACGAAGAGTTCCTTGAGGAGCTGGTTGGCCAGGGCATTAGCGTGAACTCTAATGGAGGCATTGACGTCTTCAGCTTGAATGGCGTAGAGGTACATGCAGTAGTTGACCCGTCTCAACTACGTTCTCACCTCGAGGATCAAATATTCAGTTTTGAGCCAGATTGGACGCTGGTATCATCGGAAGACTCGAGCCAGAATCTGCTGGCGGCTGCTCTCGCTGCCTGCCCGTCTCGCGTAGTATACCTCGCTCACACGCCACAAATGTTTCCATTTGGGCCAGCAAGCTTATATCCCGGAAATGCAAGGACCGAGCTCGTTGGGCGAGCAATTGCAATCGTGACAATTAGCAAGTTCGTGGCCGATTACATCCGACAATGGACTGGTTTCCAGGCCTTCGTAAACCATCCGCCCCATTTCGGGTCCGGTCCATTTTCAAATTTCGGTCGTTTCGATGATGGCTATGTACTAATGATGAATGCTTGTGCGGTCAAGGGGCTGTCGATCTTCATCGCACTCGCGCGAACGCTGCCACATATCGAATTCGCCGCGCTACCTGGCTACGGTACAACGAAAGCGGATAGGGCTGCTCTCGGTCAGTTGCCTAATGTCACTCTTCTGAATAATCGTAAGAACATTGACGATATTCTAAGCCAAAGCCGCGTCTTGCTAATGCCTTCACTTTGGATCGAAGGATTTGGCATGGCCGTAGTGGATGCCATGATTCGTGGGATTCCGGTTCTGGCAAGCAACCTTGGCGGTCTCGTTGAGGCCAAGCTAGGCACCGACTACTTGCTGCCGGTTCGTCCCATCGAGCACTTTAAAGAGCGCCTTGATGACAATGAAATTATGATCCGTGTCCCCGTAGTGCCTGACCAGGAAATCAATCCCTGGCGGGATTCGCTTCAGGGCCTACTTTCGGACCGTGCGTTATACGAAAGGCAGTCTCGAGCCGCGCGCGATGCTGCCTCAAGCTTCGTCAACAGTCTAAGCGTCGCTCCGTTAGAGGAGTTTCTGATAAATCTCGCCGCAAAACCTGGTTCTGACCACGGGCAATTAGCCAGCAAGCTTCCGGACCCGCATCTGCAAGAGGTGGATCGGGAAAAAACGGAAATGATCCAACAGATTACAAATCTCACTCCCGAGCGTCGTTCGCTTTTGATTCTGCTTTTGAAAAGAGACGCTTCACCAGATCTGCCAATACTTGCCGTCTCCCGCAACCAAGAGCTGCCTTTGTCTTTTTCTCAGCAGCGATTGTGGTTCCTCGACCAGTTAGAGCCTGGCAGTGCCAGCTATAATGTTTCGGAAGCCCTACGTCTTAAGGGTCCTCTTAACGCGACAGCGCTGGAACAGAGCGTAAACGAAATCATACGCCGCCACGAAGCTTTGCGGACGACGTTCGCATCAGGGGAACGCGGTCCGGTTCAGATCATCTCACAAACCCAACCGATACGGCTGACGGTGGTAGATCTGGGGAATCTGCACCAGAATGAACGTGAGGCCCAGCTGACAGCCTTAGTGACTAGAGAGGTCCAACGGCCTTTCGATCTGGTCCGAGGGCCACTCTTTCGAGCCACCTTGCTGCGACTGAACGCGCAAGAGCACATCCTTCTGCTTACGTTGCATCACGCCGTAGTTGATGAATGGTCAATAGGAATACTCTATGAGGAGATGGGGGCGCTCTATGAAGCCTTCTGCGCCGGGCAATCCTCCCCCCTTCCGGAGCTGCCGATCCAGTATCCCGATTATGCTGTATGGCAGCGCGAGTGGTTGCGCGGCGAGGTGCTGGAAGAACTGCTCGCTTATTGGAGAGAGCGACTTAGGGGCGTGTTGCCTGTGATGGAGCTGCCAGCTGATCGACCGCGACCGGCAGTGCAAACGTACCGAGGCGCACGGCAATCTTTCGTGTTGTCAAAAGACTTGGCTAAAGGCCTTGCTGCATTAAGCCGGCAGGAGGGTGTGACGCTCTTCATGACGCTGCTGGCCGCCTTCCAGACGCTACTCTCGCGCTATACGAAGCAAGATGACATCATCGTGGGCACCGATGTTGCAAACCGCACGCGAATTGAGACTGAAAGGCTCATAGGGTTTTTCGTAAATATCCTTGTGATGCGTACTGATCTCTCTGGCAATCCGACATTTCGGGAGTTACTTGGGCGCGTGCGCGAAGTCGCCCTCGGAGCATATGCTCATCAAGACCTGCCCTTTGAAAAGCTGGTCGAAGAGCTGAGGCCGGAGCGAGACGTGCGTCGTAATCCGCTGGTCCAGGTATTGTTCGTTATGCAGAACGCTCCGCGACAGTCTTTGAAACTGCCTGGTCTGACCACAAGATCTTTTGAGATCAGCAGCGAAACGTCAAGATTTGATTTGGCTCTGTTCGTAACGGAAGCAGATCAAAGCTTAACCGGTAGTTGGGTCTACAGCACTGATCTCTTTGAGCGGGCGACCGTTGAGCAAATGTCAGGACATTTTGAAACCCTGCTAAGGAGCATTGTTGCGCAGCCTAATGCCAAGTTGAACACCTTGGAAATGCTTACGGAGAGTGAAAAGGCACAGGAAACAATACAAGGGAGACGACATCAGGAGGCTCAGATTGAGAAGTTAAGAAGTACCAGGCGAAAGACTGTCCTCTTTAAGCAGTAGAGCCCGGCGCAAGCCGATCTCTGCTAAGATAACTCGAACGATTTGTCCTCGCTTGGACGCTGTTCCGTTGACAACTGTCGAGCTAAAAACCTGACGTACGTGCAAATGCGTCTACCGCAAGAAATGATGCGCCTTTACAAGAAAAAAAAGGGAACGACCCCCCCGCCGCGAGGTATGAAGCAACCTTGGTCAGCCGAGGGGAATGGAACCGCGAGCGAGTATCCTGCTGACAAGTGCATCCACGAATTATTTGAGGAGCAGGTAGAGCGCGCTCCAGATTCAGTTGCCGTTGTGTTCGAGGGTCAGCGGCTCACCTACAGTGAACTCAATCGGCGCGCGAATCGACTCGCACACTATCTGCGAAAGCTTGGTGTCGGGCCGGAAGTACTAGTTGGCATCTGCGTCGAGCGCTCATTTGAAATGATTGTCGGGCTGCTCGCGATTCTGAAGGCAGGTGGAGCTTATGTGCCGATCGACGCGGCGTACCCGCAGGAGCGTCTCGCGTTCATACTGGCCGACGCGGGAGCGTCCGTGTTGTTGACGCGAGATCATTTGCTCGAGAGTCTCAATCTCCCGCGCGCCAGTGTAGTTTCTTTCGAAGCAGATTGGGTAAACATTGCAAGCCTCCCTGAAGAGAACCCGAACAGCTTTGTAACACCCGACAATTTAGCCTATGTGATGTACACGTCTGGCTCGACGGGCAAACCCAAGGGCGTGTGTGTTACACACCGCGGCGTAGTACGACTGGTGAAAGATACCAACTACGCGAACCTGACAGCGGATGAAGTTTTCTTGCAGTTTGCGCCTCTCTCTTTTGATGCTTCGACATTTGAGATTTGGGGCAGTCTGCTGAACGGGCCACGGCTGGTGGTGATGCCGCCGGGTTTGGCATCGCTAACTGAGCTTGGTGAATCAGTGAAACGCAATGGCGTG